>Ga0114999_10000890_pt1 | contig 43310 bp, 41 predicted proteins | sample ArcticOcean_MG_C_3_FD_89820 | JGI IMG/M metagenome (GOLD analysis project Ga0114999, IMG submission 89820) | Marine microbial communities from western Arctic Ocean - ArcticOcean_MG_CB8_126 | ecosystem: Environmental > Aquatic > Marine > Oceanic | place: Arctic Ocean: Canada Basin | collected...
ACGGAAAGTTTCAAGATCGGTGGGTACGATCTCGCAGTTCCCTCTGTCGACATCTTCACGATCGGTGCGGGGGGTGGAACTATCTCCGGGGTCGACCGTGGTGGAATGCTCTATGCCGGACCGGCGGGTGCCGGCGCGAACCCAGGCCCGGCTTCCTACGGTTTGGGCGGTGAAGAGCCAACCGTCACAGACGCCCAGTTGGTTCTGGGCCGGCTGCGTCCCGGCGTGTATGCCGGTGACTCGATAAAACTGGATGACTCCCTTGCGCGCCAGGCCATCGACAACCGCATCGCATCTCGCCTCGGATTGAGTGTTGAAGAAGCAGCGACGGGAATCATTCGATTGGTCGAACAGAACTTGTTGCAGGCAGTTCAGGAAATCAGCAGCGAGCGTGGTCATGATCCGCGCCGGTTCATCTTGGTGGCAACCGGTGGTGCGGGACCCATGCACGGTGCGGCGGTTGGCCGCCTGCTCGGGTGTCCTAATGTCTACGTGCCCCGGCTCTCCGGTGTTTTTTGCACGCTGGGAATGCTGCACACGGACGTGCGGCATGATTTCCTGCGGGTTTTTCTGGAACCGCTCGAAACCGTCGGGGCACAAGCGGTCGAGCAAGAATTTGTCGAGCTTTCCAGCCAAGGAGAGCAAGCCCTGCAGGATGATGGATTCAATGGCGAGTCGGCCCGCATCCTCCGGGAAATCGACTTGCGATACATCGGACAACAGTATGACGTGCGGGTGCGGCTGGACGGCGCGGACGCATTTTCGATCGAGAAGACGCGGGAGTTGTTCGAGCGTGAGCACGAACGCCTGTACGGTCACATTCAGCCGGATGGTCTTGTCCGAATCTCAGCGCTTCGCGTGGTGGCCGAAGGTATTTTGCCGGTACTCCAGATTCCGCATGTTCCGAAAGGGACGGGCACCCCATCATCTTCCGGACAGCGCAAGGTCTGGATCGATGAAGCGCGTGGATGGCAGGACGTTCCGGTGTTTTCAGGATCCGAATTGGCGCCGGGACACCGCATAGCGGGTCCAGCGATGGTCGAAGAGTTGACGACGACCGTCTTCGTCGGTGCCGACGATGAACTCGAGATCGACGCTGCGAACAACTTCCTGATCCATCTTCCCAAGGTGTAGGCGCCCGGTGCGCGGCGGGATCAATATTTTTGTATCATGTTCTGAGGCGAGGGCAGTGCTGTACGGTTTGACCGCAAAAGAATGAAACTAAGGCAAATGACCGATCCCATCACACTGTCCTTGTTCCAGAATCGACTGGATTACGTCGCCCGCCAAATGGGCTGGGTCATGATCCGCACGGCGCGGAGTCCGATCTTCAATCAGGCGCACGACTTCTCGTGTTTCGTCGCCGACGAGAAAGGCAATCTCGTCTCGCAGGCGGACGGCATACCCATCCACACCGGCGGAGGTGGGTTCGCGGTCCGTGCCGTGCTGAGCGCTTTTGGTGGCGAAATATCCGATGGTGACGTATTCGTCCTCAACGATCCCTACGTCGCTGGTGGGAATCATCTTCCCGACTGGGTCATTGCCCGGCCGGTGTTTTTCGAGTCTGATCTTGTCGCGTTCACATGTAACCGGGCCCACCAGTCTGATATCGGCGGCGGCGCCGCGGGAACCTACAATTCTTCCGCGACCGAGATTTGGCATGAAGGGCTACGGCTGCCGGCGCTGCGTTTGGCTGAAAAGGGCCAGACCCGCGAGGACCTGTGGCAGCTTCTCATCCTGAACTCGCGGATGCCCCACTTTATGGACGGTGACCTTCGAGCGATGTTGGGGTCGACGGAAATTGGTCGTGAACTGGTCGTCGAGACAATGCAGCGGTTCGGACTTGAGGAGGGGCGGCAGTGTCTTTCCGGCGTGCTCGAACATGGTGATGCCCTGCTGCGCGAAGCCACCCAGCAACTGCCTGATGGCGTATACGAGGGTGAGTCGGGTTTTGACGATGATTGTTTTGAAGAAGTCGATCTGAAGATTCTTGTGAAGATTACGATCGAGGGTGACGAGACGACCGTCGACTTCACGGGCACGGCCGATCAGATTCGCGGTTTCAAGAACAGCTCTCTGGCGAACACTTACTCGTCCGTCTATTCGGCATTTTCCACGTTCTTCGATACTTCGATCCCGCGTAACGAGGGGACCTTTCGCAGTGTCACCGTGATTGCGCCCGAAGGAACGCTGGTCAACGCCCGGTCACCAGCCCCGGTGACCATGTGCACGCTCTTTCCCGCGCAACATATTATGCACGCTGTTTGGCAAGCCTTGGGAAAAGCCGATCCGGAGAATGCTTGCGCTGGTTGGGGCATGTGTGCGTTCCCGCTTTCGTCGGCGAGTGGCTACGACGGTCGCATGGCAACCACTTATCATTGGGGTGGGTCGCCCGGCGGCGGCGCGGTGTCCGGGCGGGATGGATTTCCCCAGGTCAGTGCGATGAGTGCCTTCGGCGCGCTCATAATCCCGAACGCGGAAATGAGTGAACAGATTTTCCCGGTTCAAGTGCACCGCCAGGAGCTGAGATGCGACGGTGCAGGTGCCGGAATGTACCGCGGTGGGCCGGGCGTTCGTTATGTCGTGGATGTCCTGCTGCCTTCGGAGTTTTCGTTTCGTGGAGAAGGTCTGCGGGTTCCCAGGGCTTACGGCACCAACGGGGGCAGCGCGGGGACCATCAACACACTCCGGCTCGCGCCGTTCGATGGAAGCGATTTCGATGCACCAACCTACGGCATAAGAAATATCGGGCCAACGCGCATAGAGTTGATATCTGGCGGCGGCGGTGGATGGGGGGATCCGCTCGATCGTCCTGCCGACCAGGTGCTGCGCGACGTCTGTGACGAGATTGTCAGTGTCGAAGCTGCTCGCGAGATATATGGCGTTGTGCTTGACGTGTCGAACGAGAGCGTCGACGTCGATGGAACCGAGGTGCAACGCGGGTCGCTCCGGAACGTTCGCGATGTCGCGCTCGTGGAGTAGCACATCCTTGTATTCCCCAAGCCTGATATGATGACGGTAATCAACGCTTATTCGGAGACCTAATCGTGATCGATCCAATCACCCTGGCGTTGTTTCAGAACCGGCTCGACTACATCGCCCGGCAAATGGGTTGGGTGATGATCCGCACCTCGCGCAGTCCGATATTCAATCAGTCTCATGATTTTTCCTGCTTCATTGCGGACGAGAAGGGCAACCTTGTGTCGCAAGCAGATGGTATTCCAATCCACACCGGCGGCGGCGGGTTCGCGATCCGTGCGCTGCTCGATATCTTCGGTGGGGATATCTCCGATGGTGACGTTTTCGTCCTCAACGATCCTTACGTCGCGGGTGGGAACCATCTCCCCGATTGGGTGATTGCCCGCCCGGTTTTCGTTGGGTCAGAGTTGGTTGCCTTCACCTGTAATCGCGCTCATCAGTCCGATATAGGTGGTGGTGCGGCCGGCACCTACAATTCGTCCGCGACCGAGATCTGGCATGAAGGCCTTCGTCTGCCGCCGTTGCGCCTTGTCGAAAAAGGTCAGACCCGTGAAGATCTATGGAGCCTCCTCCTCTTGAATTCGCGGATGCCCCACTTCATGGACGGCGATCTCCGCGCCATGACCGGGTCGACGGACATCGGCCGCGAGCTCGTCATCGAAACCATGGAGCGCTTTGGGCTCACCGAAGGCCGCCAGTGCTTTGCCGGCGTGCTCGATCACGGCGAATCGCTTATGCGCGAGGCCATGGCCCGGCTTCCCGATGGGGTATATGAGGGCGAGTCGGGGTTCGACGACGATTGCTTTGAGGATGTGACCCTCCCAATTCAAGTGAAAATTACGATCGCAGGTGAAGAAGCGACCGTCGATTTCACGGGCACGGCTGATCAGATTCGCGGCTTCAAGAACAGTTCTGTCGCCAACACGTATTCTTCCGTCTATTCCGCACTCTCGACGTTCTTCGACCCGTCGATACCCCGAAATGAGGGGACATTCCGTAGCGTGACGGTCATTGCCCCGGAAGGGACGTTGGTAAATGCCAGGCCCCCGGCGCCGATGACCATGTGCACTGTTTTTCCGGCCCAGCAGATCATCCACTCGATCTGGCAGGCGCTCGGCAAGGCAGATCCCTCGAGGGCGTGTGCCGGTTGGGGCATGAATGCATTTCCGTTGTCTTCGGCCGCGGGGTACGACGGCCACGTGTCGACGATGTACCACTGGGGCGCGGCGTCCGGCGGCGGCGCTGTGGATGGACGGGATGGTTTCGTCCAGGTCGGACCTATGTGTGCCTTTGGTGCCCTTATTCTCCCAAATGCGGAAATGAGCGAGCAATTGTACCCGGTTCGCGTTCAGCGGCAGGAACTCCGCCTGGATGGGGCAGGCGCGGGCAAATACCGCGGCGGTCCCGGTGCTTATTACGTTGCCGACATCCTGTTCCCGTCCGAGGTATCGTTCCGTGCTGAATCTGTAAAAGAGTCGTGGTCCTATGGGACGAACGGGGGAACGCGGGGCACGACGTCAACGGTCACGCTCACGCCCGTGGGCGGTAAGACCTACAATTGTCCCACCTATGGCGTTATCGATATTGAGCCTTCACGTCTGGAGTTGATTTCCGGCGGCGGCGGCGGCTGGGGCGACCCGCTGGAACGCGATGCGGACCGGGTGCTGCGGGATGTTTCCGACGAGGTCGTCAGCGTTGAAGCTGCCCATGATGTTTACGGAGTTGTGCTGGACGCGTCGCGTACATCGGTAGATGGGCAGCAAACCGATGCCAGGCGTCAGGCCTTGCGCGAGGCTCGTGAGGCCGTTCTCGTCGACTAAGCGGTATCGCCGATTCGCTCTAGAACCCGTCGTCTTCGATTTCGGAATGCCGGAACGGTGAGTGCGCCGCGAGGTAGGAGATGTCCTCGTCCACTTGTTTCCGTTCGTGCACCAGATAGCGTTCGATCGCTTCCCGGAACTGAGTCTCGCGTATCCAATGAGCTGAGTACGTGTGAACGGGCAGATAGCCCCGTGCGAGCTTGTGCGGCCCTTGGGCGCCGGCTTCCACGCGGGCCAGACCGCGTTCGATAGCGAACTGGATGGCTTGGTAGTAGCACGCCTCGAAGTGGAGGAAGCGGTGGTCCTCACAGCAGCCCCAATTCCGTCCGTAAAGCGCATCGCTGCCGATGAAATTGAGGGCGCCCGCAATATAGTTGCCGCCCCGCGAAGCCATCACCAGGGCGATGCGGTCGGGCATGGTCTCGCCGATAAGTGAGAAGAACAGGCGATTAAGATAGGGCCGCCCCCACTTGCGGGAGCCAGTGTCCGTATAGAACTCATAGAACGCATCCCAATGTTCTTCTTTCAGGTCGTCGCCGGTGAACACCTGGACGTCCAGGTCGGGATTCTCATGAATCTCGCGGCGCTCGCGACGAATCTGCTTCCGTTTACGTGACGTGAGATCGGTCAGGAAATCATCAAACGTCCCGTACCCGTTGTTGAGCCAATGGAATTGCTCGCCGGTCCGCTGAAGCAGTCCGGACTCACCGCATTGTTCCCACTCGGCCTCCGTGAGGAACGTGATGTGCAGCGACGATACCTCGAGCTGGGACGCGACCTCGACGCATCCGGCCAGAGCGAGTTCACGGTTCATGGCTTGATCCGGGTCTTCCCGGGCCAGGAGACGCGGACCGGTGACAGGCGTGAAGGGCACCGCGAGTTGGAGTTTCGGGTAGTACTGGCCACCGGCTCGCTCGAAGGCGTCGGCCCAGCCATAATCGAACATATACTCGCCCATGGAATGGGATTTGACGTAGAGCGGCGCGGCAGCACGCAAACTCTCATCTGGGCCTTCAACCACCACGTGATAGGGCACCCAACCCGTCTCCGCGCTCACACTGCCACTGTCTTCGAGTGCCTTGAGGAAGGCGTGGGATAGAAATGGGTTGCTCTCGCCCGCCACGCCATCCCATTGGGCGGCATCGATCGTCCCGATGCTGCCGACGGCCTTGATGGTTACCGCTGCTGGTTCGGCGTCACCCATGGATGGCGGTCATCCTCATCATTTCAGTTTAGAGATGTGGTTACTCAAGAGGCACTGAGTCTAACAAATGTGAGTCCCCTTCAGCACCCAGCTAAGGGGTAAATTCTTGGAAAAAAATATTGTCGGCATGCGCGTTGGCAAAGGCCTGCTGCTGCCGATTTCGGACCGTGAACACGATCAGGAGAATGCCCTTGTTGCGCATCCGCTCTGCACCGGGATGCGGTAGGGAATCGATAGAACAGCCAAAGAACTGGGGCCGCCCAGATCGATTGGTGAACAGGTTCCGCAGTGCGAAGGGATGCCACCCATCGGGCAAGATACTGATCCCCCGGAATCGCATCAGATTCTGGCCGCGCGGAAGATGGGGGAGATGACGGGCGCACCACGCCACCGTGCGCGCGTTGAACGACGACACCGCACAGGCACCATCATAATTCTTAAGGGCACGAGCCACCGCGGTTTCTAATCGGCCGACATGCATTCGTGGATTTTTTAGCTCAATGATCAATGGCACCCGGTCGGCAACCAAATCGAGAACCTGTTCCAGCAATGGAACGCTTTGGTCGCTGCCAAGCAGAGAAAGCTCTTTGAGTTCAGTTGCTAACTGCCGAGACACTTTCCTCGCGTCGCCGATCATGCGATCCAGGGTGTCATCGTGAAAAACCACGGCCGCGCCGTCGCGAGAAACCTGGACGTCAAGCTCAATGGGATATCCCGCCTCGGCAGCGCGCGCGAATGCCGCGAGCGAATTCTCTGGCGCGCCCGCCGCGGCATCGTGAAGGCCGCGGTGGGCGATGGGCTTGGAAGTAAGCCAGGCAGGGGGAAGCACCGTCCCGCGATATGTTGACGGAAGCGACCCGCTAGCTGATTTCCACCAGGGCGTCGATTTCGACAGATGCGTTGAAGGGCAGAGATCCCATTCCGACGGCACTTCGCGCATGCATGCCGGCGTCGCCGAAGACTTCGACGATGAGGTTCGAGGCGCCATTGATGACCGCAGGTTGATCCCCAAAGTCGCCGGGTGCGTTGACGAAGCCGTTCAATTTCAGAATCCGCACGACACGATCCAAGTCCCCGCCGCACGCTGCCTTGACCTGTGCGATGATATTCAAGGCGCACAGGCGGGCCGCTGCCGCACCATCCTCGATGGAGACGGCGTCTCCCACCTTGCCGACATATTGCATTTTGCCGTCCGCGATCGGTAACTGTCCGGCGACGTGCACGGTATTGCCACTGACCACATAAGCCACGTAGTTGGCCACAGGTGCCACTGCTTCCGGTACCTCGATACTGAGTTCTGCCAGCCGTGCGTCGATCATTCCCGCCATGAATTCCTCCTTGTTAAGCTATTTGGTTGAAAAAATTGGGTATCGGCCTAACCGCCCGGGCGCCCGCCTGCGCCTGCGCCGAGCTTAACGGCCACGTTCTTGGTCTGGACATAGTTGAAAAGTGCTTCGACGCCCTTCTCGCGGCCATACCCTGAACGTTTGGTGCCGCCGAATGGCGTTTCCATTCCGCCCGCGAACCATTCGTTGATGAATACCTGACCCGCGCTGAGGCGATCAGCCGTCCAGTGGGCAGTTTCGAGGTCCCGGGTGTAAACACCTGCACAAAGGCCGTAATCGGTACCGTTCGCAATCTCGATGGCTTCCTCTCTCTCCTGGAAGGGAATGACAGTCATTACCGGCCCGAAGATCTCTTCCTGGGCGATGGTCATGTCGGGTGTAGCATCCGCAAAGATTGTAGGTTGCATGAAATAGCCCGGCATGTCGCAACGCCGCCCGCCCGTCAATGTCGTCGCTCCCGCTTGTTGGCCCGTCATGCAATACCCTTCGACCTTGTCGAGCTGGGCTTGCGAGATCAATGGACCGAGATCGTTCTCTTCCAAGCCAGGTCCGATGCTCAGCGCTTTGGATCTCTCCACCAGTCCGTCGACGATTTGATCGTGAATCGATCTATGGACGACCAGCCGCGATTGGGCCGAGCAGACCTGTCCGGCGTGGCTAAAAATGCCGACGGCACTCGAACCGATGACTTGTTCGGGATCGGCGTCCGGATAGGCGATGGCGGCCGACTTCCCGCCGAGTTCCATGACGCAGGGAATGATACGTTCCGCTGCGGCGTGGAGAATGCTCTTTCCCGTCGCGACGGAACCCGTGAAGACGATGTGATCGACGTCCGGATGCGCGGCCAGCGCGGCGCCCGTGTCGTGTCCGTAACCGCAGATGATATTGACGCAACCTTTCGGCACGCCGGCGCGTTCGCAAGCCTCCCCCAGCAAGGCGAGCGACAGGGGACAGAGATCCGGCGTCTTTAGGACGACGGTGTTGGCGGTGGCCAGCGCACACACGACCGATCTGGCGCCGATCTGGAGCGGAAAGTTCCAGGGGACGATCTGGGCTGAAACACCGAAGGGCGCGTTGATCGTGTAGTCGACATATCCGTCCCCAAGCGGGATCGACTTGCCTTCGAACTGGGCGATTGCGCCGCCGTAGTAGCTGAAGTACCGGGCCGCGGCCATGGCTTCGTTCCGCCCGCCCGCCAGGGTGCGTCCAGAATCGAGGCAATCCGCCAACGCAACATCGTCGGCCATTTCCTTGAATATTTGAGAGATTTCGAGCATCAGCTCGCCGCGCTGGGTTGGGCGCATTTCGTAGAGGGTCCGGAGATTATAGGCGTCGCGGGCTGCTGTCACGGCACGATCGACATCGTCGGGCGTCGCGCGTGCAATTTCCGCGACCTGCTCACCCGTCGCGGGGTTGATGATTGGGATGGTTTGTCCGGTCGAGCCATCCACCCACTCACCGTCGATGTAATTCTGCCATTTTTCTTTGATTTGTGAGGTCATCTCACACACCTTTCGATCCGGCGCCGTGAAGGTGCCGCAAGTGTACTCCGCGAACAGGCTGCGGCAAGGTAGCTAGGATACTTCGCGATACAGGATTTGCTTGCGCTGTTCACGGAGTTTGTCGAAGTGAGCGAGTGCCTCAGGGTCAAAGTCTTGATCCGGTGCTGATTCCAGGTCGAAGTGGCCAAAATTGTCCTCGCCCCGGACCAACATTGCCGAATCGCGAATTCCTACCGTCTGCTCAGTTTGGGTCGAAATATAGCGAGCGACGAATCCAATCCTCGGAACAGAGGAGGTGTTCGGAGGGGAACCGTGCACGATCTGGACGTGATGCAACGACATCTGCCCGGGTTGAAGCTCAATATCGATTGCCAGATTTTCGTCAACATCAACGCTGATCTCCTGCCCGCGCGACAGGAGATTGTTCTCCTCGAAAGTATCAGCATGCGGCACCAGTTCCCTGTGGGAACCTGGAATCATCCGCATGCAGCCGCTTTCGCGGTTACTCGGCGTGAACGCCAGCCAGGCGGAATAGACTTGCCCATTGCCCAGGCCCCAATAGGTCGCATCTTGATGCCAGGAGACGTATGTCTGATCGTTCGGTTGCTTGACGAAAAACGTGCTGGTCCAGCACAGAATATTAGGCCCGAGCACGCTTTCGACTGGGTCAAGGATGCGGGGGTGCCGGGCCAGGTCCGCCATCCACTTGAGCACCAGATGTCCCTTCAGTTTCAGCACGTCACCGCCTCGCCCCGCATCGTGGCGCAGCGCTTCGTTGTAAAGCTGGTGGTAGCCCTCAGCCTCTTCCGCGCTCAGCACGTTGATCGGGAAGACGAATCCCTCGTCGGTGCAACCTGCGACCTGCTCAGTTGTCAGTCCATGGGTCAACGGGCTCTATCCTCCCTCTCATCCGATGCTAGTACGCCGATACGCCGCCGTCGACGGGAAGCGCGACGCCGGTAACCATCTCGGCCTCGTCAGACGCCAAAAAAAGAAAGGCGTTTGCCGTATCGACCGGCCGGGCGAGGCGCCCCAGCGGAACCGTTTGCTCGAATTGCGAAACAGCACCCTCAAACGAGCCGCCCAACTCTTCGGTCATGGCGCGGAATAACGGCGTGTCGGTCGCGACCGGGCACACACAGTTGACGCGAATATTGTCCGGCGCCAGTTCCAGCGCGACACTCCGCATCAATCCCCGTACGCCATGTTTTGCGGCCGTATAGGCCGAAATATTCGGTTTGGCGTTTACGGCCTGACCCGACGCGGTATAGAGAATTGACGTGGTTTTGCCGGTCTCCTTGGCTCGCGCTCTGAGCACAGCTATGGCAGCCTTCGTCATGCGGAAGGGACCGAGCAGATTCAAGTCGAATGCGCGCTGTACTGCCTCGTCGTCAGCCGTCTCGATCCGCCCGGTGTAGGGCGCGCCGGCGTTATTGAGCAGGATGTCGAGCCCGCCAAAGGTGTCGACCGCGAAGGCCACGGCGGCGGTATTGCTGTCATTATCGAGATGATCGTTGTGGACGAATGCGCATGCCTCGCCGAGCTCACCAGAGACCTTCTCGCCTGCCTCGTCGTTGATGTCGGCGATGGCGACCTGACAACCTTCCTCAATGAAGCGGCGTGCCGTGGCGCTACCGAGTCCGCCGGCACCACCGGTAATCAACGCGACTTTTCCCTGCAATCTGGCCATGTGTCTGTCTCTACCTTTTGTTGTGGATTACTCCGGTATTACCGCATTGCATGGGTTGGATGCCAGTCTGAGCGCTATGAAACAAGGTTTCCCTTGTCCAAAGTGCCACAGCAGCCACATATGATAGTTCTCGGCTAACACATTCTGACTGGACGAGTATGTCGGACGCCCATCTGTATGCAGATGTCCCCTGGACTACTGAGGCGCGTGATATTGGCGATTGGATCATCACTGAGGGACTACGCGACACCAATGAGCGGACCTTGTTGGAGGGGCTCTGCGAACGGCTCAATAGCTGCGGAGTCGGTTTGGTCCGTGCTCACATAGCCAGACGTACCTTGCACCCGATCTTTGGCGCATATGCCTGCCAGTGGCGGCCTGACGAGGGTGTCAAGCAGCTCAGCTTTGACCACGGTAAAGACATTCAAGAGAACTGGCGGCAGAGCCCATTCGTCCACATGTTGGAGAACCATTTACACGAATATCACGCCACGCTGGAAGGGACGAACGAACCATTGCCATTTCCGGTACTCGAAGAAATGCGGGAGAGAGGTGCGACAGAATACGTCGGTTTCGTGGTTCCCTGGGGCAGCGGGGATGAGTTCGGCTCTCTTGAGGGTTACGTGTCTTCCTGGGTCACGGACCGCTCTGGTGGATTTTCGCAAGACGCCTTGGATTTGTTGCGCAAGCTATTACAGCCTTTCGGACTAGCCATCAAAGCGGCTGGCATGCCGAAAATCGGTGGCAGCATTGCCGAAACCTACCTCGGCCGCGACGCGGGCTGGCGGGTCCTTCGTGGTGAGATTCAGCGGGGCTCGATGGAAATCATCGATGCCGTGCTATGGAATTGCGATATCCGGGGCTTTACTGCTGCCGCGGACTGGATGCCCTGGAACGAATTGATCACCATGCTCAATGACTATTTGGAGTGCATTGCCAGGCCGGTTGAGGACGGTGGCGGCCAGATACTCAAGTTCATGGGCGATGGATTCATCGCCACATACGATCTCGGTCAATTGGATGAGGCGGAGGTGTGCCGGGCCGCGATCGGCGGCATGAAAAACGTTCAGACAGCTCTCGCTGACATGAATGCGTCGCGTGCGTCCGCAGGTCAGCCGATCTTCGAGGTCGACATTGCGTTACATCAGGGGGAATTGATGTACGGCAACATCGGGTCCCGCGACCGCCTCGATTTCACCGTCATCGGTCCTGCTGTCAATGAAGTCAGCCGCATGGAAGCGTTGTGTAGTGAGTTGGGCGTGCCGATCCTGATCTCGCGCAAATTTTACGATCTCGCCAGATCGTCCGAGTTGGAGACTGGGTTGAAATCGATGGGGTTCCACGAATTGCGGGGAGTGCGAGAACCTCAGGAGCTAATCACGCTCGAGGATGGCTGAAAAGATAGGTCCAGGGCGGTGGCTGCCACCCTGGCTAAGTCTAGAGCAGAAGACATTGTTGAATTGGAAACGGAAACGTTTCCAATTCAACAAAAATTTGTTCTGCGGTTAGCTGCTTGAATAGGGGACTAAGCGGCGATAATGCGGGGGCGGTTCTTGTCCCGTTTTTCCTTGTACATCTCCGAATCGGCCTGGCGCAGCAGGTCCTTTTTGTCCGTTTCACAATCATAAGGCGCTGTTCCGAAACTGGCGCGGAGATCGAGGGTCAGGTCCCGGTAATGCGCGTTGGATTGGCTGAGGAAGGTGTTGAGGCGTCGAGCACGATACAGACCTTCGGCAGGTCCGGTGTGGGTCAACAATACGGCGAATTCGTCGCCACCAATCCGGGCGACAACGTCCGACGTACGGGTGTTCTTACGAAGAACGTCCGCCACGCTGACGAGAACGGCGTCACCGGCTTCGTGACCATACTTGTCGTTTGTAATTTTGAAGTTGTCCATGTCGATGTACACCAGAACACCGGTATCGTCATGTCGTCGTGCCGCCGCAAGAATGCGATCGAGATGCGTTTCAAACCCTCGGCGATTTTCGAGTTCGGTCAATGGATCGGTCATGACCATCGATTCCAGGGTCTCGATACGATTCCGCTGTTCGGCAATCCGCTTCTCGGCGGTCGCCACGATTCCCAGCACTTCTTCCAGTAGTGACCACGGCTCCGGATCGGTGGGGGAATTTCCGTCCTTGACCGATTCCAGCAGACGATTTGCCAACATGCCGGCTCGGCCGTTCACGCGGGCGTTTTGTGGTGAATTCAATGCAACTGCGATAGAGGCACTCATCCCCAGTTTTCCTTATCTATTGGCACTCACCGGGGCTCGTTAACGATTTTCCCGGCAAGTCACATAGCGCAAGGGATGTGCCATAAATTTATTTAATAATAATCAACTACATGACGCGTTAACCATAAGGAAAATCCTGCCGGTCGGCAGAAATTTCCCGGTCATAATTTCGCTTAGAGCAAATGAGGCGCGTGACTTCTCTCTATCAAGTTAGACGGGAGCAAATCGAGAGAATCAGACGGACTCAGCCTTGACGGCGTTGGGAGGTATTTTTCCTGCGAAGACAGCGTCTAGGTTGTCCAATGCACAAAAACCCATGGCGTCACGGGTCTCCACAGTTGAAGTCCCCATGTGGGGCAGCAAGAACGTGTTGGGCAAATTGTGGTATTCCGGATGGATATTCGGTTCACCTGGAAACACGTCCAATCCCGCTGCGGCCAATGTTCCCGATTTGAGTGCGTCGATGAGATCTTCATCGATGATCAAGTCTCCCCGCGCCGCATTGATAACGATCGCACTTTCCGGGAGCAGCGCGATTCGGTCTTTCGTCAGGAAATGCCGGGTCTTCGGCGTGAGTGGGGCGTGCAATGATAACACCTGACTGATCTGCAGCAGGGTCTCGGAGGTCTCATGATATCGGGCGCCGTTTTCCTGTTCGGGCGCAAGGCGATTCCGATTGTGGTAATGGACTTCCATATCGAATCCACGGGCCCGGGCCGCAACGGCACGTCCCACGCCGCCCATACCGAAGATGCCGAGGCGCTTGCCGGATATGTCAGTGCCCAGCATGCCCGTGGGGCTCCAGGATTCCCATCGGCCTTGTCGAATCATGGCCTCACCCTCAGAGGCCCTTCTGGCGGCTCCCAACATCAACATCATAGTGAGATCGGCAGTGGCGGCATCCAGGACGCCTGGCGTGTTCGTAACGGTTATGTTCCGGGCGCTTGCCGCTTCTACGTCGATGTGTTCATAGCCTACGGAAAACGTTGAAATTACGCGCAAGGCGCTAGGCAGGCGCTCAATGAGTTCTGCCGTAAACTTATCTGCGGGGCAGATTAACACGGCGGCACAATCTTGCGACAATTTCACAAGTGTCTCGGCGTCGTACACAGTGTCGTCGGGGTTGAATTTGGCGTCGAAATTGCTGGCCAATCTCGCTTCGACGGCATCCGGAAGTTTTCTGGTGACAAGGACCCGTGGCTTATCGGACACGTTGATGACCTATCGCATTTGACAATTTACAGAGCGCTCCAGCGTATTGCTGGGAACGTGTGATATACACTTCGGAATCAATGAGTACCAAAAGAATAATTTGGCACAATCGGGCATCAGTTGTTGCCCTGGCCCTGGCCTTTTCGATGCTGGCCGGAACGATGAATGCCCTTTCGGCGGTGGCAATTGAACAACTTCCCCACCGCGCAGTTTACGATCTCGCGCTGAAATCATCTGGATCGGATAGCGGGATCACGGGAGTTCGCGGACGTATGGTCCTGGAATGGGCCGATGCCTGCGAGGGTTACACAACGACCCAGAAAATCCGTATGCGTATCGAACAGGCGCAGGGGCGGTTGATCGCCAGCGATTTTTCCGTGGCGTCCTGGGAATCGAAGGACGGTAATCAGTTTCAATTCAAGATCCGCAATCTGATTGATGGAGACCTTGTCGAAGAATTTGGGGGCTTGGCGAAACGGGACGGCGCCAATCAGAAAGGCGTCGTCAGCATGAAGAATCCGGCGGTATCGACAATCACACTACCGGCCGGAACCGTGTTCCCGTCGGAACATGCAAATATTCTGACCCGCGAAGCGCGGAATGGGGCGAAGCGGATCGAGGTTCGTGTCTTCGACGGGACGGGCGAGGAAGGATTGTTCGACGCCATCGCTTTCGTGACTGGACATGTTGCGGGCGGCGAATCGGCGACCGGGCTCCCGGAATTGGACGATCAGGAAGCCTGGCGCATGCGCATGGCCTACTACCGAGTCGGAGACACGTCGGGGCTGCCGGACTACGAGGTCGGCTTCAGGCTGTTTGCCAACGGGGTCGCTGATCAGCTGATTTTGGACTACGGCGATTTTGTGGTGGACTCGAAGATATCGCATTTTGAGGCACTTCCCGCATCTGGCTGCTGACAACATCAACCAAATCGAGCGGGTGACATTTTCATCCGTCAGTGTGTTGCCTCACTCCTCTGAAGGGGCCACAGCCAAGCCGCACCTCGAACGCCACTCGAATCCCCGTGTTGGTTGCATCGCAATTGGGTCGTGACTTCGTCTGAGAAGGCGTACCGTCCCCACAACAGCGGTACGTTTTTGTAAATCCGGTCGATGTTCGAACAGCCGCCGCCCAGTACGATCACGTCCGGATCCAGAATATTGATAACTGATGCGAGAGCCTTCGCCATTCTCTCTTCGTAGCGAGCCAGGGTGGCTTGCGCAGTTCTATCGCCGGATACCGCGCGCGAAGCGATCTCTTCAGCAGTCAGTCCTTTTTCATCGCTGTCCGGGTGATCACGTACCAGTCCAGGTCCCGAAAGGAAGGTCTCGATACAACCGTGTTTTCCGCAGTAGCAAAGCGGTCCTGGTGTTTCGCCGACATCTGGCCAGGGTAGAGAATTGTGCCCCCATTCTCCTGCGATCGCGTTTGGCCCGGTGAGTATTTCGCCACCAACGACGATTCCCCCGCCTGTCCCCGTCCCGACGATGACTCCGAAGACGACCTTGGCGTCTCGGCCGGCACCATCCGTGGCCTCGGAGAGCGCAAAACAGTTTGCGTCATTGGCAACGCGGACCGGCCTGGTCAGGGCGGCCGCCAGGTCTTTGTCGAAGGCTCGTCCGATCAGCCATGTCGAATTTGCATTCTTTACTAATCTGGTCGCCGGTGAGACGGTACCTGGAATGCCGACGCCAACCGTGCCTTGTTGGCCGACGCGGCGTTCCATCGCACGGATGAGATCGGTGATCGCATGGACTGTCGCTTCGTAATCCCCTTGTGGTGTCGCGACCCGCGTTCGGTCACGCTCGTGACCATTCGGGAGCAATGCAACGGCTTCAATTTTTGTCCCGCCTACATCGACACCGATTCTTAGATCACTCTCATCCCCATGCGGAGTCGCGATCTCGCTGTCGCGCATCAAAAGCCCTGATCGGCAAAACAGCGATCAATGATCCCATGTGCCTGCGTCCAATCTTGGGCGCGGTGGTGGCTGTCTTCGGCTGGTCCAAATAATTCGCCGAGACGGGGATCGGATACAAAGTAGATGCGCGTGACCTGATCAACGGATTGGGCCACAGACGTGTGGTTTCGGGGGATGTCATCTATGAACACGACTGGCGCATCGATCTGACAGCTCAATCTTTGGACGGCGGGACCCTTGCCTCCCGCATTGGTGATGACGGGATAATCCATGTCATGCCGGCGTAGGCATCGGGCGCGGGCCTCTCGGGCAAACACTGGAATATTCGAAAGGACCACGATTTGCGCCCGCTCGGACAGCGCATTCAGAGCCGCGGCGGCGCCCGGCAGAGGGTCTAACTCTTCGGTCTTATCGGCATAAAATCCGTCCAGTAGGGCGCGCACCTCTTCGCCGTCGATTGCCTCGTCATCTGTGTGTCGCTTGACGTTTCCGACGAGGCGGAACGAGGACCAGTCGAAGTAGCAGCCGTGGCTGTCCATATACGCCTCAAAGGCCGACATGAACTCAACGAGGACGCCATCGGCATCACAAATTATCAATGGGCGCGACCCTTGAAGGGCGACAGAATCTATCTGTTCGATAATATCGGCGGCGAGGTCTTCAGCCATGGGCCTGACAATGTGGTTCTACATCGGAGGAGTTGCGCCGGGTAACGCCGCTCGCGCGCGTTGCGTTTGCTCAGGTGTTACACCGACTTGATCGCAAAATGCCAACAGGCGGTCGTCCCGTTCAAGAAGAAAATCAAGTACGCCGCCAAGGAATTGAGGACTCCCGGCGCCCAGGCGTAGGTCGTCAACCGTTGCGCCCGAGTGGCCCAAGAATCCTCGGAGAACTTCCTCCTCTGAAACCAGAAAGGCCAAGGCCTGTAGAGCGACGGCCTCGGCCGCGGCACTATCCATTGATGTCCATTTCGGGCGCTTTCAGGCCAAGTCTTCAAAATATGCCGGTACTTTGCGTTCTGTTCGATGTACCAGCATCAGGCAAGCATCTTGGCCTCTTGGAAGCAAGATGTTAGAGATAAAAGCCATTTTGGGGATTTGCAAAGTGGATGCGCGGTCGTCGGACCGACGTTACCGACCTCAGATTTGGGGCAGACGATGCTGGGGAGAGAGTTCATCGTCCGAGGCGACTCAGTTTATCTTTTACCTGTAGGTTGCCGTATGCCGCATCTCGGGAATGGGAGTGTGCGTTCCGGTCGCTGGTCCGGATGTATTCCGGCTGTAGGTTTGAGAGAGTTGTCCGTGAATATCTTTCCAATTGATGCCATCCTTCCTGTAGTTGATTTTTAATCCATGCCGGCGCGTGTCCTCATTGTTGACGACGATCCCACGGCCCTGCAGGCGCTGGAGACGCGGCTTTCTGAGGAGTACTTCGAGGTCGCGACGGCATCGGACGGAGAGTCGGCGTTACAGCACATGAAGTCTGATCCGCCGGATATCGTGCTGCTTGATGTCGTCATGCCCGAAATCGATGGTTATGAAGTGTGCAAACGTATTCGAAGCGACCCTGATCTGCTCCACGTGCCCATTGTGATGATCTCGGTGAAGAGCGATCCTGAGGACATCGTGCGAGGCCTGCAGGCAGGCGCAGATGATTACCTGGAAAAGCCTTTCGAGGATGTCGTCGTTCTTGCGCGGATTCGCTCTTTGGTACGTTCCAAGCTAATGACGGATGAGTTCCGAAGACGGGAACAAACCAGTAATCAACTTGGCGTTTTGGATAGCGAAGAGGATATAGTGGACGCCGATGTTATCGGTGGTCGGGTTTTGATTATCGATGACGATGCCGACGAGGTCGGCAGGATTTCCCTCGCCTTGGCGTCTTCTTATCAGGTGACGACCGAGCGCGATCCAGACCGGGCTATGGCCGTGGCGCGAGACGGTGAATTCGACCTGATCGTCGTGAGCCTGACGATGAAGGAGAGCGACGGACTGCGCCTGTGCTCCCATTTGAGGACCATGGAGGAGACGCGCCAGACCGCGATCCTCGTGATGACGGAACCGGACTCAGCCGACATGCTCGTGCGGGCATTGGAAATCGGTGTGAGCGACTATCTCAAGAGGCCCGTGAATACCGATGAGTTGATGGCGCGTGTCGGGACCCAGATCAGGCGCAAAATGTATCAGGACCGACTGCGCGCCAACTACGAGACCAGCTTGGCTCTTGCGGTGACCGACAGCCTGACGGGCCTCCACAACCGCCATTACATGGTGAGCCATCTCGATACGTTGATGGAACGCGGTCGGGAAAGCGGCCGCCCCGTGGCTCTCCTGATTATGGATATCGACCATTTCAAAGGCGTCAACGATACCTACGGGCATGCCGTGGGCGACGAAGTTCTTAAGGAGTTTGCCGAACGGATCAAGCGCAACGTGCGGGGCATCGACCTTGCCGTTCGCTACGGGGGGGAAGAATTCGTGGTGGTGTTGCCGGAAACTGACCTCGAAGTCACCAAGATGGTCGCTGAACGTCTGCGCCGGAACATGGGAGAAGAGCCGTTCGAAGTCAGCGCCGACGTGGGGAGTATCACCGTCACCGTGAGTATCGGTGGAACCGTTTACGACGGCACGGAAGTCAGCGCCGATGGCCTGCTGAAGCGCGCGGACGACGCGCTATACACCGCAAAGAACCAAGGCCGAAATCAAGTCATCACAGTATGATGGTTCACGACTCCTCACCCCAGAATCGGGAAGGGGTGAGCCACTAAATCGGTGGCCGCAAGCAGTCCTAAACTTCGAGATTGATCCAGGTCGTCTTCAACTGCGTGTATTTGTCGAGGGCGTGGATCGACTTGTCCCGTCCGAAACCTGATTGCTTGTAGCCGCCGAACGGCACGGTCATGTCCGCCTGGTCATAGTTGTTGATCCAGACGGTTCCTGCCTTTATCGCCCGGGCCGTTTTGTGCGCGGTGGCAAGATTGCTGGTCCAAACGGCCGAGGCGAGCCCGAAAATCGTGTCGTTGGCAATGGTGATCGCCTCGTCCACATCCTTGAACGTGATGACCGAGAGAACGGGACCGAAAATCTCCTCCTGGGCGATTTTCATATCGTTGCTCACATTGTCGAAGATCGTGGGCTCAATGTAGTAACCGCCCGTCTCTTCGCGCACGCGGTTGCCACCGTACAGGAGGTTCGCGCCTTCATTCTGTCCTTCGCCGATGTAATAGAGGACTTTGTCCATCTGGCCTTGGTCGACGATGGCTCCCATCTGAGTGCCGGGATCGAGAGGCTCGCCGGGAACGTGGCGCGCAGCGGCCTTGGTCATGAGCTCCATGAACTCGTCCTTGATCGACTCCTGTACGAGCAGGCGCGAGCCGGCGTTGCAGATCTCCCCCTGATTGAAGAATATTCCGAAGCAGGCAGCTTTCGCGGCATAGCCGAGATCTGGTGCATCTGCCAGCACGATGTTTGGTGACTTGCCGCCCAGTTCGAGTCCGAGACGCTTCAGGTTCGATTGTCCGGCATATTGCATGAGCTGCTTGCCGACCTCGGTCGAACCGGTAAATCCGATTCCGTCGACATCCATATGCATGCCGATGGCCATACCCACCTTGCTGCCACTTCCCGTGATGACATTGAACACGCCGTCCGGAATGCCGGCCTCGGACGCGAGTTCGGCGACCCGCAGCGCGGTCAGGGAAGAGACCGACGCAGGTTTGAGGATGACGCTGTTGCCGGTTGCCAGGGCGGGGCCAAGCTTCCACGACGCCATCAGAAGCGGGAAATTCCACGGCACGATGATACCGACCACGCCGAGCGGCTCACGTGTGATCATGCCCAGGAATGCTGGATCGGAGGGGGCGATTTGGTCGTAAACCTTATCGACGAGCTCTGCAAACCAGTCGATGCTGGCGGCCGAGGCCGGAATGTCGATTCGGGTGGTATCGCGGATGGGTTTGCCGACGTCCAGCGATTCGAGCAGCGCCAATTCCTGGCGATTGTCGCGCATCTTTTGTGCGAATTTTTGCAGAACACGCTTGCGCCGCGCCGGTGCCATCTGGGACCAGACGCCTGACTCAAAGGCGTCACGGGCGACCTTGACCACCCGGTCGACATCCTCCGCATCGCACGATGCGATGGAAGCGATGACCGAGCCGTCCGCCGGGTTTATGCTCGTGTAGGTCTCGCCGGACGCAGCGTCAACGAATTCGCCGTTGATGAACGCCTTCGTGCGGATGTCGAGCCCGCCGGCAAGATCCCGCCAATCGTCAAGTGTTTCTGCTGCTGACATGGGTCCGTCCCTTGTTCGTGTGTGCGGCCGCTATGGCCCCATCTACTTTATCGCTCCATCCGAAAGAATATCTTCCGCGCGCCGGCGATCAAAATGCTCTCGGTCTTCAGGGCAATATTAGAAGGTATACAGGCAAAACAAAGGCCGCACGTTCGCGCGGCCTTGCTGCGTTGTAGCGACGTTGGCTACTTGATTTTCGATTCTTTGAACTCGACGTGCTTGCGCACAACCGGGTCGTATTTCTTCATCGAAAGTTTCTCGGTCTTGGTCCGAGGGTTCTTTTTCGTCACGTAATAAAAGCCGGTGTCAGCCGTGCTGACGAGTTTGACCTTGAGTGTTGTCGGTTTTGCCATGCTGGCGATTCCTGCGCGGTGCCGTTCTTAGGATTGTGGCCGGGACTCTAACGGCAGCAGATCTCAAGTCAAGACCGCATCCTTGTGTCTCATCTAATTTACATTCGGATGTAGTCAGCGGCCCGGGATCCGGAGGCGACGGAAGATCAATAAAGTCAAGAACAGAAAGCAGGTCAAGACAACTGTCAGTGGCAGTCCGTGAGGCCCGATTACGTCCATGGCCAATCCCCCTGCCGCAGGTCCGGCGATGCCACCTGCGCCCCACATCAGCGCGAATGCAGCATTGGCGGCCACCAGATTGGTACCGGAAAATCGATGTCCGAGAAGGGTTAGCGCAACGGTGTACATCCCGTAGGTAGAACCGCCCCAAATTACCAGGACCGGCCACAGCAAAGCATCGGAAGGTCCCAGCGCAGCTATTGCCAAGCCACACAATATGCCTGAGATCGCGCATACCGCGAGAACGCGATAGCCGTTGAGCCGGTCCGCCATCCATCCCAGGGGTACTTGCAGAAAGACGTTACCGATCATGAACGCGGAGACCATGCCGGCCGCGACGGCCAGCGTAACCTCCAGGCGCAGGCCATATACCGCCAAATGGACGATCAACGCACCGTCGATGACGGCGACTGCGGCGACTGCGGCCATCAGCGTCGGCGCGACTTTGAAAAACGAGAGCACGGCCATTGTCTGATGATCGTCGAATTTTGGTGCAATGCGGCGGACCGGCAAAAATGCGATCGCCGAGGCCAAGATGACGGCGGCCCCAATGAGAAATGGCATCCAGCCTTCGATTCCTGTCAGAGGGATGATCATCGGCCCCAAGGCAAAGGCCGCTGCCAGTACTGTGACATAAAGGCCGATGGCGCGTCCGCGGCTGGCGGTATCCGCGATCTGATTGATCCACGTCTCACTTATCAACAGGAGTCCGTTGAGTGCGACGCCGAACATGAAGCGCAGCGGAAACCAGAGCGCGAGATCGTCGGTCGCGCGTATGAGCAACAGCGACAGCGTTGCCATGAGGACGCTGGCCGTGATGAAGCGCATGACGCCGAAGCGCCGTATCAAGAATGGGATGACCGGCGCGGATGCCAGGAATCCCAATGAAGTCATGGCGCCGTTCAAGCCGATTATAGAGCTACCCACCTGGCGTGATTCCAGAATCAAGGACAGCAACGGCGAAGAGAGCCCGAACGTAAAGCCAAAAGAGGCCGCGGCCCCATAGATGGCGATCAGGCTACGGCGGCGGTCGGCTGCTGAGAGGCCATTCTCGCTCATATCACTGGATGTCGAATGATGACAAATCCTGCCCTTCGCAAATGCGGCTCAGCTACATGTCACATTCAACAGTTGCAAGGCCAACCCATTTCCGTTGGTGACCTGAAGGTTGAGCAGATTAGTGAGTATTCAGCGGAATTGAGAGCATCCCTGAAAATTCATGTCCCTGCTCAATTCGTACGTGAATCCAGTATGATGGCCTGCTTGTTTGGGTCTCCTGACGGTCATGAGGGAATGATGACGGCCTCTTCGCAAACACAAGCTTCTCTGATGCGCTTGAAAAAGGCGGATCTTGTCGAGGAAGTATTGGTCCTCCGCCGCGAACTTGATGCAAGTCGTGAAGGAGAGGAGCCAGTCGATGCCGCGCCAGTAGAAGCGCTCCCTGGGGCGAACCTACTCGCTGGCGACGACCGTTCCGGTCTCTGGCCGGTCTTGGAGGCATCGCCGGTCGGCGTTTCCATAATCCGGCCCCCAAGGCGAAGTTCTCTACATCAACGCTGCGCTTGCGGAGCTGGTGGGCGTGCGGCAACAGGACGTGGTGGGGCAGGACACCCGGGGCCTGTTCTTCGATCCGGCGGACCGCGACTTCTGGTCTGGAAGCGATCATCGCGCTGGACCGCGAACCCGTGGATCTCGTGCTACTTGATATCGTGATGGCTGAGATGGATGGCCGTGAAGTCCTGTCTCGCGTCAAAGCGGACAAGCGCTTCGCCGAACTTCCCATTGTGATGGTGTCTGGACTGGAAACCCAGGATGTCGTTACCGAATGCCTCGAGGCGGGCGCTTGTGATTATCTCTACAAGCCCGTGAACGTCGATGATCTGAAGATGACCTTGACCGATTGGCTGCCCGGCGGCAGCCGCCGCGAGGCAACGCAGACTCAGCGATCCACGAGACCAGTGTTCGTCAAAGATCCCTATTCCGATCCCGAAACTGAATCCGTCTTTGATCAAAACAGACTCGGCGAACTTTTGGCCGACTATGGCTTGGAGACCACTGATACGTTCATCTCAAAATTCAGGGACCGCGCTGACGAATTGATCGCCAACATCAATCGCGCGGCCGCTGATGATGACGGCGAGGTTTGGCGCCGCGCCGCCCACGATCTCAAGGGGGGTGCGTGATTGCTTGGCCTCGCCCGGGTCGCGGCTTACTGCCGGCAGGTCGAAATCGCCTGCAGCGACGGTAATTTCGAAGACGCGCGAGCAGCATCTTCGAATCTTGATACACACGTGGCGGAGGGCCTGAGCGCTCTCGCCGATCATCGGCGGGAGTTGTAGGCGTTCGAAGTTGCTTCCACTGTCGCTCAAATGACCGTTGGCGGCCCGCGCGGCGGCGGTGATCCATGACGGACCGTGAACCCGATCTTTCTGCGCTCCGACTCCTTCTCGTTGAGCACGATCCATTTGCCTGCGACGTGGCGCAAGCAGCCTTGGGGCGGCTCGGTATTGCCGATATCTCGATTGCCGGGAGTGGCGCGGAGGCGCTCGGTATTCTTGCTGCAGAGGGGCGTTTTGGACTGGTCGTCTCCGCCTGGGATTTGCTTGGATTCGATGGTGTGGAACTTCTTAAGTCAGTCCGCAGCCATTGGCCGGGCACGGGCGTGGTGATGGTCACCAGCAACGACCAGCAAGATCAGATTGAATCGGCGCTCGCTGCCGGCGTTGACGCGTACCTCATCAAGCCAATTGCAGTAGAATCACTGGGCTCGGCGGTTGCCGACTCGCTGACAAAGGGAGCGGCTCGGACAGCCGCTCTGGGAATTGACGATATATCCCCTGGAGGAGATCGAGGGTCCGAACTGGACGCGATGTTTGGAATGCTTGAAGGCATTCTTTCGAATGTTCCCGCGGTGACGCCGGACGCGGCGATCGATGCCGAGACACAGGCTCGGCTCAATATCCTGATGGGAAAGCTAGCCGATCAACTCGCGAATTTCGTGACGTCCTATGAGTCGGCCACACCCGAAAAGCTCCGGGTCATGCAACTGCATATCGATTTCATGGATGCCATTCGGGCCGGTCGGACAGACTTGGTTGACCACGAATCGAGCAACATGATTATCGATGGCCTGAAAATGGCGATCGATATGGCATCGGACTGAATCGCTGGTTTGGGATCGCTGGCCAACAACACTCCCAGCCACCTTCACTTCCAAGCCACCGTCACTCATAGTGATGATGGAACCGCCCGCGGCGGTGCGAGAAGAATGATACTTGCCAGTCGTCCCCCTTCTTCGGCGGGTTCGCCATGTAGCGTTCGATCTCGAGCAGCATGTGAGTCGTCACGCTGGGTAGCGGGAGGTCGTGGGCGTGATCGACGGCCACCCAGTGGAGATCGTGGAGCTCGCCATTGCCGCCGAGTTTCCCTTCCGTCTTGGTGCCATCGGTTATGAAGAAGCGTGCGTCGTAACGGATCGGCCGATTGGATGGCGTCAACGCCCGACCCAGGTAGTCGAGCCGGTGAAGGGCTGGTGAATAGCCCGTCTCGAAGAAATGCTGCCACGACGGAGGTCCGGACTTCTCGTCCTGGGTTGGTTCTCCGAGCAGCAGGCCGGTTTCTTCAAAAGTCTCCCGTACGGCTGCCATGGCATGCGCCCGGGCGCGTCCCGGCGAGCAGCGTCGCGTCAGGCGCGCCATGACATGGTCGTGCAGGGGCGTGGCTTCCCGCGCATGCCAGTCGCCGACATCCACACGGCCGCCGGGAAAGACGTAGACGCTCGGCATGAATCGCGTCCGGGTGTCTCGCCGGCCCATGAGGATCTCGACGGACCCCCGCTTTGGCATACGATACAGGATGAGGCTCGCGGCATGTCTTGGCCGCGGCGGCGATTTCTTGGGCGTGTCAGACATGTACCGGAAGTGCAGACTTGGTTCTGAGGCAAAAAAGGAAGCCCAAAAGTGCCGGACCCATCATCCCCTGTCCACCCACCTGCCCGGTCTCCTCCTCCCATGTAGGGAGGAGGCCGGAAGGAGGGAGGCGGTCAATTTTTTTCGCATCCCACACCCCATCACCCTTTGCGCCGCTGTCCGCGCCGCTTTTTCGTCTTCTGCCCACCCTTCGGTCGAGGTTTGCGGCGGGCGTAGTCCATCTCCTGCCTTTGATCGCCAATCAGCTCGAGTCGGAGCGAACCCGTGATCGTATCGGATTCGACCAATCTCACATCTACCGCGGCGCCGAGCGAGAATTTCCGGCCCGTCCGGTCACCGACAAGAGCGTGCTGCTGTTCGTCGTGAACGAAGAAGTCGTCGCCCAGTGTGCGAATCGGTACCAGACCGTCGGCGCCGATGTCATCGAGAGTGACGAACAGTCCAAATCTCGTCACACCGGAAATCCGGCCCGTAAAGGTGGCGCCACGCCGCGATTCGAGAAACGCGGCGAGATATCGGTCTTTTGCCTCCCGCTCCGCAGCCATGGCGCGTCGTTCCGTGGTAGAGATCTGCTCACCGATTTCGGCCAGAATTTCCGCAGTTTCCGCGTCCAGGCCGTCCTCACCTTGACCGATGGCTGATATCAGTCCCCGATGCACCAGCAGGTCTGCATAACGTCGTATGGGCGACGTAAAGTGCGCGTAACGGCGCAGATTCAGTCCAAAATGTCCGCTGTTGTCGGGAGCATAGACGGCTTGGGTTTGCGTTCTCAGGACTACCTGATTGACGAGGGGGGCGTGTGGCGTGTCGGCCACTTGTCTCAGAATCTGGTTGAAATGGGCAGATTTGATCGCCTGCCCTTTGGCCAGGCGCAAATCCAGGCTGGATAACAATTCGCGCAGGGATTCGACTTTCTCCTCCTCGGGACGCTCATGAACCCGGTACATACAGGCTATTTCGCAGTCCTCCAGAGTCTCTGCCGCTGCGACATTGGCGGCGATCATGAACCCCTCGACCAGGCGGTGTGAGTCCCAACGAGCGCGCGGCCGGACGGTCTCCACGTGTCCATCCTCCCCTAACGCGACCTGCAGTTCGGGAAGCTCGATATCGAGGGGCTGTCGACGCTCGCGGGCCCGCAGCAGGGCAGCGAACGCGCTATAGAGATGCGAAATGGGTAAGTCGGCGAGGTGTTGTTCCGGTGCCACCTCGCTACTGTCGTGGGCATCTTGCACGCCTCGATATGTCAGGTTGGCGGCAGCCCGCATCAAGGCACGGGTGAATTCGTGGCGCCGTTTATTGCCCTCGGCATCGATCCACATCGTGACGGCGAGACAGGCCCGATCGACGTCCGCCCGAAGCGAGCAGAGGTCGGCCGATAATCCTTCAGGCAACATCGGAACGACGCGGTCTGGAAAGTACGCCGAGTTGCCGCGCTTGCGGGCCTCGCGGTCGAGTTCCGAACCAGGCAGGACGTATGCGGCGACGTCGGCAATGGCAACGATGATCTTCCAGCCGCCAGGATTCTTGGGATCGTCGTCGGGCGCAGCCCAGACGGCATCGTCGTGATCCCGGGCATCGGCGGGATCGATCGTAATGAGCGGCACGTCCCGCAGGTCGCGTCGCTTTCCGAGCTCTGGAACCGTCGCGGTCTTGGTTTCTTCGAGCACCAAGTCGCTGAATACCGTCGGGATGCTCTGGTTATGGATGGCGATCAGGCTGTAACTGCGCGGGTCATCGAACGAACCGAGGCGTTCCTTGATCCGTGCCTTGCCCAGACCCAGTCGCGTGCCCCGCACAGTCTCGGCGAGCACCAATTCGCCGGGGGCGGCGCCCAATGAATCTGGGCCGGCGACCACGAACTCACGTTTGATGCGCCGGTCCGTCGGTACGATCCGACCGTGGCCCGCGACCAGATTGAAGACACCGAGGATCTCGTCCGGCTGATCGGCGATGCGCCGCATCACTTCCGCTTCATAGAGTCCGTCCGAGGTTTTCTTTAACTTGGCAAGCACCCGGTTGCCGGGGCCTAGCGCGGGACCGCCGCGCCGGGTGGGCGCCATGACGATGCGTGGTGGTTCGGTCCCGCCGTCGTTTCCACCGTCCCACTGCACGGGGCGCGCGTAGAGCTCTCCGTCCACGTCCGTGCCCGTGATCTCGATCACCGTCACGGGAGGCAGTTCGCCGGATGCGTGCAGTGACCGGCGGTGGCCTCGCTCGATGAGGCCGTCCTCACCGAGTTCCTTCAGTAATTTCTTGAGCAGCATTCGGTCGGCGCCCGTGATTCCAAAGGCGCGGGCGATTTCCCGTTTGCCGACCTTTTCCGGACTTTCGTGAATGAATTTAAGGACGGCGTCCCGGGTCGGGAAGACTGACGTCTTCTGTCCTTTGCCTTTGGACTCGCGCGACGGGCGCCTGCGTCGACCTTGGACCAAGCCGGGCGTTCCCGCTACGACGCCGCTTCCGGTGCCGCCTTGGATCGTGAGGTTTTAGTCCCCTTACGCCCGCTCGTACGGCCCTTGCCCTTCTTTGCAGCCTTTTCCGTCAGCAGCGTGATCGCGGTTTCCATCGTGACTTCCTCGGGAAGCACACCCTTGGGCAAAGTGGCGTTGGCCCGGCCGTGCTTGACGTAGGGGCCATAGCGGCCGTCCATGATGACAACCGGTTTTTTATCGCTGGGATGGTCTCCAAGCTCCTTGAGCGCGGTGCCGCCACGCCCACGGCCGCGTCCGGCATCGGCAAGCAGGACGACCGCACGATTCAGGCCCACCGAAAGCACGTCATCGTCGTTCTTTAGGGATGCATACTTTCCGTCGTGCAGAACGTAGGGTCCGAATCGGCCGATTCCCGCTGAAATTTTCTTGCCGGATTCGGGGTGGGCGCCCACTTCGCGCGGCAAGGCCAACAGCGCCAGCGCCGTTTCCAGATCAATTTCATCCGGAAGGATTTCACGCGGCAGAGAGACCCGTTTGGGTTTCTCCTTCTTCTTTGCGTCGCTCTCGGGGTCGGCGTCGAGTTGGACGTAGTGGCCGTAGGGGCCGGATCGCACACTGACCTCCCTGCCAGTCTCAGGGTCCTGTCCCAGCACCCGGGGACCGCTGTCCGTCGCCCCGTTCCCGCTGTTCCCGTCGACCAGCCGGCGCGTATAGCCGCAGTCGGGATAGTTGGAACAACCGATGAAGGCACCGAACTTGCCGAGTTTGAGGGAAAGTTGACCGGCATCGCAGGTCGGGCAGGCGCGCGGGTCAACGTCGGGGTCGTCCGAATGGAAGAAATGGGCGCCCAGGGTCTCGTTCAAAGCGTCCAGAACCTCGCGAACCCGCAGATCCTTGGTGTCATCGACGGCGCCACTGAAGGCGCCCCAGAAGTCCTGCAGCACCTGCTTCCAATCGGCATTGCCGGCGGAGACGTCGTCGAGAGTCTCCTCGAGCGTGGCCGTGAAGTCGTACTCTACGTAGCGCGCGAAGAAATTGCTGAGAAACGCGGTGACCAATCGGCCCCGGTCATCGGGTATGAACCGGGAGCGGTCGAGGCTCACGTAGTCGCGATCCTGCAACACCGAGATGATGCTGGCGTAGGTTGACGGCCGTCCGATACCAAGTTCTTCGAGGCGTTTCACCAATGTCGCCTCGGTATATCGCGGCGGTGGTTCGGTGAAATGCTGCTTCGGCAGAATTTCGTCGCAGTGGACGACTTCACCCTTGGTCACTTTCGGCAGGCGGCGATCGTCCGAATCGTTCCCGTTGTCTTCGCCCTGATCGTCGCGGCCTTCCTGATACAGCCGGAAGAAACCGTCGAACAGGACCACTTGTCCGGTCGTGCGCAAACCGGCACGTCCGTCCGGCGTAGACATGTTGATGGCGGTCTGTTCGAGGCGGGCGGACTCCATCTGGCTCGCGATCGCGCGCTTCCAGATCAGGTCGTAAAGTCGCCGGCTTTCCTCGTCGAGATAGGGCGCAACGTCATCCGGGGTGCGGGAAAGGTCGGTGGGCCGGATGGCCTCATGGGCCTCCTGTGCATTCTTCGCGGTGCTGCGGTACGCCTTGGGCTGGTCGGGGACATACGCTGCGCCGAACTTCTGCCCGATGAGGCTGCGGCAGGCTTGAATGGCCTCCGAGGCCATGTACACGCCGTCGGTCCGCATATATGTGATCAGGCCGACAGTCTCGCCTCCAATATCGGTACCTTCGTAGAGCCGTTGCGCCAACTGCATGGTGCGCTGCGCGCGCAGCCGCAGCTTGCGCGCCGCTTCCTGCTGCAGCGTCGATGTCGTGAAGGGCGGTTGCGGATTGCGCCGGGTCTCCTTCGCCTCGATGCTGGTGACCGTGAGATCTGGAGACGCGCGCAGAATCTCCGCCGCCCGTTCGGCGTCTTCGGCGTTTCCCAGAGAGAATTTTTTGAGTTGCTCGCCCTCGAGCGACGTCAGGCGGCCGGCGAACGCAGTTCCGTCGGTGGCCCGCAGCGCAGCCTCGATCGACCAGTATTCCTGCGCCTTGAATGATTCGATCTCGAGTTCGCGTTCGCAGATCAGGCGCAGGGCCACAGATTGCACCCGTCCGGCCGATCTCGATCCGGGCAGCTTGCGCCAAAGTACGGGTGACAGCGTAAATCCCACGAGATAGTCGAGCGCACGTCTGGCTTGCTGTGCGTTCACCAGATCCATGTCGAGGTCGCGGGGGTGCGAGATGGCGTCGCGAACCGCGCCGCGTGTCACTTCGTTGAAGACAACCCGTTTGACTTCGACCCCGGTGACGGCGTTGCGCTGCTCAAGCTCCTTGAGCACATGCCATGAGATCGCCTCGCCCTCACGATCGGGGTCCGTCGCCAGATAGAGGTGCTCGGCATTCTGAAGCGCGTGAACGATTTCCCGGATGTGTTTTACCGAGTCCGGGTTCGTTTCATAGGTCATCGCGAAGTCGTCGTCAGGGCGCACGGAGCCGTCCTTGGACGGCAAATCCCTGACATGGCCATAGCTGGCCAGGACGATGAAATCATCGCCCAGGTACTTGTTGATCGTCTTGGCTTTGGCCGGTGATTCGACGACGACGACGTCCATGGGGAGTCCAGATATTTATCCGTTCACGCTGCGTCGCAGTGTGAACGGATTGATTACAAAAAAAGAAACTCTATTTCCAGGATGCCTGTGCAAGCGACCTGTTGTTTCGAGTTCGAGCAAAATGGTCAAAAGCACAGGAGGAGTCAAATGGCATTGACGCAACAGTTCGTCAACGGCTACCGGTGTTGGACCCAGTGCGACGGTCACGCGGTGACGCGATTTGGCCAGCTCTTCGTCTCCTATAATCGGCATCTCTGTGACTGGCAGAGCCGGCGAACCGGGTACGGCGAAGACCTCACGGCCTTGTTCGAGCGCACATCGAGCCGTGATCAACGAGCCCGAGCGCGGCGCCGCTTCGATGATAATGACGCCGAGCGACGAGCCGGATATCAGGCGATTGCGGGTCGGAAAATGGCGGGCCTTGAAGCGGGTGCCGATTTTCTGCTCGGCGACCAGAAGTCCCTCAGCGGCGATTCGGCCCTGGAGAATGTCGTTTTCCGGAGGATATATGCTGTCGATGCCGCCCGCCAGAACCGCAATCGTGGCGAACTCCAGCGCGCCGGTGTGGGCCGCCGTGTCGATTCCCCGGGCGAGGCCGGAGACGACCGTGAAGCCGGCTTCTCCCAACTCCGCCGCAAGCGTGCGCGCGAACCGGACGCCTGCACCGGATGCGTTACGGGCGCCGACCATGGCCACGCAGGGACGACGGAGCAGTTCCGCGTTCCCGATACTCGAGATCAGCGGTGGCGCGTCAGGCATTGTGGCAAGGGAGTCCGGGTACTCGGGTTCACCGTGTGCGATCAGCCTCGCGCCGGTCCGCTTCAACATTTTCAGTTCCTCCTGGGCTTCACGGTAGCTGGCGATCCGAAGCGTAGACCTGCCACCGCGCCGGGCCAGAGAGGGTAGGGCGTCAAGCGCCGCATGTGCCGTGCCGTAACGCGCGATCAGCTGATGATAGGTGATGGGGCCGATGTTCTCGCTGCGCAACAGGCGGAGTCGCGCGATGAGCTCATCGTTGTCCGAAATGTTGGACGGTGTGGTCTCTGCATGGATTTCCGGAACGGCAAACATAAAGACGTCCGTAACACTGCGATCAGTAGGTAGTTAGCTATATGGAAAGAGGAGGCCGGTTTCTTAGCGCCTGGGAAGAAATTCGAACTTCGAACTTCAATTCATAAATACAGTGTATTTACACTATAAATTAATGTTTGGAGCTGAACTTAAGCGCTTGCCTTGTCGGTCACGCTGTCCAGGCGGTCAAGCAGCGACACAAAGCCAACCGGACCAAGCGCGCTGTAGAGCTTGGTTTGGGCACCTTTCCACAGCGGCAGGGCGGTGTTCAGGACGTCCTGTCCGTGCTCGGTGAGGTGGACCATGCGTTCGCGGCGGTCTTTGCCGGATGTCACCCGTATCAGTTCTTTTTTCTCGAGGGGTTGGAGATTTCGGGTCAAGGTGGTGCGGTCCATACCAAGCTGTCGTGCCAGACGACTCATCGGCGCTCCGGAAATTGACGCCGTAACCTGCAGAACCGTAAATTGGGTCGCCTTTAGACCCATCGGAGCCAGCGCCGAATCATAGGTCTGGGTAATCGCACGCGCTGCCTTGCGCAGATTGAAACACAGGCAATTAGCCGATTCTGTAGGCGAAGTCCGCGAAACCATGAGCTCGCTCCAATTATTGTAACTGCCATATGGTGTGTATACACATAATAACAACATCGCAAGTCAAATTGGTTATCAAACCCACGGAATGCTCACCGCCACACATCGTACGAACTGTGCGAATTGCCTCTGATGACGCACGTACCAGGCACCAGGGCCGCTAAGTGGTGGTCCAGACTACGATTTAAGTTTGATTTTTGATTCTTCGCCTTTGAGCAGGCGGCGGATGTTGGCGTGATGTCTAATGAAAACCAGAGCCGCCAGCAAGACGGCGAGTTCCGTGCGTTGCAGGTCGCCGAAGTGCCAGGCGTAGACGGGCGCCATGGCCACGGCGATGAGAGCGGCCAGGGAGGAGAACCGGAGCAGAGCGGCAACCGCCAGCCAGGTCAGGCAGGCAAGCAGGCCCGCCTGCCATGAGGCGGCAATGAGGATGCCCAGTGCCGTGGCCACGCCTTTCCCACCACGAAATTTCAGCCAGACCGGAAACAGGTGCCCGAGAAACGCGCCACCGGCCGCCAGGACGGCCATGTCGGGTCCCAGAATGCCGGCGATCCAGAAGGCCGCCGCCCCCTTGCCGCCGTCCAATAGCACTGTCAGGGCGGCCAACCCCTTGCTGCCGGTCCGCAGCACGTTGGTCGCGCCGATGTTGCCCGAACCGATCTGTCGGATATCGCCGTGACCGCTGATTTTCGTGAGCACGAGGCCGAAGGGGACGGACCCCAGCAGGTAGCCGAGTACGACCGCCGCGATGAACGGCCACGTGTAGCTGAAATCTCCCATCGGATCAGGCACGAGTGCGGAGTCCTCTCAGGCGGAAGCGGTGAACTCGAAGACGGTATGGCCGGCGACGACCGTTCTCAGCGCGCGGCCCTGGATCGGCCGGCGGTCGAACGGTGTGTTCTTGGATTTGGCCACAAGACCTTCCTCGCTGATTCGCCACGGCGTCTCGAGGTCGATCACGACCAGATCGGCGGGCGCCCCGACCTCGAGCCGCCCGACAGCGAGCCCCAGCAAGCGGGCGGGCGCGGCGGTCATCATCTCCAGTATTCGCATCAACGGCAGTGATCCGTTGTGATAGAGCTCGAGCGCCAGGGGCAGCATGGTTTCCAGGCCCGCGATGCCGCTGGCTGCTTGAATGAACGGCTGACGCTTGCTTTCCTGGTCCTGCGGACTGTGGTCGCTGACGATGACGTCGATAGTGCCGTCCCGCATACCCTGGATGACAGCCAGCCGGTCCTCTTCGGCGCGCAGCGGTGGCGAGGTTTTGGCGAAGGTCCGGTAATCGCCGACAGCCGTCTCGTTGAGCGCAAAATGATGTGCCGCGACTCCGGCCGAAACCGGCAATTCCCGTGCCTTTGCGCGCGCCAGGCAGGTCACGGATTCCGCCGCCGAGACGCAAGCCGCATGGTAGCGCCCGCCGGTCAGCTCGACGAGCCGGAGATCGCGTTCCAGTGCGATGACTTCCGCCGCGATGGGAATACCCGGCAGCCCGAGACGCAGCGCCAATTCCCCTTCATTCATGCAGCCGCTGCCCGCCAGAGCCGCCTCTTCGAGGTGCTGGACGATCAGCAGATCCAACCCCGACGCATAGGACAGGGCCCGGCGCATCAGTTGCGCATCGGCGAGGAACCGGTCCCCATCTGTGAAGGCCACCGCCCCGGCCTCCGCCAGGAGTCCCATCTCGGTCATTTCGTGACCCTCGGTGCCGTTCGTCAGTGCGCCCATCGGATGAACGCGGACGACCGCGTATTCCCGGGCCCGGCGCTCGATGTATTCGACGAGGGCGGCGTCATCGATCACCGGATTCGTGCCGGGCAGGCAGATGATCGTGGTCACACCGCCGACTGCCGCGGCCTCTGACCCCGTCGCCAGCGTCTCCTTGTGCTCGAACCCAGGCTCCCCGAGGAAGGCACGCATATCGATGAGACCGGGGGCCAGCACATGCCCACCACAGTCGACCGTGCTGATACCCTCTGGCACGCCATCGCTGAATAGCCCGGGGCCGATGTCCGCAATGCGGCTTCCCTCGGCGAGCAGGGCGCCCGGTTCGTCGCGACCATCCCAGGGATCGATCAGTCGGGCATTGATGTATGCCACCTGCCCGGGATCGCCTTTTGAGAAACTACGCGCCATGCCCGCTACGCCGCCGCGTCCGCATCCGCGGGCGGATCGTTTGACAGGTGGCTTGTCAGAATATCCAGGCAGGCCATGCGCACCGCCACGCCCATTTCGACCTGCTCGCGAATCACGCTACGGTCGATATCGTCGGCAACGTCGGTATCGATCTCGACACCTCGATTCATCGGACCCGGATGCATGATCAGGGCGTCCGGTTTGGCCGCGGCCAGTTTCTGGTAATCGAGACCGTAAAAGTGGAAATATTCCCGCACCGAGGGGACGTAAGAGCCCTGCATACGCTCGGTTTGAAGCCGCAACATCATGACGATGTCAACGCCCTCGAGGCCGGTTTCCATGTTGGTATGGACTTCCACGCCCATGCGATCGAACAACGGCGAGACGAGCGTCGGCGGGGCGACCACACGCACGCGCGCGCCCATGGTGATCAATAGGTGGATGTTGGAGCGCGCTACCCGGCTGTGCAGGATGTCACCGCAAATGGCGACAATCAATCCGTCCAGGCGGCCGCGCCGGCGCCGGATCGTCAGCGCATCGAGAAGTGCCTGGGTCGGGTGTTCGTGACTGCCGTCGCCGGCATTGATCACCGCACAATCGACTTTTTGGGCCAGCAGGTTGACGGCACCGGAATGCGGGTGGCGTACGACCAGCGCGTCGGGGTGCATGGCGTTGAGCGTCATGGCCGTGTCGATCAGGGTCTCGCCCTTGCGGATCGACGACGCTTCGGCGGACATGTTGATGACGTCGGCGCCGAGGCGCTTGCCGGCGAGCTCGAACGATGTGCGGGTCCTGGTCGAACTTTCGAAGAACAGGTTAATCAGGGTGCGCCCGCGCAATAGCGATTGCTTCTTGTCGACGCGCCGGTTTTGGTCGACATATTCCTCTGACCTGTCCAGCAGAACAGTAATCTCTGCCGCTGAAAGGCCTTCAATGCCAAGCAGGTGGCGGTGGGGATAAACGTGAGGTGCGGCCGTAGCCATTAAAGCGGCTATATACGCTCAGCACGGGATGAGGGGCAAGCGTTGCCGTGTGCTTGGAACGAGAACACGGGGGCTCCGCTGGTATGCATTAGTTGTAGACCAGCAGGATCACCGGCAGGGTGATGGCGGCCAAAAGCGTCGATACCGTGATCACACTGGCCATCAACGAGGCATCACCGCCAAGCTGGCGCGCCAGGATGGACGAGGAGTCCGAGGGCGGCAGCGCCGCGAACAGAAGGGCGACCTTGGCGGTCAGTCCACCCACGCCAAAGGCCGAGCAGGCCACGATCATGAAGACGGGCATGACGACAAGCTTCAGGGTGCACGTGGCCAGGATCGGTTTCAGAGATTTGCCGATCACCGATACGTCGAGCCCTGCGCCGACACACATCAAGCCCAGCGGCAGGGCCGCGCGTCCGATAATACCGAGGATCGGTTCGCTGAGGGATGGCAGCCCGATCCCGGTTGTGTTGAGGACGATGCCGCCCAGGCAGGCCAGGATGAGAGGATTTCGTACCAGGGTCGCGGCCAGGTTTCCGAGTCCCGGGGTATTGCGCCCGGCATGCCGCGCCAATGCCACCACGGATAAGGCGTTTCCCAACGGGCCCATGACCGCGATGATCACGGCGGCCAGGGTCTCTCCGGCCGTGCCGAACAGGGCTGCCGCGGCTGCCACTCCAACGTAGGAATTGAAACGCAGCGATCCCTGGAAGACAGAGGTGAACGCCGGGCCATCCGAGACCAATTTCCAGCCGAGGATCATGACCACGAGCGCCATGACCATCATACTCGCGGCCACGGCGGCGATCAGGGGCGTGACTTCGAAGCCGGACAGATCCGCCGTCGCGAGATTGCTGAGAATCAGGGCGGGAAACAGGACGAAATAAACCAGTTGATCCGCGGCGTTCCAGAAATTCGCTTTGGGAAAGTTGCCGCGGCGGAAGGCCCAGCCCAGCGCAATAAGCAGGAAGATCGGTGCCAGGGAGAGGGCGATCTCAATCACGAAGCAGCTCGTCGGGGTGATGCAAATGATGCTTGTTTGGTCATCGGCATCGGTGCAGGACAGTTGTCCAGACGTCGGGTCGCACGTCGTCGCACATTGATCACTGTCATCAAAAAGAGTCCAGGCTGTCGAGCGCACCCTGCAGGATGAAGGCGGCCGCCATCTTGTCAACGACCTCTGATCGCCGCTTTCGGCTGGCGTCCGCATCGAGCAGGGTTCGTGTGACGGCGACCGTCGACAATCGCTCGTCCCAGAACGTCATGGCCATGTCGATGCGTTTGTCCAAATTGGTCGCGAATTGCCGGACCGACTGGCAGCGCGGTCCCTCGCTGCCGTCCATGTTGAGCGGCAATCCGAACACCAGGCCGCCCACCCGTTCCTTCACGATAATTGCCTGCAGGGATTCGGCGTCTTTGGTGAATTTGCCGCGGCGCAGCGTGTCCAGGGGGGTCGCGATGGTCAATGTGATGTCGGACAGTGCCAGTCCTATCGTTTTCGTACCCATATCGATGCCGAGCCAACGCTGATCCTTGTTCAGCGAGTCCTTGAGTTCCCTTGGGTTGCGGGCGATCATGACGGGTGTTACGGTCCGCCGCGCTCGAACGGGCGGCCCCTTACAGTGTGTCGGAAACAAACGGAAATTGCTCCGAGTTGGGCCCCTGAATGCGTCGGCTTCCCCAGTGCGTGGGCACCTATGTGCGTAGGCAAGAGAATTCGTTGGCAAGACATCCGGAACAACAACTTCATCATCGAGAAATTCGCACATGTCGCTTGATAAGGCCACAGTGAGCAAAATCGCCCGTCTGGCACGCATTCGCGTGCCCGATGAGGACCTCGAACAGTTGGGCGACGAGCTCAACAATATCCTGGGCTGGGTGGAGCAGCTCAACGAGGTGGACACGGCCGATGTGCCGCCCATGACCAGCGTTGTCGAGATGCAGCTCCCGAGGCGTCAGGACGTCGTGAATGACGGGGCGTATAGTGAGAAAGTTCTGGGCAACGCGCCGGATACTGAAAATGGGTTCTTCGTCGTGCCCAAGGTCGTCGAATAGATGGTGGAGCTGACACACCTGACGATCGCCGAGGCCCGTGACGGTTTGGCGGGTGGAGTTTTCTCCGCAACGGAACTCACGGAGGCCCACAACACAGCCATTGAGGCGGCGCGGCCGCTCAATGCAATGGTTCTGGAGACCGCGGACCGCGCGCGCGATATGGCGGCCCGCTCCGACCTGCGCCTCGCCAAGGGTGAGGGCGGCATGCTGGAAGGCATTCCCCTGGCCATAAAGGATCTGTTCTGCACCGAGGGCGTGCGGACCACGGCCGGGTCCCACATCTTGGATAACTTCGTGCCGCCGTATGAATCGACGGTCACGGCGAACCTCTGGCGGGCGGGTGCAGTGATGCTGGGCAAGACGAACATGGATGAATTCGCCATGGGATCGTCGAACGAGACCAGCTTCTTCGGACCGGTCGAGAATCCCTGGCGCAAGCCGGGTGACAACCGGCCCATCGTTCCCGGCGGCAGCAGCGGCGGCTCGGCATCGATCGTAGCGGCCCGCGCGGCCTTGGCGGCGACCGGGACGGACACGGGCGGCTCGATCCGCCAGCCGGCCTCATTCACCGGCCTGGTCGGTCTCAAACCGACGTACGGCCGGTGCTCGCGTTGGGGGATCATCGCCTTTGCCTCGTCCCTTGATCAGGCCGGACCCTTGACGCGGTCGGTGCGGGACGCGGCCATCATGTTATCCGCGATGTCCGGGCACGACCCCAAGGACTCGACGTCCGCGGACCTTCCTGTGCCCGATTTCGAGGCGGCACTCAGCGGCGATATCAAAGGACTCCGCATCGGAATTCCCAGCGAATACCGGATGGATGGATTGCCCGAAGAGATCGAGAAGCTCTGGCAGCAAGGCATCCGCTGGCTCGAGGAGGCCGGTGCCGAGACGCGCGAAGTCTCCCTGCCGCACACGAAGTACGCCCTGCCGGCCTATTATATCGTGGCCCCGGCCGAGGCCTCGTCGAACCTGGCGCGTTACGATGGCGTACGTTACGGACTTCGGGTCGAAGGAGACGACCTCACCGACATGTACGAGCGCACGCGGGCGGAGGGCTTTGGCGCCGAGGTCAAGCGCCGCGTCATGATCGGGACGTATGTCCTCTCCGCGGGGTACTACGACGCCTACTACGTGCAGGCGCAAAAAATCCGGACGCTCATCGCCCGGGACTTCCAAAGTGCCTTTGACGATGTCGATGTGCTGTTGACGCCAACAGCACCGAGCGAAGCCTTCGCGGTCGGCGACAAGTCGGATGATCCCATCGCCATGTACTTCAACGACGTCTTCACCGTTCCGGCCAGCATGGCGGGTCTGCCCGGCGTGTCGGTTCCGTCGGGCCTGTCGGAGACCGGCCTTCCGTTGGGTCTGCAATTGATCGGCAAGGCGTTCGATGAAGAGACGATCGTGCGGACGGCCGGTGTTCTTGAAGCCGCGGCCGCATTCGACGCACAGCCGGAAGCCTGGTGGGAGACGGGGCAATGATCCAAGGCGCAAATGGAGAGTGGGAAGTCGTGATCGGGCTTGAGACCCATGCTCAGGTGGTTTCCAATGCCAAGCTGTTCTCGGGTGCCGCGACGGAATTTGGCGCCGAGCCGAACTCTCAGGTGAGCTTCGTTGATGCCGCCATGCCGGGCATGTTGCCCGTCATCAACAAGGTTTGCGTTGAGCAGGCGGTGCGCACCGGGCTCGGATTAAACGCCGAAATCAACCGGCACTCGATCTTCGATCGTAAGAACTATTTCTACCCCGATCTGCCGTCGAACTACCAGATTTCGCAGTACAAGCAACCCGTCGTGGGCGAGGGCAAAGTGATCGTCGACCTCGAGGATGGCAGCGTCTGCGAGGTCGGCATCGAGCGTCTGCATCTCGAACAGGACGCGGGCAAAAGCCTGCACGACCAGCATCCTGATTCGACCTACGTCGACCTCAATCGGGCGGGTGTGGCGTTGATGGAGATCGTCTCGAAGCCCGACCTGCGCAATGCCGAGCAAGCCGGCGCTTATGTCCGCAAGGTGCGTGCGATCCTGCGTTATCTCGGCACTTGCGACGGCAACATGGAGCAGGGCAGCATGCGCTGCGACGTCAACGTGTCAGTGCGCAAACCGGGAGAGCCCTTGGGCACGCGCTGCGAAATCAAGAATGTGAACTCGGTTCGCTTCGTCCAGCAGGCCATCGACTACGAGGCACGGCGCCAGGTCGACATCCTGGAAGAGGGCGGCACGATCGACCAGGAAACGCGGCTGTTCGACTCGGATCGCGGTGTCACGCGACCCATGCGCAGCAAGGAAGAAGCCCACGACTACCGCTATTTCCCGGACCCCGACCTGTTGCCCCTTGAGCTCAGCGAGGACTTTATCGAGGCGATCCGCGCCGATTTGCCCGAACTGCCGGATCAGAAGAAGGCCCGTTTCGTCGAGGCGCTGGGATTGAGCGACTATGACGCCGGCGTCCTCGTCGCCGAGAAGGAGGTCGCCGACTATTTTGAGAAGGTGGTCGGGGGGCGTGACGCGAAAACGGCCGTGAACTGGGTGACGGGCGACCTGTTTGGCAAACTCAACGAATCCGGCCGCGAGATCGCCGGATCACCCGTGTCCCCAGCGGATCTGGGTGGCCTGATCGACCTCATCGCCGATGGCACACTCTCCGGGCGCCTTGCTAAGGAGGTCTTCGATGCGATGTTCGAAAGCGGCCGCCCGCCCGCCGAGATCGTCGAGGAACGGGGTCTCAAGCAGGTCTCGGACTCGGGCGAGATCGAAGCTCTGATCGACACCATCATTGCCGGCAACGCCGACAAGGTGGCCGAGTACAAGTCGGGCAAAGACAAATTGTTCGGCTTTTTCGTCGGCCAGGTCATGAAGGCCTCCCAAGGCAAGGCCAACCCCAAGGTCGTCAACGACATCCTGCGCGAAAAACTGGGGTAAGTGGCTAATCCGGCGGCCTCACACTGCGTAGGGAACACCATGTGACCGGCCTCACCGATTACGCTGGAACCCGGCACGAGCCGGCGGCCGAGGGCGCACGGATTCTGTCCTTGGTCCCCAGCATCACGGAACTTCTCTTTGATTTGGGACTGGCGGGTAACCTGGTGGGCCGCACGCACTATTGTGTCCATCCGAAACCTGAGATCGACGATATTCCCAGTGTCGGCGGAACGAAGAAAGTGGTGCTTGAGCGGGTCAGGGAACTGGCGCCGACCCACGTCCTCGTCAACGTCGACGAGAACACCAGGGAGCAGGTCGAGGCCATTCGTGATCTGGGCCCGAGGATCGTCGTCACGCATCCCATCGAACCCGAGGACAATCTGCAGCTTTATCGCCTCATCGGTAGCCTCTTCGGGCGTGCGGAAGAAGCCGAGGCGCTTGCCGGCGAATTCGAGGCAGCCCTGGTCGGATTGCGGACTGCCGCGGCGGGGCTGCCGGAACGCGACGTGCTCTACTTCATCTGGAAGGAGCCCTGGATGACAGTGTCGCAAGACACCTACATCTCGCGGTTCCTGTCTTTGGCGAACTGGCACACGCAAAGTCACGATCCGGAAACACGGTATCCGGAAGTCGATATCACCGCTGAGCTATTGGGCCGCACCGACCTCGTGCTGTTTTCGAGTGAGCCCTACGCCTTCACCACGTCGGATATCGATGATTTCCGGGCCGCCTTCCCGTGCGGCGAGACGACGCTGCTGCCCATCGACGGCGAGATGACATCCTGGTACGGCAGCAGGGCGATCAAGGGTGCCCGATACCTTCAACAACTTGCGGAGTCGGTGGTGTGACGCACGCGCCCGAATTTACGCTGTAGCTACGAATGGGTAAGGTCGCACCAAGTTCCGATTGGTTTCAGGAGGACCAGGGCGATGATCGAACTCTACACATGGCCGACACCGAACGGCGTCAAGATTCACATAATGCTCGAAGAGACGGGCCTCGAATACAACGTGCACCCCATCAACATCCAGGCCGGCGATCAATTCGATGCCGAGTACCTGTCGTTCAGCCCGAACAACAAGATGCCGGCGATGATCGACACGGACGGCCCTGGGGGAGAGCCGATCTCCTTGTTCGAATCCGGTGCCATGCTCATCTATCTCGGCGAGAAGACCGGGATGTTCTATCCCACCGATGACCGGCTGCGCTACGAGACCCTGTGCTGGCTGATGTTCCAGATGGGCGGGGTTGGGCCGATGCTCGGCCAGAACCATCATTTCCGCCTGTACGCCCAGCAGATGGGCCATGAAATCGAATACGCGATCGATCGGTACACTAACGAGACCAAGCGTCTCTACGGCGTCATCGATAAGCGGCTCGCCGACAATGAATGGCTGGCGGCGGGCCAATACACGATCGCGGACATGGCGATCTATCCGTGGCTGCGCATGCACGAACGCCAGGGCATGGATCTGAACGATTTTCCCAACCTCAAGCGCTGGTTTGAGGTGGTCGACGCACGGCCCGCCTCCAAGGCGGGCGCGGAGATCCTCGTCGAATATCGTGACAAGGTGAATGACGGCATGGATCCCAAGGAGGCGCAGAAGAACATGTTCGGCGCCACGCAGTACGCCAGCCGCTAATTTCTTGTTTGAGCGCGCGGGCGGTTCTCATGTCCAGTGAGCAGCCAGGCGGCCTGCTGGCTCGCCCCGCGGTACGGCGCGTCCAGGCGGCGCTCGAGGCGGCCGGCAGCCCCGCCCCGCGTCGTCGCCTTGGCGGAGACCGCGCGAACGGCGGCCGACGCGGCCGCGGCCTTGAACTGTCCGCTTGGCGCGATCGTCAAGTCCCTCGTCTTCGTCGTGGGTGGTCAGTCCGTGATGGCATTGGTGGCAGGGGACCGCCGCTGCGACTCCGGCAATCTCCCGGAACTGACCGGACTCGACGGCAAGGTATCCCGTGCCGACGCCGATGCCGTGCGGGGCGCCACGGGATACACCATCGGCGGTGTGCCGCCTCTGGCCCATCCGTCACCGTTACCGACTATCATCGACACCAGCCTTGGGCGTTTCGCCTCGATTTACGCCGCTGCGGGGCACCCACACTGTGTCTTCGGCACCACGCTGAAAGAGCTGGCGCGCCTGTCTGGGCGCGCCGTTAACCATGAGGTCGGCGAAGATATGTGACGCACGTCACAACACTGTTGAAATGCGATTCCGTGGTACCATTTGTTAACCATTAGAGCCCAGAGTCAGCCTGGTAAACGGGAAGTGGGACGAACCGTTCCAGAGATTGGAGCGAGCCCGTTAACCAAGATGGACGGAGGTAAAAATGGCTCAGATGGATCAAACTTCATTCGATACGTTCGTGGCCGAGGCAGAAGCCGGCATCCCCGATTCTCAGTACAGCCTGGGACTCCTCTATTCGACCGGACACGACGCTCCACTGGATTATGTTTCTGCACACAAATGGCTGAACATCGCCTCGATAAAAGGCAATGCGGACGCGCGCAGGCTTCGTCGGGAGATCGCCCTCGACATGGAGCCGGAAGAGATCGCCGATGCCCAGCGTTTGGCCCGTGAGTGGATGACCACAAACACCCACTGACTCTGGCTGGCCAGCGAAGCGCCGCGGATATTCGCGGCGTAACGGCCTGAGAAATGCCATTGGCGAGTCGCGCATCCAGCGCGACTCTGGGGCGATACGCCCCAAACCTCCCCGATTCCAATTTTCTCTGAAATTCTGAACCTGTCAGACCACCCAAGCCTTAGAGGCGGGGCGTCAGGTGGATGCTCGGCCCGATTTCGTTGGACGCCACCCGGATTTTCCGGGGCGCGGCGATCGGCAGATGGCGGCGCGACGGCCACTGCAACGTGGCTCTAGGTCTGAGGCTCAAGATTCGTCTGAAGGGTTGGTGTATCCCAGGCTTCGCCCGATGCGACGATGCATGAAAGGCCGCTCGGTTTGGTGACGATAATGGTCCAGGTGCCGTCCCCTTGGGACGACAGGACCTCGATCACGCTGCCGTTGTTGGCAAGGCCAATGGCCACGGGTGCTTCCGAATATGAGGCCCCGAGATGCCTGAAAAAGGTCGTGCGGTCCTTACAGACCACTTGAGCTGATGCTGTCGATGCCATTATCAGTAGGGCACCGGCTGCTGCGAGGGATTTCATAACGGCTAACCTCCAAACCCGGCGCCAAGCACGCCGGTTAAATACCCCCCTGTACTCCAAATTGCCCACGATCAACCAGATCGATTACTAAGCCAATACATGCTGACACCAAGAGATGACCAAAACGTTAACCAAGCATTCACCATAAAATATTTCGTAACGCGTTGATTCAAGGACATTTTTATACTTAAGACATCGAACGGAAATGTGAAGGCCGCATCACGTTATTCTTACACTCGTGTGATGGGCGTCACAGAACCGTAACGGGCGGTCTTTAGGCCTGCCGCCGTTGACAGGCGCAGGGACCGCTTTATAGATAGGCCGTGAAACTACTCGCGGAGAGATGGCCGAGAGGCTGAAGGCGACGGTTTGCTAAACCGTTGAACGGGGTCAACCCGTTCCGAGGGTTCGAATCCCTCTCTCTCCGCCACTTTCTCATATAACTTATTGATATAGCGTATTTTATATTTACACTCTTTCACCAGTATACACCTCAGTACACACTATTATCGCCAGTTCAATGGTGGGTTATTACCGTTTCTTGGCCGCGAAATCGGCTGTTTCCGCCCAACCACGTCATGCCACGCTCTACGCGTACACGGTTACACAAGAGAGCCATGACGAATTGAC
>Ga0114999_10000898_pt1 | contig 43187 bp, 41 predicted proteins | sample ArcticOcean_MG_C_3_FD_89820 | JGI IMG/M metagenome (GOLD analysis project Ga0114999, IMG submission 89820) | Marine microbial communities from western Arctic Ocean - ArcticOcean_MG_CB8_126 | ecosystem: Environmental > Aquatic > Marine > Oceanic | place: Arctic Ocean: Canada Basin | collected...
CAGAGGGATTCCGCAGGGGTACGTCCGCGGCCGTTTTGCTGTCCCCCCCCCCCCCCCGCACATCCCGCCCAGGAGGCACTGGACGATGGCAAAGATCATTGCGGCATTTCAGGTGCTGCCATTCGGCGTTGACGACCTGTACAGCTGCATCGACGCCGCCATCGAGGTCGTGCAGACCTCAGGACTTCCTTACGACGTTAGCTCCTTCGAAACCACGATCGAAGGCGAATACGACGAAATCATGGAGGTCGTCAAGCGGGCCCAGACCGCCTGTCTTAAATACGGCGCCGATTCCGTAATCTGCAACATCAAGATCGCGAACTCCCCCGCCGGCACCACCATCGACGCGCACATCGGCAAGTACCGGTCCTGAAATGGCGGCGCGAACCTGGACCCGGAAGATGGGCAACGGCCTAACGAAACAGGCGGTCCCGGCGCTGCTCACAATGTTGGCAATCCTTGTCGTATGGCAGATCACGGTGGAGTGGCGGGACACCCCCCGCTGGCTGCTTCCGTCCCCACTCGACATCGCCATCGCGATGATCGATTCCGCCGGGCTCTTGCGGATGCACATTGGCGTCACGTTGCTGGAAATGGGGCTCGGCTTCTCGATCGCGCTGACGCTGGGGGTGCTGGTCGCCGTGGCCAGTCACCTGTCGGGGTCTATCCGCCGGTCGGTCTACCCGCTGCTGGTCGTCTCGCAGTCGGTCCCGGTAATCGTGCTGGCCCCACTCCTGGTGATCTGGTTCGGCTTCGGAATGGCGCCGAAGATCGCGCTGATCGTGTTGGTGTGTTTCTTCCCGATATGCGTGTCGTTCCTGGACGGTCTTCAGACGGCTGACAGCGAGATCCTGCAACTCCTCAGGGCGATGGGCGCGAATCGCTGGCAAATATTTCGCATCGGGAGGCTGCCGGCCGCCCTGCCAGCGTTGGCCTCGGGAAGCAAAATCGCCGCCACCTACTCGGTGGTCGGTGCGGTTATCGCCGAGTGGTTGGGGGCGAGTAAGGGACTGGGCGTGTTCCTGATTCGGTCGCAAAATTCATTCCGCGCCGACCGCGCCCTGGCGGTCATCGTGATCGTGTCGGCAATCGCCATCGCCGCATACCTATTAATCGAATTGTTAGCCCGGCTTTCGATGCCGTGGCATTACGGACAGCAAGGGAGCGAACTGTGATTTCGCGACGATACCTACTGACAATGGCCGGAGCGGCGCTGGCGACAGCGGCGGTGGCCGGCTGTGAACCGAATCCTAAATCCAAGACCGCCAAAAGGGAGACCGTATCTCTGGTCCTCGACTGGGTTCCAAATACCAACCATTCCGGGCTCTACGTCGCGCGGAGCAAAGGCTACTTCGAGGAAGAAAATGTCGACTTCGAGATAGTCGAACCGGCTACCGGCGGCGGTCCACAGGTGGTGGCCGCGGGTCAGGCTGATTTTGGCATCGATTTTCAGGAATTCATGACGCCCGCCCGGGCCGAAGGCGTGCCGGTGGTCTCGGTGGCGGCGGTCATCCAGCACAACACGTCGGGATTCGCATCGCTGAAATCGAAGGGCGTCGCCCGGCCCCGGGATCTTGAGGGGTTGACATATGGCGGGTTCGGATCCCCGCTGGAGACGGCGCTGCTACAGACCATGATGGAAGCCGATGGTGGTGATTTCAGCAAGCTGTCCACCGTCGATGCGGGCGCGGCGGACTTCCTGACGATTATTCAGCGGGATGTCGATCTGTACTGGATTTTCTTCGGCTGGCAGGGGGTGAAAGCCGAACTGGAGAGAATTGAGATCGACACCCTGTTCGTGAAGGATTGGGGCGTGCCCGACTATTACACACCGCTGATCATCACCAGCGAAACGATGATCGCCGAAAAACCGGACCTGGTAACGCGGACTATGAAGGCCATTTCCCGGGGATATGAAGACGCGATCGCCGATCCGGCCGGCGCGGCTGAAATTCTGCTGGAGGCTGCTCCCGAGACCGATGCCGATCTGGTAGGACCCTCGCAGGCATGGTTGAGTCCGCGGTACCAGGCCGACGCCCCGCAGTGGGGCTACCAGGCAGCGGACGTCTGGCAGACCATGTCGGAATGGATGGCATCGAATGGTCTGGTTGAGGGAGTGATCGACTGGCAGGACGCCTATACCAACGACTTCTTGCCTTCGCGCTGACGTGGGCAGGGCGTGTCGAGTAGAGGAACACGATGGGGCGGTAGTCTCGGCCACGGGCGTAGCCAAGAACTTCGGTCAGGGCGAGCGCTCCTTACCGACGCTGGCCTCGGTCTCGATCTACGCTGATCCCGGCGAATTCGTGACCGTTGTGGGTACCAGCGGTTGCGGTAAAAGCACTCTGTTCAACTTGATCGCCGGTCTGGAGCTACCGGACGCCGGGGAAGTCCGCCTAGACGGCCGCCGCGCGCACGGCGCTACGGGCCGGGTCGGCTACATGCCCCAGCGAGACCTGTTGCTGCCTTGGCGTCGGGTCATGGACAACGTCACCCTGGGTGTCGAAATCGCCCGTGGGGACGTGGCCGAAGCGCGGCGCCGGGCAACGGAACTGCTCCCAGACTTCGGCCTCGAAGGTTTCGCTGACAGCTATCCCCACGAACTTTCCGGCGGCATGCGACAGCGGGCGGCGCTCTTGCGCACGATTCTGACCGGGCACGATGTGCTGCTGTTGGACGAGCCCTTCGGCGCCCTGGACGCCCTAACGCGGCTGGAAATGCAGCAGTGGCTATTAGATATCTGGGAGCGTTTCGGCAAGACCATCCTGTTTATCAGTCATGACGTTGACGAAGCCATCATCCTCTCGGACCGGATTTACGTGATGTCCCCCCGACCCGCCCGAATCATCGCCGAACTAACTATCGACCTGGAGCGTCCCCGTCCACCGGCGGTGAGCACTAGCGAACGCTTCGAAGGCTACAAGCGCGAGCTGCTACAGCGCCTGGGAGTCATTGCGCCGGAATGACCGTGGCCGGCCATCCGAGTTCTCATGAAGCGGGCTCGAGAGCATCCTCTGTTCTTGACAGATTAATCACTGCTAGTTGCACGGCCCGTTCCGGCGGCAGATTGAAGAACCGGCCGACCACGTAGGCCTCACGAGTTTCGCACTGAGACCGTGAATGCAGCCTGTCAGAATACTAATGCGGAGGGGAAACCAGTCAAGAAGCTTGCGGCCGTTCTCGTCCTGATCACGTTTGGCCTCGTAGTGGCGACGGCTTGCCAATCCGGTGACGGAGGCTCGGCAGAAACCACGGCCGATACGACCACCGAGACCAAGCCGGCGCCCGCCGCGGCTCAGCCCACGGCTACTGAGGCCCCACCGGTCGAGGAGGCGAACGCTCCGGCCGCGCCCGAGCCGACCGCCACCCCCGAGCCCGAGCCGACGGCCACGCCGAAGCCCGCGCCGACCTCCACTCCCGAGCCAATCGCAACGCCGGAGCCGGAACCCACAGCGACGCCGGAGCCGACCGCCACTCCGGAACCTACGGCCACCCCGACCCCGGAGCCCGCTCCGGCGGGCAGCGCCGAGGGCGGCGGCCGCGACAATCCCTTCCCGGCCGGAAGCACGGGAACCATCGGTGACTGGGCATTCTCCGTCACCGAGACGGTCCGCGGCGATGACGCCTGGGCCATGATCGAAGACGCAAACAGGTACAACGACCCTGCCACCGAGGGGAATGAGTACCTGCTGGTGATGGTCGAGGCGACCTACAACGGAGACGAGGAAGGGCGTATCTCCGGTTCGGACCTGTATATGACCGGCTCAGGCGGGGTCTATCGGGATAGCGCGTCGGTAGTGGATCCCGATCCTGATCTCGATGGACGCCTGATCTCCGGCGGATCCACTTCCGGATGGGTCGCCTTTGTGATCGCCACGGATGAGACGCATCTAATGATCGTGCTGAACGATCCATCGTCCTACGAGCGGCAGAATGTCGCCTACCTGACCATCGGCGAGTAGGGCGGCTATTCGCCCGACTGGGCGGCGATTCCGGGCACCAACGACCTAGGGACGCAACGCTCGGAGCCGGCCGCGGTGGGTGAGGACGTGCGCACCGATGCCTGGGGTATGAGCGTGGTGGAAGTGTTCCGGGGGGAAGAGGCGTTCGACATGCTGGTCGAAGCAAACAGCTACAACGAATCTCCCGCCGACGGGCACGAATATGTGCTGGTGCGGCTGCGGGCCCATAGCCTGAGCCGTGACGACACCTTTGACGACATCTGGGAGTCAGACTTCAAAGCAACCGGAAATGAGAACGTGTTGTACGAGCGAATATCGCTCGTCGAGCCCGAACCCAGATTTGGTTTCTACCTGTTTCCGGGTGGGTCCGGTGAGGGATACGCAGCCTTCCAGGTCCGGGTCGAGGACACCGGCCTGATACTTCGCTACGAACCGCTATTCAGTTTTGACGATAGCGATATCAGGTATCTGGCGCTCGAGGATGGCGCCGATCTGTCCAGCCCCGTGGCCATTGGCGAGACCGTCATCACAGAGGATCTCGAAGTCACCGTACTCGAGGTCGTGCGCGGGGACCGCGCCATGGAGATGGCCACCGAAGCCAACCAATTTAACGATGAACCGGATGAGGACATGGAATACGTGCAGGTCCGAATGCGAGTGCGCAACATCGGTAATTCGGAAGGACCATTCGACGTGAATGGATCTTCGTTCAACACTGTCAGCGACCAGGGTCAAATATGGCGCCCGCCGTCTATGGTGGAACCGTCTCCCGAGCTCGATGCTACATTGTTTCTCGGCGGCTGGTTCGAAGGCTGGGTGACGCTTCAGGCGGGCATCGGTGCGGGCAATCTTGTTCTGATCTACGAGCCATCATCCTTCTCCACCGACAACGTCCGTTACCTTTCTCTGGAGTAGCCGCGCCGCTCGAAGCCAGATCGCGACGGCCCCCCGGCCCAGTGGCCCGTCGGCTAACTCAAGACCGCGAACGGGCATAGACTTCGCACGATGATCTCTGGAGAAGGCCAACCCGCTATGTCGCCGCGACGCCCCGGGCGCGATTACGCGCTGTTGTTCGGCAACAACCTGATCTTTTTCACGGCGATCAACCTGGTGTCGGCGGTGACCATTCTCCCGGTATTCGTCAGCCACCTCACCGACTCAACCGTGTTAGTGGGGATGGTGCCGGCGATGGTGCAGCTCAGCTTTTCTCTGCCACAGATCCTCGGGCCCTCCCTGTTCGCGAGCAGCAGGATCAAGAAATGGCGGCTGGCGGCGAGCAACTTTGTCGGAGCAGCGGCGTTCGCCCTTTTCGGACTGTCGATAATAAGGTTCGCCGATTCGCGGCCATCCCTGATTCTGGCGATGTTTTTTCTCGCCCTGATCATGCTTCACGGTTCCACCGGAATCGGCGCCACCGGCTGGGTGGACATCGTGGGAAAGATAATTGATAAGGGAGTCCGAGCACGTTTTTTTGGAGCCAGTCACGCTGCTGGCGGCATCGTGGGCGCGATCGGCATCGGGATAGCCGCGCAGGTCCTGGGCAACGATGCGTTCCCGGACGGATACGGCATCCTCATTACCATCGCCGGCCTGATGGTCATGGGCGGCGGGCTTTTATTCCTATTTCTGCGAGAGCCCCTCTCTTCAGAACCCGAGGCTGACACCCGGCGATTCTGGGCATCGATGCGAGGGATTCCAGGAGCCGTAGCCGGCGACCGCCAGTTCCTGCACTACGCCGGCGCGCGCGTCGCCGTCGCCTGGGCCGTCGCAGCCTCGGCGTTCATCACCGTTTTTGGCTCCAGGGAACTTGGCGCGAGCGACGCTGACATCGCCCGGCTGACCACTGTGTTCCTCATAAGCCAGGTAGCCGGTTCTCTTGGCGGCGGGGTGGTAGGCGACCGTTTAGGCGTCCGGTCACTCCTGGTAGCGGGAAGCCTCGCCAGCCTGGGCGCCGTCGTCGTCGCCGCCCTGGCGACCGAACTGATCCTCATATACGTTGCAATAGCCATAGCGGGGCTGGTGTCGATGCTGATAGTCGCCGATATCACGATGGTTCTCGATATGGCTCCGGAGTCGCGCCGGCCCGCCTACATGGCCGCGCTAAACCTCATCCTGGGGCCGCTCGCTTTACCGGCGCCGCTGATCCTTGGGCTTCTGGTTGATGTTGCCGGATTTCGCATGATGTTCGCGATCGCGATAGCCCTCGCCCTGATCGGCCTGGCGGCCGTGCTCAGCTTCGCCTTACACCCAGCAGGGACTGCCAGGGTGGCTCCGTAGGGATACCCCTCGGCACGGCATCCAATGGCGCACGAATGTTCGCGAATTGGCTCGTTCGCGACCGGGCGCGCCCAGATCCCGCTTTGCCACGAGGCACATTTGCGCCGTTACCTTCGCCAACATCCTCGCTCGGCGATTCCACATCGCCCGGGGTATCCATCGCTATAACCCACCCGGATACGGTTGCGCCGGGCCTCAACTTCGCGCTAGCCTGCCCGCCGCATGAGCAGCCAGAGCGAAGCCGTCCAAACGCCCGTACCACCGACCGGCAGAGGCGGTTCGGGCCGCGCTCTCACGGCCGCGGCCTTTGGCGCGTCCGGCGTGTTCCTGGCCACCTTCGATCCGACTGCGTTGGCGGTCGCGCTGCCAACCATCGCCGCCGACCTGCAAATCGACCTCCAGAGCGTGCAATGGGTCGGGCTGGTCACGATGATCGTCACCGGCGCGCTGCTGCTGGGAACGGGGCGCCTGGCCGATCTGGCCGGCCGCAAGAGGGTGTTTCTTATGGGTGTGGGCATATTCGCGCTCGGAGCCCTCCTGAGTGCTCTCAGCCCGAATCTGTTCGTGCTCATCGTCGGCCGAGCCATCATGGGAATTGGGGCGGCGGCGCTCAACTCAATGGGGCCGGCGCTAGTCGTAGGCGCGTTCTCGGCCGAAATGCGTGGTCGCGCGTTAGGGATCGTAGGCACGGTAACGTCGATCGGCCTGGTAGCGGGACCGATTCTGAGCGGCTTTATTGTGGATGCGCTCGGGTGGCACGCGATTTTCTTCGTCGAGCTTCCCATTGCCGGTCTGATCATTCTCGGCGGCCTGCTATTCCTGCCCGAGAATGAACGCGTCCGGGGCGAGGGATTCGACATTCCCGGCACCATTCTGATGATCGCCTGGATGGGTCCGCTGCTGTTCGCTATCACCCAAGGGAACTCAATGGGGTGGCGGTCGCCGGCCATCATCGGCTTGCTCGCGGCCGGATTCGCTCTCCTGGCGATATTCATCTATTCGCAGAAGCGCGCCCGTTACCCAACGATCGACTTATCCCTCTTTAGAGTCCCGTCCTTCCGCGCTCCCATCGGCGCGTCGTTTTTTGGCTTTGCGGCGCTGATGGTGACATTTCTCCTGATGCCGTTCTACCTCCAGAGCGTGCTGGACCTACCGGTGCAACAAGTCGGCCTGATATCGGCTGTTCTGCCGGGGATGATGGTCTTCATCGCCATCCTGGCCGGGTGGGTATCCGACCGTATCGGCCCGAGGCTCCCGTCAACAATCGGATTGGTCCTGCTATCCGTCGGCCTGGTAAATCTGGGGTTGCTCGACGAACATTCGGGCGTCGGGCGGGTGGTAGCGGTGCTGGCCCTCGGCGGGGCCGGACTGGGTTCGTTTGAATGGACGCTCAACAGCGCCATCGTGGGATCGCTGCCGCGTTCCAAACTGGGAGTCGCCACCGGATTTCTGGCGACCGCCCGAACCCTTGGCTTCACCACGGGCCAGGCGGCATGGGCCACCCTGTTCTCCACGGTGGTCACGGCGAGCGCCGGTACCGCGGTCGCGCTGGATTCGCCCGTGGAGGCGCTCGTGCTCGGTTTCCGCATCACCTTCCTGGCGGCGGCGGTGCTGGCCGCGCTGGCGGCGGTTCTGGCTTCGATGCAGGGGCGGGTGTCGTCGCAGGTTTAGCTTCGGGACTCCGCGCTTCCCGGTAAATCGGGCTGCGTTGACTTCGAGACTGAATCGCCGTGAGACAACTTCCCTCCAGGTGGAGTCCGGCCTCTTCGTTCGGCCCGACTAGACTGCGACAAGCTGGCGTAATTCTCCGGCAATCCCACTCCTTCATTTCTGTTCCAGAGTTCATTTCGTTCAGGGAAAAATGTCTCCGGTGTCTAGCGATTTAGCCAGTCCCACCGAGTACTACCGCCAATTTCGACGCTTCTCCCGAAATGCGCGCCTGCTCCTAGCCAGTACGTTCCTTGGCAGCCTGAGCGTCGGGACATTCGCGGTGGGCTACAACCTTTACCTCATAGAGAGCGTCGTTCCCGGGGAGCGGCTCGGCTATCTTGTCGGCGCTGGCTCGCTGGCCAGCGCCGCGGCCGCGATCCCCGCGGCCATCCTGGCGCATCGTATCGGTCTCAAGGCTTTGATCCTCTGGGCTTCGGCGGCTCTGGCCGTCGGAACCTTGCTGCAAATCGTCCCGTGGTCCTATCCGAGCCTCCTGGTGGGCAACGCTCTGGGCGGGGCCGGCTCGGCCATGTGGGCCGTCGCGCTGCTGCCGCTGCTGGCGGCCAGCGCCGCTCTGCTGCGCCTCTTCCCGGAACCCCGAGAGAGTCAACGGTAGAGCGCTACCCGATTCTCCCGCCTGCCCGCTCCGATATCAGGCAGCCCCGCCCGGCTCCTCGGCTATGCGCCGCCCGGCGGGCGGCATTTCGGAGCTGCCCTGCTCCGGGCTTGGTTCGTCCGGTTCGGGAGCCGGCAGTGGAGGCTCCGAAGACGGCTCCGGCGGCTCCTCCCCTCGCAGCAGCGCCTCCAGGGCGGCGACGTCCATCGTCTCGTGCTCAAGCAGGTACTCCGAAATAATATCCAGGTGCTCACGGTGAGACCGCAACACCTCTGTCGCCCGGTCGTGGGCACGCATGATAATTTCGGTCACCTCGTCGTCGATTTGCTCGGCCATGGCTTCGCTGTAGTTGCGAGTCTCCGCGATGTCCCTACCCAGAAAAACAAGTTCGTCAGTTTTGCCAAACGTTCGTGGCCCGAGCTTGCGACTCATCCCGTAGCGGGTCACCATTTGGCGCGCGATATCGGTGGAGCGCTCAAGGTCGCTGGACGCGCCCGTGGTTACCTCATCGAACACCAGCAATTCGGCGGACCGGCCACCCATCATCGTGGCGATCTGATCTTCAAACTGGCTCTGCGACATCATCGACCTGTCTTCCGGCGGTAGAAATCGCGTGTAACCGCCCATTTTGCCTCGGGCAATTATGGAGATCTTGTGGACCGGGTCCATCTCTCCCATGAAATGTCCGACCAGGGCATGGCCAATCTCGTGAAAGGCCGTGACTCGCTTTTCCCTCTCACTAATCACGCGACCCTTCCGTTGCGGGCCGGCTACGACCCGGTCAATCGCCTCCTCCAACTCCTCCATACTGATCGTACGTTTGTTCGCCCGAGCGGCCAGAATGGCCCCCTCATTGAGCAGATTCTCCAGGTCGGCTCCGGTGAAACCGGAAGTTTCCTTGGCGACTACCATCAAGTCGACATCGCTCTCCAGGGGTTTGCCTTCGGCATGCACCCGCAGAATCGCCTCCCGACCACGAATGTCCGGTCGGTCCAGGGTTACCTGCCGGTCGAATCGGCCGGGCCGCAGCAGGGCCGGGTCAAGAATGTCAGGTCGATTCGTCGCCGCCAGGACGATGACGTTGGTCTCGCTTTCGAACCCGTCCATTTCCACCAGAATTTGATTCAGGGTCTGCTCGCGCTCATCGTGGCTGCCGCCGAGGCCCGCACCTCGCTGGCGGCCGACGGCATCAATTTCGTCGACAAAGATCAGACACGGAGCGTTCTGGCGGGCCTTTTCAAACAGGTCCCTGACGCGAGAGGCGCCAACACCTACGAACATCTCCACGAACTCGGAGCCACTAAGGTTGAAGAACGGCACCCCGGCCTCGCCCGCGACCGCCTTGGCCAGGTAGGTTTTGCCGGTTCCCGGCGGCCCGATGAGCAGCACGCCACTGGGGATCCGAGCGCCGATTTTCGTGAACTTCTCTGGATATTTCAGAAACTCGACCACCTCGGCCAATTCCTGCTTCGCTTCATCCACTCCCTGGACGTCCTTGAACGTGACCGTCGAGCGGTGGCCGGCGATCATCCGCGCCTTGCTGCGGCCAAAAGACATCGCCTGATTATTCGATCCTTGCGCCTGCCTCATCATGAATATCAGCAGACCGACGATGAAAAGGATGGGCAGGAAGGATCCCAGAATGGTCAGCACGCTCCCGAACTGACCGGGCTGCTTGTACTCGATTATGACTTGCTCGCCAGTGAGATTCAGCCCAAGCACGTTCAGATCTCGAACGACATCCGTATCAGTTGTGATCGCGACCCGCTCGACGGTCTGTTTGTTGCGACGATACTCAACCGAATTTCCTGAAATAATGAGCTCCGGCCCGGCACCGTTTTCCACGTCCGCCGCAACAGATGCCAGCATGTTGGAGTAGCTTGCCGGAGCCGCAGTGGGGCTTTGCCGGAATACCATGAACAGGACAGCCAGTACCGCTACGACGACAACCAAGTACACGAACCCGTTGCGCATGAAACCGTTGCTCACCGAGAAAGGTCCCTTCCGTTTATCTTTCGTTGGCGGCGGTTGCCGCCGCTATCGTGTAACCTCGAAAATTCAGGCATCGCATTGCGAACATCCAAGAATACCAACGCCGGATTCGCGAACGTTGTTACCTTCGTTACCGACGGCCGACCCTGGGAGTTGCGAAATCTCAATGCTCGGCCTGCGGAGTTAAGAGGCGCCAGTTCAAGAGGCCCGAGGCCGCTCTCAGCAGCACGCCAATCTGCACCACCAAAGGATATCACCGAATCCTTGTAATACCCGTGCTTTCCGGGATTTTCCGCACCTCTGCCGGCTCATCCCGCTCGCGGTCAGGAACCATCACTGTCCGGAGCGTTCCACCTCAGGACTCCAAACGTAATTTCAGCAGGCGTCGACTTCCTGGAACTACCTGGCAAAAATCGCCGATCTCAAATCCAGCCACCCAGGCGATCCGCTCATCGGCAATCAGCACCGGAGCCAGATTTCGGCGCCAGAAGGGAACCTGCCTGCGGCTCAAGAAATGGACCAGCAATTTTGCCGATTCATGGCCATAGGGAGTAAACACATCCTCCGCTGATCCGCTCCTGACGGTGAAGGGACCGACCAGGCAGTCAAGGTCAAGCGTGGCCGTGCACGGATCCCGGTGGTGTTCGCCGGCGATGAGTGCCATTTCGCGCCTGGCGTCAGCGTCCTCGATTACCCGGGCAGAAATCCCCAGTCCAACCTTCGGGAATTCCACCGTTCCCGGGACAGGAAGAGTCACTGGATTCCCCAACGTGGCCTGCCAGTCAGGCGCCGGAGCGAACGCCAATCGACCCTTCGATCGCAATATCCACAGCGAATTTCCAAGCGGCACCGATCCACCGGACCGGGGTTCTCGGCAAAACGCGATCGCCGCGTCAACGACGGCACGAGGAGGGAATTCGCCCGATCGTTCCTCAGCAATCAGTCGCAATACCGCCGCTATGACGCCCTTCGGGAATTTCGCCAGACCCTCCTGCGATAGTTCCAACACATCCCCGAGTTCATCCGGTTCGCAGTGCTCCAGAGCCTCTCTGGCCGCCCACTCTATTACCTCGAGTTCACTCCCCAGAGTGTCCGCCGTCCGGGCCAGAACCGATTGCACCCCGGGACGAATCGCTCGCAGCGCCGGCATCACGATGTGACGAATCTGGTTGCGATCGGCCAGCATCTGTTCATTCGTCGGATCATCCCGGTGCTCAAGTCCGGCGCCGGCCGGGTAACGCTCGATTTTCTCCCGCTCGATTTCCAGCAGCGGACGTATAACCGAGGGGCCAACCGGCTGCATCGCCGTCAGCCCCCTGAGACCCGCGCCGCGAATGAGACGCAACAAGACGGTCTCAGCCTGATCGTCGCGGGTATGCGCGACCGCCACGAATCGGGCCGCCGACCTGACCCGCACCGCATGGAGAAATTGATACCGCAGCTCTCGGGCGGCCTCTTCGACTCCGAGCCTTCTTTCCCGCGCCAACACCTTGACGCGCCCCGTTCCCAACTCAAACTCGACTCCCATATCAGCCGCGTACCGCCGCACGAAATCCGCGTTCGCCGCGCTGTCCTGATGCAGGTCATGGTCGAAATGGGCGATTAGGAAGGTCAGCCCGGTCTCGCCCGCCGTCTCCAGCGACGCGTGTGCCAGCCTCATCGAATCAACTCCCCCCGACACCCCCAAAACGACCAGATCGCCCGGCTTCAGCCCGGCCTGCTCCTCGTAAAACCGACGGATTATGGCCGGCAATCCGACGAACCTCACTCGACCACTCTGTTCACCCGGACGATTGGCCGGTGCTGCCAAACCCCCCGCGGCTGGGTGCGTCCATTTCATCCACTTCCTCCCATTGCGCCTGCACAGTATTCACGATTACCCCCTGGGCAATGCGATCGCCGCGTTTCACGATCACTACCTCAGCGTTTGGGTTCCACACCTGCACCATCACCTCGTCCTCAGGACCACAATAATCAGAGTCGACGATCCCAATTCCGTGGGGCACCACCAACCCAGTGCGCCGCGGTGTGCTACTGCGGGAGGCCACCAGCAGCGCGTAACCCAGAGGCAGCTGCACCACTACGTTGCCCGGGACCAGCGCGAACGAATTCGCCGCTACCACGGTATCTTCACGAGTTACAAGATCGAACCCGACCGACCCGCCGGTCTCGTAACGAGGCAACGGCAGCGAAGAGTCCAACCGCTTAATTTTGATTTTCACAGGGTTGAACCAGTCGGACGGGCTATTCGGAGGCAGAAAGCTGCGCTAGCCAACCCCTAATGTAGCCGAAATCCAACAGCCCGGGCGCCTTCTCCGACAACTTCTTCACGGTAGGAGACGGCGGGGCAGCCGTCCTGACCACCCCATCCCGCATGCCCCTTACCTCCAGCGCGATATCGTCACTTTCGGTAAGACCAAGTTCGCGTTTGGCCGTAGCAACGACGAAGTTGTCCGACCGCCGATATTTGACCAGTTCCTCCATTACCAAATTCTCTCGCCTGACTGACACGATCTGATCGTTCAAATGAGAGATTCTGGCGTCAGCGCGAGCTTTCGCGGGCGATGAGCCCGATTGAGTTACAACCAGAACCATCACCGCGAGAAATACCAGTAGGGCCGCGATTCGACCGCCAAATCGAAATATGACTCCCAATGCCGGCATTACCCCCGGGACTTTCGGCTCCAGCGCAACACGAAGTCTATGGGCGGGGTCAACGTTATGTCTAGCTACCTGGACTTCGGCTCCTCACCAATTTGCTTCCCGCACCGGACGAAACACCTCGGTCGCGTCCGTTTCTCGAACTATCCGGGCCGAGTTGTCGTCCTTCGGAACCAGGCAGGCGTGGTATGCCGCCCCACACCAACGGCACCGCAGATATCCGGTGCCCGCGGCTGGTTCGAAGGAAGCAGGATCGACCTCGATGTAATAGTGAGCCCCGTTGTACCCCAGCTGCGGACAAGCCTCGGAGGGAGGCGACTCGACCCCACGGTCGAGCGTGTGATTCTCTACGGCCGCTCGGCCAGGTTCCCACCAGTCACCCCCTGTCAATCTAAGTGCTCAGGGATGAATGGCCTCGATACCGCTGCCAGCAACCGGGTAAGGGCTGTTCGTGATTTTCCCGCGATATGGAGATGCCACGCCAATCGCACAGATAATAGGTGCTGCCGGATTCGAAGCCGCTCACGTCGACTTACTCCGCTTTTGCGTTCCGGTCGAACGTGACCGCCGCCACTGTCTGCCGGTAATGATGACCATGATCTGATCAACATCATCCGGGCTGTAGATCCGGTGGTCGTTGAGCGGATTGCGACGGGCGCAGGGAATCTTGCCGTCGCGCTCGTAGTTCTTGAGGGTGCGGGCGCTGATCCCGAGGCATTTGGCTACTTTCCCGATCGACATCAATCCCTCGGCCACCGCAATCAAATGTGGAGCCACCGATCCTCCTCACATAGCAGCAATCAACAATATAATATAAGCAATAAGGCTCGTATCCCAGATATTAGATTCCGTCAAAGCTGCTCCGGCCGACATTTCACTGCGTTTCATGAGTCGCCCTACCCCTCGAAATAGCGCATTGCCGGCAACTCTTGTATAGGCCCAGACCAGCAAGTATTCTGTTTTTGCGGCACACTTTCCTGGATATTGGTAGTATTTCTGGATGATGCCATGGCTTGCAGGCGAGTGAAGTAATGAATATCGGGGCGAGACTCAAAGAAATCAGGCTGGCGCTGGACTTCACCCAGGGGCGCATGGCTACCCATATTCATGACCACAGCGGCAAGGGCAGCCGCGCCTCCGTGTCCAACTGGGAGACCGGACGCGCAGTAGAAGCTGGAGTAGTCCGCGTCTATGGCGACCTGGCCGAGCAGCTGGGGCTTGCTCCCACCGCCAGCGGCGCCCAGTGGGTTCTGACCGGCGAGTCCATTCCCCGCGACACCAACGTCGACCAGGACATTCAAGACATGGCGGCGATCGAACTGTTCCTGCGCTCCCAGCCCGATCTGTCCAACCGGGCCCAGCATCAGATCCGAGACTTTTATCGCAACGTACTTCAGGAGGAAGAGCGCGATCGCCGAGCCAAACAGATTGCGAGCGGAGACGACGGCTCGTAGAGGGCGCCGCCGGCTGGGTCCGCTGTCGGGTTCCGCCATCCTGGATGTGGCAACGTTCCTGCGCCGCTACCACCGACTCCGTGTCGACTTCAGATATGGCTGGGACTACAGCATTTCGGCCATTCTGGTCCAGTTTCCCGAGCCAGGCCGGTCCGTCGTGGGTGTCAACGCCAGCCACCCTCTCGGACGCCGCAATTTCAGCCTCGCTCACGAACTCAGCCATCTGGCGCTTGACCACGGCGGCGGCACCACCGGCAAACGCGATCCCACTCTCGAGCGTGAAGCCGACTGGTTCGCTGTCGAGTTCCTGCTGCCCGCTGAGCTACTGAACTCCTGGTGCGCTCAGCTCGGGGTCCGGGGACCCCGGGAGCTTGCTCGCCGGAGCGAGCTTTCTCCCACAATGGTCCGACGCCGCTTCGCCGAACTCGGGTGCGAGCCTATCTCTCGATCGGGCTAGTCCGGGAACATAAATTCCACCAGTTCCCACCCCTGAAGCTCCGGAACGATCGCCCAGGCGCACCCATCGGCCAGCTCCAGCTGTGCCGGCGAGCCAGCCGCAACCAGGTAGGCTTCCGGAGGTCGTGCATCCTCCTGGAACGTCAGGCCAACAGCCACTTCGACTCCCCTCTGTCCGCCGGCGTCATGCCGCTGCAAGTAAGCGAACACCCGGCGGCCGTCCTTGAAGGTACGCATCTCGACGTTTGGTGCCGCGCGTAAGTCGATTTCGAAATCCTCCTCAATCGCACGCCTCACTACGTTAGCCAGAAGTCTCCCCGCTCCCGCCACATCGCCGTCACCAACGATCCGGCCAATCTCCCCGGCGAACAAAAGGACTCTGTCGTCGCCAGAGCTCAGCAAGAAAGGGATGCCCGTCTTGAGTTCGCCGGCCTCGCCGCGGTATTGAAGTTCCATCGGCACATCCGTGCCCTCAGGCACTCTCAAAATCACCTGTCGGTGCTCGGCCGGGATCTCGAAATCCGCAGCCAGTCCAGCCTTCAACCACGCATGATCCGAGGGAACGGCCACGTAGTCGTCCCCCAGTTTAAGGACGTGTCCCCCGAACGAGGCATTGACCATATCGGCCAGATCCCATTGCCGGCGGGCGTTGCCAGCCGCATCGTTCAGCCCGGTCGTGAAGCTTGCAAGCAGTCCTCCGCCACCCCCCACGAACCGCCGAATGGTGTGCATTTGGCGATCGCTTAGAGCTGTCGCAGACGGCAGGGCCAGCGCCCGGTACGACTCCAGACGGTCCACCTCCAGGAGGTGCCCCGGCAGGACCTCGAACGGCACTCCCTGACTGACGAACGCCCGGGCAAAACCGAAAAATTCCTCGCGGGCCGCCGGGAGCACGATTCCTTCACCATCAGCCGGTCCTTCCGGCCAAACGAGGGTCACCGGAGCGAAGTCAACCGCCCCATCCAGCCGGGATCGGATCGACTCCCCCTGTTTCGCCAGCTCGGCCAGTGTCGTCAGCATCGGATCGTCAGAGTCCGCAAGTCGGTCGAACCGATTCCATAGCGCTCCGCCCGCAGCAAGAACGCTAATTCCGCTATCCGCGGCTAATCCTTCTTCATCCCCACTGGCGCCAACCGACGGCATCTCCACCCACACCGCACGCTCAGCACTGAGCGTAAGGCCGTGGCGCGTGCGGACACCGCAGACCCATGCAGGCGTCTTCCCGCCACCTGTCCGGTCTGGATCGCGGACGAGCAAGACGTCACCCTGTCGATGCAGATCGATTGGAATGCCCTCCGTCCACTCATTTCCGGTCGTGGCTATTCCAAGCATCTCCACCGCAACCATCGGCCGCTCCCCATTTAGTTCCAGCGCCTGGATCTGGGCGGCCGTTCGCGCGGAAGCGATCGTCTGCAACCAGCGAAACCACTCGGTGAGAGCCGAGGAATTTTCTTCCGCCAACGAAGGCAGGTCCGTCCCGGCGACCTGCTGGAAGGTGCGCCGGCAGGCTCCGCAGCGACACAACGGCGCCGTTGCGCCGTGAATGATGACTCCGTCCAGGCCGTTAGCCGCCAGCTCCCTCATCACTGGAAGCGCAACCGCCTCGCCCCGAAATTCAGCAAGCGGGCAGACGTGATAGCGCCCTTCGCCGAGCGCGCGTGGCTGGCCGCCGTCGTCCCTGGCGAACCACTCCGGCCGCAGCCTCAGGACCATCTCACTCGCCACTCCAAAATCCACACCAACGACCACCCGAAGATCAGCCGCTCTCGCCTCGACGAGGAGATCGTTCAGGAAGTCAGGACCTTCATCGGGAAATATGGGAGGCTGGTGTCGGACCACTGTCCGATACCAGGCTGACGTACCAGCCGCTTGCAGCCCGATCACATCCGCGCCCAGCCCGCGGGCCAACTCCACCAACCTTTTCGAATCCAGTCCGGCCACGCTGCTGTCGGGAAGGTCGAAATAGGCAACCGACCGGCACGACTTCCACCACGACATTGAATTCACGTGCGAAGATTCTCCCGCCCGAAGTAAGATTCGCGGTTGGAAGATACCAGAGGCGAGCGGGACGAAGGTGGCCCCGGTCAGCTGAATCGACAACTCCGGAGAATGATGGACCGATCCAGAACAGAGGCCACTTTGAGCGCGATTCCCGGCGACGGCCAGCGAGTCGCGGTCGCCATGAGCGGCGGGGTGGATAGTTCCGTAGCCGCCGCTGTGCTGGCCGAGCGCGGCTGGGACGTGGTCGGCCTCACCCTGGATATTTGGCCCGACCAATCAAGCGAGCCCGGGCGTCGCAATTGCTGCTCGCCACGCTCGATCGACGATGCCGGGCGAGTCTGTGCCAGGCTTGGCATTCCCCATTTCATCTTGAACTTCCGCGATGTTTTCGCTCGCACGGTCATCGACCGCTTCGCCAACAGTTACTTCGACGGCCTGACGCCGAATCCTTGTATCGACTGCAACCAGTTCGTGAAATTCGGCGCTCTGTGGGACAAGGCATCGGAAATAGGGGCCGAACTGATCGCCACCGGTCACTATGCGCGCACCGAGCGGCGGGAAATCGATGGTCGCTCGCGGCTGCTTCGAGGTCGCGACTCCGGGAAGGACCAGTCCTATGTTCTCTACGTACTCACCCAGGACCAGCTGGACCGGGCCATATTTCCTCTGGGCGGGATGACCAAAGCCGAGGTCCGGGCAAAGGCAGCCGAGCTTGGCCTGTCCGTGGCTGACAAACCAGAAAGCATGGACATCTGCTTTGTGGAGTCCGACTATCGCGAATTCGCGCGTAACTGGACGGGTCGCGAAGGGACGTCAGGGGAGATTGTCGACGGTTCCGGCAGTCTCCTGGGTAGTCACGCCGGGATAGAGAATTTCACCATCGGACAACGTCGGGGCCTGAAAATATCCGCCGATGAGGCGCTTTATGTAACCGCCATCGACCCGGTCACCAACGCCATCACGGTTGGTCCGCGGCCTGACGCTGAAGTCAGCCGGTTTGTCGTCGACGAGCTCAACCCCGTATCGGTGGCCTCTTTTGAGCCGGGGCTCGCGATTACCGTGAAAGTGCGGGCCCGGGGAGACGAAATACCCGCACGAATTTACCCAGATAGCGAGGACACCGCCGTAGTCGTCACCGACTCTCCCGCCTGGGGCGTGGCCGCCGGCCAGGCCGCGGTGTTTTATCAGGGCGAGGTGTTGCTGGGGGGAGGTCGCATAGTCCCCCGGTTGGCACTTAGCGAGTCAGAGGTACCCCAGCTTTCGGCAGCCCGCTAGCCGACCCACCGGTACTTGATCAGCGCCCACAGGCCGTGGGGACCGTCGATCCACGGCACCAGTTTCTTGCCACCCTTTCGGGGATCGTATGATATTGGCAATTGCTCGATGGATTCCCCGCTCTTCAGCAGCTTTGATGTCAGCTCGACCTCGATCTCAAATCGGTCAGCGCCCAGCCCCAGACTCACCGCCAGATCCCGGTCGATCATCTTGTAGCAGGTTTCCATATCCCGCAGGTCTGACCCGTACAGCAGGTTCGTGAACCCCGTCAGGAAACGGTTTCCCACGCGAATCGCCAGCCCCTGGCCGACAAAGTCGCGATACCCGTAAACAACTCGAACCCGACCCGCTTCGATCGGTTCGATGAGTCGAACAAAATCCGCCGGGTCGTACTCAAGGTCTGCGTCCTGAATCACGATCACCTCGCCGGTTGCGGCTGCCAGGGCCGTCTGGACCGCGGCTCCCTTACCGCGATTCCGATCGTGATGAACCACGGTCACATTTGGCAGCCGCAAGCCGTCGAGCACTTCGGAGCTTCCGTCCGTGGAGCAGTCGTCCACCAGGACGATTTCCTTCTCGATGGGCACCGCGGTGACACGCTCCACCACCTCCAGGACGGATTCTGCCTCGTTGTAGACCGGGATGAGAACCGAGAGCTTCACTGTTTTGATCGGCGCAGCTCGCGCCAAAACGAGATCATTTCAACAAATGCCCTCAGCACGACCCGCGGATTGTTGCCAGTCGATGATCCGTGCCGACGCGGGTAGTGATTCACCCCTACCTGTGCGATCCGGTGCCCGGCGGCTCTGCCTCTGGCCAGCAATTCAGTTGAAATGAAGGCCCCCTCGGCGCGCAGATCCAGGGCGTCCAGCGCCTTTTTCTGAAATAGTTTGAAACCGCAGTCGAGGTCCCGTGGCCACACGCCGAACAGAATTCCCACCAGGCCCCCCCACGCTCGCGCCGTCAACCGTCGGACCAGTCGATCCGCCCGCTGTTTTCGGTAACCGATCACCATTTCATGATCGTGGATTTTTTCGAGCAACTCCCGCAAGTCGCGCAAATCAAACTGCCCGTCGCCATCGTTGAAAGTCACGAGGTCCAGCCGGGCGTTCGCAAATCCGGTTCTGAGGGCGGCGCCGTATCCTCGATTAACCGGGTGCGTCACCACCCTTATCCGGGGGGCAGCGTTGGACAGTTCGGCTCCAATCGCGGCCGTCCGATCGGTGCTGCCATCGTCAACCAGGATTACCTCAAACTCCGAGGCCAGATCTTCCAGTGCCGCCACTGCCGCCATCGCGGTCGCTTCAACATTGGCTTCTTCGTTGTACATGGGAAAAAAAGCACTGATTCGCGGACGTGTTTCGGCCAGAGTAAATACCTGCCTGACCCGGGTCGAATATTCCCTTTGAGGTCCGGGCACCACCCATAGTAGCGGCGCTCGTCCGACCGTGGACAAAAGCCTCCGATGGACCCGTTGACGTCGGCCGGCGCCGAATCACCGCCAGACAACGAGTTTGTAGCCGATCCAGCAGGGTTTTCCACTCCCTCAAGCCTTGAATCGCCTATGCTACGCATCAAGATCGCATCGGCTAGAGTTGATTCCACTGGGAGGCAAGGAGCGCCGACACGCCGTTGGGTAGCAATTCGACGAAGCTGATGATCCCCGGGCCTATCGACCTTGAGCCCGATGTTCTAGCGGCCCTTGGCCAGCAGGTGATCGCCCATTACGGTCCCGAGTGGGTGAAAATCTACACTGAGGCTCGTGACGGTATCCGCCGTTACGCCGAGACCGACGGTGATGTTTTTCTTCTATCCGCTTCTGGAAGCGCCGGACTGGACGCCGCGGTGGGTTCTCTTTTCGCCCCCGGCGAAAGAGTGCTGGTGGTCGTGAACGGATACTTTTCCAATCGCCTCCTTCTGATCGCCCGGGGCAACGGTCTCGATGCCGAACCCCTCGAGATGAACCCGGGGAACGTTGCCACCGCCGAAGGGGTACGTTCCTGCCTCAAGACCGGGAGCTACGACGGCCTGCTCATCTGCCATTCCGAGACCGCCACGGGAGCGCTGAACCCTGTTGATGAGATTTGCGCCGTCGCCAATGAATTCGGGGTAACGATCCTCATGGACTCCGTCTCCTCGTTCGCGGCGTGCGAGACCCGGATGGACGAATGGAATGTGTCAATTTGCTGCACCGCCTCCCAGAAAGCCCTGGGCGGCCCGCCCGGGGTCGCGCCCGTGATCGTTTCTCCGATCGCCTGGGAGCGCATCAATCGTGTGGGCGATGTGGGACGCGGCTGGTACACCGACCTTCGCACCTGGAAGAGCTTCGTCGAAGAGATGCCCGACTATCACCCCCAGCCGGCCACCATGTCTGTCAACATCATTCGCGCTCTGGCCACCAGCGTGTCCCGCCAGCAGAAGGAAGACCTCGCCGTCCGGTACGCGCGCATGGCCGCCTCTGCCGCCGAACTTCGCTCGCGGGTGCGGTCGTTGGGGTTCACGACCGTAGCCCCAGAATCCCATGCCTCTCCCACCGTCACCGCTTTCTTCCCGCCCACCGGTCGCGAGTCCGAAGCGCCCGCAATCATCCAGTACTTGCAGGACGAGGTAGGCCTGGTCGTCGCCAAGGGAATGGGTGAACTTGATTCCAGAGTGGTTCGCACCGGCCATATGAGTGACGCGGCCTATGGACCATATGCCGATCTCCTGGTGGAAACTCTAGAGTCCTACCTCCAATCCCATTAGCGACCGCCAGGTGTGTTTGCGCAGGAAGGGCCGATAAGGCGATTTCGATCTCGAATTCCTTCCCATCAAAGTCCCCGAGCAGCACGTAATGGGTGATCTGCGCGCCGGCTTCGACCGGGCCGTAAAGATTCTGCAAGACGCGTGTGCCAGGGACGACCTGCCCGCCGCGGTACTGCGAGTCGACTCCGGCCACGGCGAAACCCACGCCTAGCATGGCGGCGAAGCCACCGACAGTGAGGCCGTCTTCCTGATCGCATCCATCACAAAGCCCATAGTCTGCACCGCCGTCGCGCTCCAGAAGTAGCGCGGCCTGCTGGATCTGGACAATCGCGCTGCCTCCTACCTGCCGGAGTTCGGGCAGCGAGACAAGTTCGACATTCGCCTCCGCCACCTCTGCACCCACACCAGCGGCCTGACCGACTTCCTCCCCGACAACGACGATCTGCGGCGCCGGGAGGCGCCGCTTGCCGACTATCTGGAATCCACCTTCCGCCAGCCTCTGCTTTTCGCGCCAGCACGGACATGTCGTATTAGAGCATGGGAATCCTCGTCCCGGGAAAGATCGTCGAGCGCATCACCGGACAGCGCCTTCCCGAAGTCCTGCGGACGGAGTTGTTCGAGCCACTGGGCATGGAATCGACCTCGCTTGGGTGGCGCGACGATCTGGCCGGCCGCGTCATACCCGCGACACCGGCAGACGATTCCGATGGCTCATGGATTTGGAACACCGACTACTGGCGTCGCCTCGGTTCCCCATGGGGAGGGGCATTCTCCAACGTTTCCGATCTGGCGGGCCTATTTCGACTCATGCTGGACCGCGGCCAATTCCAAGGGGGCGCCTGCTCGGCGCGGGCACCGTCCGCGCACTTTTGACCGACTACACCCGTCACATGGCCGCTTTGCCGACGGCAAAGCGATTGGAACAGGGTCGGGGTCTGGGTTGGGCCATCCGTCGCGAAGGCGGCGTCGTGTCCGTGGGTACCGGCAACTTTGGATCGCTGGTGCCCGCCGGGGCGTTCGGCCACTCCGGGGCCACCGGGGCCGTCGCCTGGGCCGACCCGGAAACCGGCACGGTGTTCATACTTCTCACTAGCGGCCGCATGCCGGCAGCCCGCGACATCCTCCGACGCTGCTGCAACGCAATCGCCAGCGCTATCTAGACCGGAATCAGCGGTCTGCCCGGATGATGGTCGAGAAATCCGGGCCCTCAAGATTCAGCCGAAGCAGACGGGCCATCTGACCCATATCGCTGTCCGGAGCCAATTCCTCCGCCCGCCGCAAATCCGTCAGCGCATCCTGGGTCCGCCCAAGCTGAAACAAGACCTGTGCCCGGAACATGAAGACTGGGGGTGAATCGTCTACCTTGGCGATCACCTCGTCGGCATACTGCAGCGCCCGCTCGAATTCACCTCGCGTGGCGAGTATCTGGGCCGCTGAGAACAACGCCTCAATCTGCATGTCGCCATCGGCGAGCTCCGCAGCCCTCAGGGCGACCACCAGGGCAGTATCCAGATCACCCACTATTTCGGAAGTGAAGTACTCGATCGCCATCAGATAGACCCTCGGGTCGTCGGGGTTATCCGCCAGCAGCTCGTCCACAATTTCCAGCGAATCTTCCGCTCGCCCTACGAGTGCCAGCTGAAGCGCTTGATAAAATTGATCGTTCAGGGCCCTGATGCGCCCCTGCTCCTGCACCAGGCCAATCACCATCGCCATGATCAATCCGACGAAGACCAGCGCTATCCCCAGCATATTTCGTCCCTCCCCACCCCTGCCCACCGACAGCACAACCGCCCCACCGGCGAATAACACCTGTCCCAGGATGTAACCCGAGTTGGCTCCGACAAAGGCGAATTCGATCCCGAAGACCAGAATCCCAATGAGGCCTCGGGCGACCACCGCCGTGCTCGCTCTCGCCCCGGATTGGCGAGTCAAGGCTACAACCGCTGCGTCCGTCGCCAGTACGGCCAGGCTGGCCATCCGGAAATCGTCGAGCAAGACCGCTGATACCAGCGCCCAGAGTACGTCCGCGACAAGAATGATGAACGAAGCGGCGACGAGCGAAACGTGAGCCTCGTTCCGTTCCCGTTCTGCCTGGCGCGCTTCGATCGTGGGAACGTAGAACTCGTCCGCGTTGGAATGAAGCACTCTTGAGTGTTCCCCGCCCGGACGTCCCTCCGCCGTGGATTCAGTCATTTCTCGTCCGAATCTGTATTGATCCGTCGCGGTCGCCGCCTCGCCACGGACCGCCCCCCGACTTTATCGCCGAAGCCTCTGCCTGAGAGTTCGGAATCCTACCGGAGCGGCCGCCGACTAACAGAGCTACCGTTGCGCCGCCATACGTCAACTCTCGCTCTGCTCGCCCACCGAACGTCCCTCCTAGGGCTTGCCGTTGTACACCCATAAGCCGTTGTCGGAGGTTCCCACAAACACGTTTTGATCGTTGTCGTAGTTCGGCGAAACCGCCAGGAGCAGCGGTAGGCCTGAAGCCAGATTCGTCCCGAGCTGGTTCCACGTCACCCCTCCGTCACTGGACCCGTACACCGTACCGCCGGGACCGGTGGTCGCCGCAAAGGCAATCCCATCGGTGGCGAAGCTCGGTGATACAGCCACGCTTATCGCAGCCAAACCGAGCCCAGTTCCAGACCACCTGGCCCCGCCATCGGTCGAACGGAAAATCCCGCCATCGGTAGCCGCCAACAACGTTCCATCGGTAGCGAACGATGGCGAGAGCGTGATGCCGTTTATCGTCCCGTTCGTGATCCCGGAGCTTGCTCCAGACCACGAGTTCCCGCGGTCTACGGACTTGAAAACGCCTCCACCGGCGGTGCCGGCGAATATCGTGCCGTCAGCGGCGAACGTCGACGACAGGCCGAACGCCGAGATATCCGTATAGGTAATACCCGAATTTACCGCCGTCCAGGTGGCCCCTCCATCCACGGTGCGGAACGCCCCGGATGGTCCACCGACAAACGCGGTGAAATCGGTGCTGTACGCCGGCGACATCGCCAACGCCCCGGGACCCGATCGCAATAAGTCGGTCAGACCGGTGTTCTGTTCGTCCCACCAATCCCCGTCTGAGAACGTCCGGTATACGCCGGTGGAGTTAATCGCGATCAATGCGCTGGGGTCGGTCGGATACCCCGGCGCGAGCGCGAACTGCTGGACATTCGTAGCCGGCAGATCGCTGTTGAGAGTGGTCCACGTCGAGCCGCCGTCGGTCGTTTTGAAAACCCCGCCCTGGGTCGCCGCCACCATGGTGGTGTCGGTGGCGTAGGCGCTTGAAAAGCCCACGCCAGCTATGCGTGCGCTCGCGATTCCGGATCCTACCGGGGACCAGCCGGCCCCGGCATCCGTCGACTTGTACAGCACGCCCGTGGCGCTGCCGGAGAACAGAGTCTGATCGACAAAGTAATTATTTGATACCGCCAACTGGCCGAAATCGCTACCGCCCAGCCCGGTGTTCACCGCCACCCATATCCCACCGCTATCGGTGGATCGGAAAACGCCGCCCGTCGCAGTCGCCACGAAAAGGGTGCTGTCTCGCCCGAAATTGGGCGACAGGCCCAGTCCCTGAATGGCGCCGCTCGTATTCACCTCGATGTTGGTCCACGCCCCTCCGGAATTCACTGTGCGATACACCCCCAGCGCCGAAGTGCCCACAAAAGCGGTCCCGTCGGCTCCATAATTCGGGGAAAGGGCCAGCTCGGTGATCGTGCCTCCGCTGGTAATGCCGCTAATCCGCTCCGCCCAACTCTGGCCGCTCGTCGTGCTGCGGAAAATCTTGCTCGCCGTCCACGCATACACCTCGCCGCCATTAGCCGGCGAGACAGCGACCCCGATGGTCGCCATATCCGTCATCCCGGTAAATCCGGGCCGAGACCAGTTAGCCCCTGCGTCCGTCGTTCTGAATACGCCGTCGGCGGCCGTGGACACGTAAGCCATAGCGTCCGTCGCGTAGGAAGGCGAGAGCGCCACTCCGGTAATCACGCCAGACGGAAGCCCGCTGCTGGCCGACGACCAGGTCAAGCCCGAGTCGCTTGTCTTGTAGACGCCGGTGTTTGTGGCCGCGAGCATCACCCCATCGCTTAAGAGTGATGTCGAAACCACCACCTGGTTCACGGTCAGGTCGCCGAGTCCCGTGTTCAGACGGGAAAACGTCCCTCCACCGTCGCTACTACGAAATACTCCGGCGCTCGTAGTCGAGACGAACATGGAGGTGTCGAACGAGTAAACAGGCGACAGGACAATGCTGGAGAATGCCCCACCCGGAGGCCCATTCAGCGCCGACCATTGGCCTGAGGTACCTAGGGCCACCACCGGAGCCACCGAGGCCGCCACCAGCACAAATGCCGTCAACAACCCCAGAAATTTTCGCCACCGCTTACCAATACTCATCGAATCTTCTCCCGCGTCAGTAAATAGACCTTACCGCCGGACCCTACAAAATCATCCATGTCTGAGTCTCCAACGGGCGATATCTCTTTTCGTCTACCAGTCATGACCGGCGTCTTCCCGACGCTGTGGAGCCGAGAATACATCGGCCCGGAAGCTCCTAAACGCACATTCCCGATCACTGGCTTATCGCCACGACGGTAAAGGCAGCGTCAGCGGCGACCTCGGCGGAGGCCTGGAAAGGAGTCAGTCCCGCCCAGCTGCCATTCGGATAGTTCTGGTTTCGCAACGTGTCACCCAGCAGAGAGAGCTGCACCTTAAATCCGTCCGGCGCTTCTGGATGGTATTCGAAAACGGCCGCTTGGAAGTACTGACGGACCCAGCCAAGGTCTGCCCCCGGCACCAGCAGCATCCCCGCCCCACCGGTGTCTTCACGAGCATCTGTCTTCGGGAAACCGAAGCTCTTGGTTCCGCCGAGCTCATCGAAGAACCGGCGGAAGCCAACCTCGGTGCCGGCGACATCGAAATCGGAGATCTTATGACCCCATTCGAGCACCACCCCTTCGTTCGTATTGGTGATCTGCGGCTCTACTCCCTGATCGGTGCTACCACCCAGCCCGCCGCCAACAAAGTCCCATGCCAGTCGTCGTTCCACCAGCCAGATTCCTCCCAGGTCGTCGCGTCGATGGAAATCCACCACTCCGCGCTGGTAGTACTGGGTCAGGTTGCCCTGGCTCTCCTCGAAGACCTCGGACGTCGGCAGACCCCACCGCTCGACACCGCCAGTTTCCTCGAAATGATCCTTGAAATTGGCGCTTCGCAGTTGCCCGTCGACCAGCACGTTCAGGTTGGGTACGTTGTGCTTTAGCTGGGTATTCAAGCCAGTCGGATCGGTGACATAGACATTTGTGGTCACCGTGGCGCTCGTGATCGTGGCCGTCCCGAGCGTCGGCGCCGCACCCACCGGAGTGGCGGTGGCCGCCGGCGCCGCCACAACCGCTGAACCAGCCTGATACACCCATGCCCCCCGTCCACCCGTTCCGGCGAAAACATTCTTGTCATTGGCGAAATCCGGGGAAACCGCCAGACTCACGATCTCGCTGGTCGGCATGCCGGTCGTAATGGCCGCCCAGGTGCGTCCGCCGTCGACGGATTGGTGGACCGAACCACCAATTCCCGACGTGGCCGCGAACGCTTGGCCCCCCGAAGCAAACACGACCGCCGAGGCGCCGCCGGTCAACGAAGTGGCCGACCAGGTTGAGCCTCCATCGGTCGATACGAACACTCCGGCATCCGTCGCCGCTAGCGCCGTGCGGTCGGTGGCAAATACCGGCGACACACTGACCTGTTTGATCACAAAGCTGTCAAGGCCGCTATTCACCGCCGACCAGGATTGTCCGTTCGTCGTGCTGCGGTAGATCCCGGCACCGCGAGTGCCGGCAAAGATGGTTGTATCGGCGACGTATGCAGGCGACACGGCCAGAGTGCTCACGTCCGCGAAAATCGTCCCGGAACTAACTAGACTCCACTGTGCCCCTGACTGGGTCGTTCGATAGATCCCGCCCGGCCCGCCGGCAAAAGCAGTCAGGTCGGTGCCAAAGTTGGGCGACAGGGCCAAGGCGTTAGGGCTGTTGATCACCGGTGTGCCGAGGCCAAGATTCTGGGTGATCCACGAATTCCCCGCACCGACGAATGTCCGGTAGTAGCCGCTGTCTTCCAGACCCACAAGCACGTGACCATCATTACTATAGTTAGACGAGACCGCCAGAGATAGCGCAGGCTCGAATGGCAAATTAAACAATATCCGGCTCCACGTGGTCCCCCGGTCAGCCGAGCGAAAAATACCCGCCTGGGTTGCTACAAAAATCGTCCCGTCATTCACATAGTTGTTGGAAAAATCGATGGCCTGCGCTCGCCCCGTGTTGATACCGCTCCCCACCTCCACCCAGTTGTCACCGACATCTACCGTTTTGAAAATTCCTCCCTGCCCACCACCCCCGAACACAGTCCGGTCAATTCGGAAATTATTCGACGTGCTGATCGCTGTGATGTTCTTTCGAGCTAGCCCCGTACTCTTCTGCGTAAACGTCGCCCCGTTGTCCGTGGACTTGTAGAAACCACCGGTCGTAGTGCCGACAAACACCGTGTTGTCGGCCGCGTAATCGCTCGAGAACTCAAAGGCGTTCGTTGGGCCGTCCCCCGACAAGCCGACTGACGACCATCCCGTACCCCCATCGGTCGTCCGGTACGCTCCGTTGGATTGCGTGCCGATCAGCGCTATGCCAGATGTCCGGAAATCCGGGGAAAGCTCCAGCGTCACGATTTGCACTCCGCTCGGCAGCCCGGTCGCCCTCTCTGTCCACGTCGCCCCGGAGTCGTCGGATCGGAACACCTTCGCGGCCGTTCTCACGACAATGATCAGGCTCCCGAAAGTGCCCTCCACAAGCTGAACGCCGGTGAGGCTCAGATCCGTCATGCCCGACGTGCTAAGCGGAGTCCACGCTGTCCCACCATTTGCCGACGCGTAGAGGCCGAAGCCCAGCACCGCGGCGTAAAGCGTGTTATCAGTCGCGAAATTCGGCGAATAGGCAACGCCCTTGACCTCAACCGCTGGCAGCCCTCCCGATACCTTCGTCCAACCGCCACTCGCATCAGCCGACTTGAATAAGCCCGACGGCGTACTGGCAAAAAGCACCGAATCAGAATCGAATCTTGGCGATATAACGAGATGTTGTACCCGGTGGTCGGTTAGCCCGGTGTTTGCTTCCGTGAAAGTCGAGCCGCCGTCAATACTGCGGAAGACGCCAGCCGAATCCGTCGCAAAAAATATGTTGTTATCAAAAGAAAAAAGCGGTGATGCCTCCGCCGCCGTGGCCCGCCCCGCCTGAATCGGCCCCAGCTTTACCCAAGTGTCCGCCGTTCCGATAGCCAGTGCCGGACGCGCGAAGAGGAATATCGGCAATAGCAGGGCCGCCCCGAGCGCCATCCACAGCCATCCGGGGATGCCTTTGCGAAATCTCATCGACATTGCCATGAAACATGCACTTCCTCGCGGCGACCGACTCCCAAAAGCCGGGCTTCCCCGTCATCGGGAATGCAGAAACGGGACTACATTCTTTTGCGGCGTCGGCAAACTGTCAATTGATTGATGCTAAGTTACCGCCGTCCCGCACGGCTCGCCGCCCCGGAGCCAGGGCCGTATTCCGTTTGCGATTGTCCCACAAGCGACCACAAAATGCGCCCGGCAGGGAAGGACTTGACGATGAAAATTAGCTTCACCGGACTCGGACTCATGGGTTACCCCATGGCCAGGAATCTCCTGAACGCCGGGGACGACCTCATCGTTCACAACCGCAGCCAGGCCCGGGTGGACGAATTGGTCTCCGCCGGCGCCACCCGCGCCGCAACCGTCGCCGAGGCTGCCGGAGCCGATTTCATCCTGACCGCCCTACCCTTCCCGGAGACGGTTGAGCAGATCTACCTGGGCGAGGAGGGGCTCATCGCCAACGCCGCCCCGGGCAGCATCTTGATCGATTTCAGCACCAACGGGACCGCCACCGCCCACCGCTGTGCCGAGGCCGCCGCCGCTCGCGGGCTGGGCTATCTGGACGCACCGATGAGCGGAGGCCCTACCCGCGCCGAAGACGGGTCGCTCTCGATCATGGTCGGCGGCGAGGAAGGGCATTTCGAGCAGGCCCGTCCTCTGCTGGACATTCTTGGCGCCAACATCTACCTCTGTGGACCCGTCGGGTCCGGCACCGCCGTGAAGCTCGCCAACCAGCTTATCGTCGGCGTCACCAACGCCGCCGTCGCCGAGGCCTTTGTCCTTGCGGCCAAAGCCGGGGTAGACCCAGCCCTCGTTTACGACGTTCTCAACGGCGCCGTGGCGCAGAGCGCGGTCATGACCTGGACCATCCCGGACAGCACCCTGAAACGCGACTTCACGCCGCGTTTCAGTCTCGATCTTCTCACCAAGGACCTCGGACTCATCACCGACATGGGCAAGGAGCAGGGCGTCCGGCTGGCGGTGACCACGATGGCGGAGGTCGTTCATCGCGAGGCCCAGACCCAGGGAGAAGGCCCCAACAACGTCAGCGCAATCATCCGCCCGCTCGAGAAACTTGCCGGGGTCGAGGTAAAGCCGGCCGGTTAATCCGCTACGACCGCCGTTGACTCTGCCCCGATGGGTCGCAGGTGCGCGCGAATCGCCAATATCCAGGCCTGCGCCGCGATCAGAAGGCCCGTGAGCACCAGCCCCCCCACAGCCAGCACCGGCATTCCGCCCAGCTCCAGCAGAAGACCGGCACCAAGAGCAGCCAACCCTCCCGCAACCGAATTGATCATCTCGGTTACGCCCTGGCTGCGGGCTCGCTCGGCCTGGGTGACCATATTCATCAGAAGCGCCGAGCCCGCCACAAAAGTCAGGTTCCAACCAAGCCCCAGCATGAAAAGGGCGGCCGCGAGACCCTCCAGCCCCACCGCGACAAAGGCCAATCCACTCGTAATCACCAGCGTCAGAGCTCCGAGCCCGATCATCCAGTAGGGGCCGATGCGGTCTACGAGCCGACCCGTCAACGGCGCCAGCCCGAACATCCCGAGCATGTGCGCCGCCATCACCACTGAGATGTCTCCCGGTTGGAACCCCTCCTCAATCATATGCAGGGGTGTCACCGACATCAGAATGGTCATGACGACCTGGCCAATGGCGATGGAAATTACCGCAAGTCGGACCCGCGGCAGGGCAAAGATCGTGGTCATCGCCCGGGCCGACACGTTGCCCGCGGCGGATGTGGCCGCCTCGATACTCCGGCCAAGCTCCCTGGGGTCGGGGCGCAGAGTTGCGAACAGCACCACCATTCCGAGTCCCATAAGCAAACCCGCTATCGCCCACGGACCCACACTCGAGTCGTAACCCGCGGCAGCGGCTGCGGAAGCGGTCAATTGATAGAACCAGGGGCCGGCGATGGAGCCGATGGTTCCGGCGAAGACGATCAGGCCGATTGCGCGAGCGCGCTGTCCGGGTAGCTGGATTTCGGCGGCGATAAACCGCATCTGCTCCGCTCCGCCGCGCGCCATCCCGAACACGAGCGAGGCAAGCACAAATCCACCGAAACTTCTGGCCATCACCGCGGTCACGGCTAAACCCGCACCAACCACGCCAATGGCAAATGCCGCGACCAGGGCCGGCCGGCGACCCCACTGGTCCATGAGCCGCCCCATCATGTACGACGCCATAAAGCGACCCACGAACATGGATAGGATCGGAACCCCGGCCCAGGCGCGGCTGCCGCTGAGATCGGCCGCGGTGATGGCCATCACCGTGAAGGCCGCGACCATCGCGGCGCTGAATATTCCCTGAGTTGCGAAAAGGGAATACGTTATGCGACGAAACGGGCCGGCGTTCATCGGGGAAATTTGCTCGTCAGGATTGTCGGCGGCATCTTCCACGCAGGTGTCAAAGCCACCCGGCACACTCGGTCGCGACGGCCTGATGTATCTCCCCAACCCGGTCGGCGATCCTCCCGCCTTGCCCCGGTGCCCCTCGTAATACTCGGGTGCAGCCCGGTATCTCCCAATCTGAAAAACCGCCGAACGTCTTGATTAGGTCGGTGCCTGGTAAGCAATCAACCGTTCCGATGGCGAACGGCCAATGATATACTTCCGGCAACAATTGAAGCCCGAAAAATTTCTTATCCAGAGTGGTGGAGGGATACGGCCCTTTGAGGCGCGTCAACCAGTCCTCCAGGGACCAGGTGCCAACTCCGGTGGGTGACCTGCCTGCAAGATAAGAGGACCACAATTGGCGGTAGTAATCTTCGTGGAACCCCTCGCATGGGGTTTCTTCTCTTTCCCGGATAATCCCAGAGCCCGTCCCGGGATCGGCGCCATCGGCACCGCCACGCTCGGCGGATCGGCCGGCATGTGACGCCGCGCGTTTGGCGCGGTCTTGCGGCCGGACAAGTACCGGCCACCCGCCGCTCAATCAAACTAGATCAAACGAGTTTGGGAGCATGAACAAAGTACTGGGATTGAAATGCAAAGAGTGCGGCGAGGCGTACGAAGCCGGAGGCAGCCACGTGTGCGACCTCTGCTTCGGTCCGCTGGAGGTCGCCCTCGACTACGACTACATCAAGTCGATCATCAGCCGCGAGAAAATTGAAGGCGGACCTATCAGCCTGTGGCGGTATGTGGACCTGTTGCCGGTGGATTCCGGGTGGGACCCCAATGTCCGCGTAGGCTTCACCCCCCTGCAGCACGCCCCCCGACTGGGCGCGGCTATCGGGCTCAAGAATCTCTACGTCAAGAACGACTCGGTCAATCCGACTTACTCGTTCAAGGACCGGCCCGTCGCTATCGCCGTCACCAAGGCCCGCGAACTTGGCTATACGGTCTTCGCCTGCGCCTCCACCGGCAACCTGGCGAGCGCCGTGGCGGCCGCCGGGATGAAGGCCGGGCTCGAGACCTACGTCTTCTTACCGGCGGACGTTGAAGCCGGCAAAATCACCAATGCCGCCGTCTACGGAGCAAATCTGATAGCCGTCAACGGCACCTACGACCAGCTGAATCGTCTTTGTTCCGAAATCTCCGATGAAGAGGACTGGGCGTTCTGCAACATAAACGTCCGGCCCTACTACGCTGAGGGTTCCAAGACCCTCGCCTACGAAACGGTCGAGCAGCTGGGCTGGCTCGCACCCGATCATGTGGTCGTGCCCATCGCCTCAGGCGCGCTCTACACAAAAATCGCCCAGGGCTTTCGCGAAATGGTGGATGTCGGCCTGATTTCCAACCAGAGCGTCCGCATCTCCGGCGCCCAGGCTGAAGGCTGCGGTCCGGTGGCTGCGGCCTTCGCCGCTGGCGAGCAATCATTCGAACCCGTGCGGCAACCCGACACCATCGCCAAATCCCTGGCGATCGGCAATCCCGCCGACGGCAATTATTCCCTCGCGGTGGCCCGCCAGACCAACGGTGTGATCGAGTCGGTGACCGATGCGGAAACCGTAGAAGGCATTAAGTTGCTGGCCCGCACGGAGGGTATATTCACTGAAGCCGCCGGTGGCGTCACCATCGCCACCCTGAGGAAGTTGGCTCAGTCCGGGGACATCGGCGTAGATGAGCTCACAGTCGCCTATGTCACCGGCAATGGGCTCAAGACCCAAGAGGCGGTTGATGGCCACGTCTCGGTTTCAGTGACCATCGACCCAACGATGGGTTCGTTCGAAGACGCGATGGATAGCAGACAGCAGGCGGATATGGTCTGGTCGGCCCCGCAAGTTACTACCGGATAAAGGAACGCACGTTGCCAACAATACGAATCCCCTCCCAGTTGCGAAATCTAGTGGACGGTCAGCGAAAGATGGAGGTGTCGGGCTCGACGATCCGCGCCATCTTGGACGAGCTCGACGCCAAGCACCCGGGAATTAAGAATCGGGTTCTCGACGAAAACGGCGAGCCCTCCGCGTTCGTCGGCGTCTACATCGGCGGTGAAGACATCCGCTTCCTGGGCGGGCTGGATGCCGAGGTGCCCGAGGGGACCGAGGTATCCATAGTGCCGGCGGCGGCGGGCGGCTAGCTCTCACCCGGCCTCCCGGCCGAACTTCGCCGGCGGCGCCGGCGGCGGCGGCGCGGGACACTACGCCGGCGGCAACTCGATTCCCAGGTCCCACTTATCGATGTGCGCGGCCACCGCGTCATAGGTCGTTCTCAATAGCGGAATCGTGCCGCTGGCCAGATTTCGGGCGCGTGCCTCATATTCGGGCTCTCCCGGCACGATTATCCGCTCGATCCCGGGCGCCAGCTTAGACGCTTTCAAGTGTCCAATCAGGGTCTCCATACGAGCCTTGAAGTCTTCGATCGACATGAACATCGTCGGGTCGATCGCCAGAAAAAAGTGACCAAGGTCCGTGATGGCGGCCGGGCCTTCCCGCTTGCCTCGCCAGTTGTGATCCGCTCCGAACATCGCCCCAGTCAGAACCCCTGACAGAATCTCCATCACCAGGGTCAGGCCGTAACCTTTATGGGCCGCGATCGGTACGGCGCTGCCCATCTTAAAGTCATCCGGATCCGTCGTTGGCCGTCCATCGGCGTCGATCATCCAGCCTTCCGGTAATCCCTTGCCCTGGGCAATGCTCAAGGCGATTTTGCCCACCGCCACCACGCTCATCGCGATGTCGAGCATCACCGGCTGGCTATCGCCCGTCGGAACGGCGACACCCAGCGGATTGTTTCCCAACGTGTGGCTTGCCCCACCCCATGGCGCCATGCTCGATCCAGCGTTGGTCGTACAGAGCCCGATCAAGTCGTGCTCCACCGCCATGCTCGCGAAGTAGCCCGAAGCGCCGTAGTGCAGGCTGTTGCGGACCCCGACGGTGGCGATTCCCTGAGCCTTCGCCTTCTCGATGCACTTGCGCATGGCGATCACACCCGCGTACTGGCCCGGGGACCGATCTGCATCGTAAAGAGCATGCACCGGCGACTCCCGCTCAATCGTCATTTTCGGAGATGCGTTGATGTAGCCGCTGCGCACCTGGTCGGAGTACTGCGGAATATCGCCCACGTTATGCGTTGCCTGGCCGCGAATCGCCGCCTCCAGCTGTACCTCCGTGACGATTTCCGCCACCTCCGCGTCCAGACCCGCCGTTGTGAAAGCGCGCTGACCAAAATCACGCAGTGTTTCGATTGAGACTTCGATTCGTTCGTCCACGCCGGCCTCATCTCCGTATACGTACCAAACAGACTCCCCGAAATCTTATCGGTACTCGCGGACGCCCGCCTTTCCCCCGGGCACCCGCCGCCATTTATCATCTTAGGACCGGCAACAACAAGGAGGCAGGATGGCTACCGACAGCAACCAGCAAAGAGTCGTGGAATTACTCAGCGAACTGGTTGGCATCGACAGCGTGAATCCCGATATGCCCGGCGGCGAACGGGGTGAGCGCGAATATAGCGATCATCTGGCTAACTACGGTCGGGGCCTCGGACTGGATGTATCCCAGTACGAAGTGCTCCCGGGCCGGCCAAACGCGGTCCTCGAGTTGCAGGTTCCCGGCGCCACGAGACGGATCGTATTTGATATCCACCTGGACACCGTTCCCTTCGACGGCCCGATTTCCAGCAACGATCCTCAAGTCCGGGACGGCCGTCTGTACGGACGCGGCTCCTGTGACACCAAAGGCTGCATGGTCGCCGCTCTGCTGGCCATCGAGAGCCTCATTGCCGACCCACCGGAGCCGGCCTGCGACATCGTTCTAATGGCGACAGTCGATGAGGAATACCTGAAACGCGGCGTCGAAGCCGCGGTAAGCCGCGGATTCCGGGCTGACGCCGCCATCGTGGGCGAGCCCACCGGTCTGACCCCAATCATCGCCCACAAGGGTGTCGCCCGATGGGAAGTGGCCACCTACGGTCGCGCCGCGCATACGGCCAAGCCCGCCAACGGCGTCAACGCCATCTATCACATGAGCGCGGTCATCGACCGGCTGATGACTCGTCACTCCGTCACCCCGCCGGCCCTCCGTCATCCGCTTTGCGGCGACGGCACGCTCACCGTAGCCACCATCAGCGGAGGCGTGCAGGTCAACGTTGTTCCCGACGAGTGCCGCATTCAGATTGATCGCCGCGTGCTACCCAACGAAAACCCTCGCTCAACCTGGCAGGCCGTGACGGACGATCTGCGAAGCCTTGAAGCCGAAGTGCCCGGTATGCGATTGGAGTCCCTGGAGCCTTTCCTGCTTGAGCCCGGACTCGACACTCCACCTGAAGCCGCCATCGTTCTGGCGGCCCGCGAGGCCGGCCGCCAACTGGGCCTGCCCGCCGAAGTCGCCGGTGTCCCCTACGGTACCGACGGGTCCACCCTGAGTAGTGCCGGCATCCCCACCGTCGTTTTGGGTCCCGGCGACATCGATCAGGCCCACACACCCGAGGAATTCGTGGAGATTGCCCAGGTCGTTTCCTGCGCCGCCCTCTACGAAGCCGTCGTCCGTCAATTCGCCCGAGAAACCGGCGGGAGTTAGCCGTTCACTCGATCTGCGCCAGCGCGATCACACCGTCTCGCAGGAACTCCGGGGTCGTCCGTCCCAATCTTCCGGAGCCGCCCCGTGAAACCTCCATTCCGGGCCAGCCTTCCCGGCAGGCAGATTAGTTAAAACAGCTTCATCTGTCTTAATTTGGTTACTGATTCCGGCAGATGCTAGATTCAGGTTACGCGAACGTAGAATGACAAGCGGAAACCGTCGGCATTTCCGGAGCCGCCAGGGCGCCGATTAACCCATCGCAATTAAGTTCAGAACGTCAGCCCGACCGCTCGAAAGAGAGAATCCACCCATGCCAAAGTCGAAACCGCTCCTGAAGCTGAGCGATCTCCGTGTCCGTCGCGACGACAAGGAGATTCTCCACGGCATCGACCTCACGGTCGACCGTGGCGAGGTTCATACCATCATGGGACCCAACGGCTCCGGCAAGAGCACGCTGGCCAACTCCTTGATGGGCAATCCGACCTGCGAAGTCACAGCCGGGAAGATCGAATTCGATGGTACCGACATCGTTGACGAGGCCACCGATGTTCGGGCGCGGGCCGGCATGTTCATGGCTTTCCAGTACCCGGTGGAGGTACCCGGAGTGCCTCTTAGCATGTTCTTACGCGAAGCCCTCAATTCCCGTCGCCCGAAAGGGGAGGAAGTCAGCGCTCGCGAATTTCGTAAATTGATCGTCGAACAGATGGACCTCCTCGAAATGGATCCGTCATTCATCTCCCGCTATCTAAATGAAGGTTTCTCCGGCGGCGAAAAGAAGCGATGTGAGATTCTGCAGATGGCTATATTGAAACCATCTCTCGCCATCATGGACGAGACCGATTCGGGCCTGGACATCGACGCCCTTCGCATCGTCTCCGAAGGAGTCAACAGCCTTCGCGGTCCCGATCTGGGCATTCTGCTCATCACCCATTACCAGCGAATCCTTAACTACATCAAGCCAGATTTCGTCCACGTGTTGGTCGACGGCCGGATCGTTGATTCTGGCGGTCCCGAACTCGCCCTCGAACTCGAAGAAGCCGGTTACGACCGCTATACGCGGATCGCAGAAAAGGTATAACAGCTATGTCCCAAGAAGTGATCGTCCCAACTGATACCGAACTCGAATTTAATTACAAGAAATACGGCTTCCATGACGAGGAAGAGGCCGCCGTAAAGACGCCCAAGGGCATCAACGAGGACGTGGTGAGGCAGATCTCATCCATCAAGAACGAGCCCGAATGGATGCTTGAGATGCGGCTCGAAGGCCTGCGTCGGTATCGCGCGAGGCCGATGCCAGAGTGGGGTGCCGATCTCTCCGAAGTTGATTTTGAGGACATGCACTACTACGTCAGTCCCACTGACGAAAAATCCAAGCAGAGTTGGGACGAAATCCCCGAGTATATCAAGGATACCTACGATAAACTCGGCATTCCCGAGGCCGAACAGAAGTTCTTGGCCGGCGTCGGCGCGCAGTACGACTCCGAGGTGGTGTATCACAACATCGAGAGCGCACTGGAGGAACAGGGCGTCGTATTTCTCAGCATGGATGAGGGTCTGGCCCAGTATCCCGAGATTGTGCGCAAGTACTTCGCCACTGTAATACCCATCAACGACAACAAGTTCGCCGCGCTGAATGCGGCCGCCTGGAGTGGAGGCAGCTTCATTTACGTCCCCAAAGGCGTGAAGGTGGACATGCCCCTGCAGGCGTACTTCCGCATCAACGCCGAGTCCCTGGGCCAGTTCGAGCGGACGCTGATCATCGCCGACGAGGGCGCCGATGTGCATTACATCGAAGGCTGCACCGCACCGGTGTACTCTACCGATTCGCTGCACTCCGGTGTCATCGAACTGGTGGCTCTGGAGGGCGCCCACATCCGCTATACCACTATCCAAAATTGGGCCCACAACATGTACAACCTGGTGACCCAGCGTGCTGTGGCCCACAAGAACGCGGCCGTAGAGTGGATTGACGGGAACATCGGCAGCAAGGTCACCATGAAGTACCCATGCGTGTATCTGGTCGGAGAGGGCGCCCGTGGCGAGATCCTGTCCGTTGCCTATGCCACCGACGGCCAGCACCAGGACGCCGGCGGCAAAATCATCCACGCTGCTCCCCACACCACATCGACCATCACCTCCAAATCCATCAGCAACGGCACCGGCAACGCCAGCTATCGCGGCCTTCTTAAGGTCGAACCCGGCGCCGAAGGGTCAAAGTCCTTCGTCCGCTGTGACGCCCTGCTGCTCACCCCTGAATCCCAGACTGGCACCTACCCCTACATAGAGGTGGAGAACGACAACAGCCAGATCGGCCACGAGGCGACCGTAAGCAAGATCGGCGACGAGGAGATTTTCTACCTGATGAGTCGTGGCCTGTCGGAACAGAAGGCCACATCGGTCATCGTCACCGGCTTCTTCGAAGAGTTCACCAAACAATTGCCATTGGAGTACTCGGTTGAGATGAACCGGCTCATCGAGCTGGAAATGGAAGGTTCGGTTGGCTAGCCGCCTCCTGACCTCACCTTCTATCGTCTCGTCGCGATCGCTTCAGAGCTAGACCATGACAAGTAAAGCCGGAGCCGCTGTCGGCGTAACCGATGAAAACCTGCTCAACACCCTTTCGGTTTCCCAATCCGAGCCCGACTGGCTGCTGGAACGCCGTCTCAAGGCGTGGTCCCATTACGAGTCGCTTCCCCTTCCGCTACTGACCGACGAGAAATGGCGTCGTACCGACCTCGGCGGGCTTGACCCGACGGGCTTCAACGCCTTCGGCGAAAACGGTTATACCGACGGTTCTTCCAACGCCGCGCGCAGTGCGCTCGCGAATTCAAAATTTGCAGGTCAAAATTTGCAGGTCGATTGGTTCCACCAATCAAATCGCCTCGATTCAGCGCTCGCCTCGAAGGGCGTCATCTTTTGCTCCATGGACGAAGCCGTCCGCGAGCACCCCGATCTGGTGCAGCAGTACCTGCCGACGGAAATCCTTGAAGGTTCCATGGCCAAATTCGACGCCCTCCAGGCCGCTTTCTGGCGCGGTGGCAATTTTCTCTTTGTGCCTGACGGCCTCGAGGTGGAAGTGCCACTGCACAGCTTCCTCTGGGTGACTGGACCCGGGATCGCCACGTTCAGCCAGACAACTGTTGTTGTAGGCCGTGGCGCCAGCGTCCAGTTTGTCGACGAACAGGCCTCTGCCACCACCGACGCATCGGCCCACGCTGGCGGTCGAGTTGATCTATTTATCGGGGACAACGCCCGCCTGGACTACACCTTCATCCAGGATTGGGGCCTGCACACTTCCGCATTTAAGACCGTACGCGCGCAGTTGGGGCGTGACTCCGCGTTCAATTATGCGGAGTTCGCGCTGGGTAGCGGTCTCGCGAAATCATTGGTTGAGGGCACCATGCCGCAGCCCGGCGCGCGCTGCGAACTCTGGGGACTCTCCCTGCTGGACGGCAACCGTCATCTAGATCACGAAACCCACCAGCACCACATCGCCGACCACACCTTTAGCAATTTGATGTACAAAGGCGTACTGCGAGAGCAGGGCCGCTCGGTGTTCTACGGGATGATCACCATTGAAGACACCGCCGGCCAGAGCAACTCGTACCAGGCCAATGACAATCTTCTGCTGAGCGACGAAGCTCGCGCCGACTCGATACCCGGGATGGTAATCAAGACCTATGATGTCCGATGCACCCATGGCGCAACCATTGGGCGGCTTGATGAGGAAGAGCTATTTTATCTGCGTAGTCGCGGATTCACCCGCGAGCAGGCCGAGTGGCTCGTGGTGCGTGGCTACCTCGGCCCGGTCTTGGACCGCGTTACCAACGATCAGGTCCGTGAAGACATCGAGGCGGTCGTCCTGCGCCGGGCCGCCTCCAGAGACTAGCGAGTAGCACCATCGATCCAGGAAGATACGCGGTCTGTCCCGTGGCCCAACTGGCCGAAGGCAAGAGCATTCAGGCACGGGTCGGCGATAGCCTGATTGCCGTATTTAACGTCAAAGGCAAGCTGCACGCCCTCGCCGATCTGTGCAGCCATGCGCAGGCCTCGCTGTCCGAAGGCGACGTGAGCCTCGGAGCCGTGGCCTGTCCCCGGCACGGAGCTCGATTTGACCTGGAAACCGGGGAAGCGCTGTCCCTCCCGGCCACTCGACCAGTCGCCACTTTCCCTGTCGAAATCGCCGATGGCGAAATTGTGATTAGCGTCCCCTAGCCCGATCTATTTGCTGAAAACGTCGCCAAGGAGCGATCCGCAAAATGGCCCTAGCCGACAAGACGACCCCCATCCCCTCCCGGGCACCCGGCTCGGGCCTACAGCCCGATTTTCCGATATTGCAGAGGCAGGTCAACGACCACCCGCTTGTGTATCTGGACAATGCGGCCAGCTCCCAGAAGCCGGAGTCGGTCATTGACGCGCTGGACGATTACTACCGTAATCACAACGCCAACGTCCATCGCGGCATTCACACGCTGAGCCAGGAAGCCACCAATCTCTATGAGGGCGCTCGGGCGAAAGTAGCCCGTTTTATCGGTGCAGCCCACTCCCACGAGATCATCTGGACACGCGGCACCACCGAATCGATCAACCTCGTCGCCCATTCCTGGGGCCGAAAGTTCCTGCGGCCCGGAGATCAGATCCTGACCACCGAACTCGAACATCACAGCAACATCGTCCCCTGGCAGTTGCTCGCCCAGGCCACCGGCGCCGAGTTCAAATACATTCCCCTCCAGAACGACGGCGACCGGCTCGGCCCCGAAGATTTTGAACGGATGATCACACCGCGCACCCGGCTGATCGCCCTCACCCAGATGTCTAACGTGGTAGGCACCATCTTGCCCGTGAAAGAGATCGCCGAAGTCGGCCATCGTCACGGGGCGGTCGTACTCGTCGACGGCGCGCAGTCCGTACCCCACATGCCCGTCGACGTCACCGATCTCGGCGTCGACTTCATGGCCTTTTCCGCCCACAAAATGCTCGGGCCGACCGGCATAGGCGTGCTGTACGGTCGCACCGAGATCTTGGAGACGATGGACCCGTATCAGGCCGGGGGCGACATGATCTCCACCGTCTCGATGGAAAAATCGACCTGGAACTCCCTACCTTACCGGTTTGAAGCCGGTACTCCTCACATATCCGGCCCCATCGGACTCGGCGCCGCCGTCGACTACCTCTCCGCAGTAGGCATGGACGCTATCAACCAGCACGAACAAAAGCTCACCCGTTACGCCCTGGAAAAACTGGGGCACATCTCAGGAATTTCGCTGTACGGCCCCGAAGATCCAACCACCCGGGGAGCAGTAGTCGCCTTTAACGTTGGCGACGTACATCCCCACGACATCGGTCAGGTATTGGACAGTTACGGGGTTGCCACTCGCGCAGGCCACCATTGCGCCCAGCCGCTAATGCGAGTGCTCGGCGTCGGCTCAACCGTGCGCGCCAGTTTTTACCTCTACAATTCAGAGGATGATGTCGACGCCCTTGTTGATGCGGTAACCAGAGCAGTCTCCTACTTTTCCAGTTAATGCTTGACGACCTTTACAAAGAGATAATCCTCGACCATTACAAATCTCCCCGCAATCGCGGCGAGGCGGCCAACCACGACATCAAGGCCCGGGGCCTGAACCCGCTTTGCGGGGATGACATTGAGATCACGCTCACGGTCGAAGACGGCGTAATCCGGGAGGCACGCTTCGACGGGCACGGCTGCTCGATCAGTCAGGCTTCAGCTTCCATGCTCACCGAAGAACTCCTGGGGCGGAGCGTCGACGAAGCGATCGGGTTGGCAGACAAGGTTCGCGGGATGATGAAAGGCGAGATTGAGACCGACGGCGAGGAACTTGGCGACATCGAGGCACTCCGCGGCGTGCAGAAATTTCCAGTTCGGATCAAGTGCGCCACACTCGCTTGGAACGCCCTGAAGCTCGGCATCCAAGAACATCTTCGCGGTTCCGAAGCCGATTTAAGCCGCACTGATGACGGCGCGGCCATCTTTACTGACGAGTAAGACCGCTACACTATTTTCCGGCAGCCGATTAGCCGCACCCTCGAAGGGATTGCATGTCGCGGAACGTCGACTGGGATCTGACGGCGGTTTTCCTCGACCTGGATGACACTCTTTCCGACGAGCTTCATCACATGCGCTCCGCTTACGCGGCATCCCTTCGCCAGCTCAGTAATCGGCTAACACCGTGGCAGGCCGAGGAAGCGCTTGACCGTTATATGGAAATCGCCACGGATTTGTACCGGCGTAACGCCTGGGATGAGCTGACCCGGGAGCAACGTCTCGAACTTGCCCTCAAACGGGCAAATGTAGCGCCGGATGCCCAACTTCCGGCGGCGATCGTTCGCGGCTTCTTCAAGAACTACCACGAGGGGGTGCGACTGCTGCCAGGAGCGAAACGGTTGCTGAACGCGGCCAAGCGCTATCGCACCTGCCTGATAACCAACGGGGAGACCGATCGACAGCGTCAGAAATTACGTCGGCTGTCGCTTGACAAGTGTTTCGACCACACCTTGATCAGTGAAGAGATCGGAATTCGAAAACCCGATCCGGCCATATTTCGCCGAGCGCTCGATCTCACTGACGCAAACCCCGATCAGGCCGTCATGATCGGTGACAATACCATCGCCGACATCGCGGGCGCAGCGGCCCTCGGAATTCGCACTATCTGGGTAAACCTACATAGCTGGGAGTACCCTCCGAAAACCGCGATGCCCGATTGCCAAGTGCCGGACGCAGCGGCCGCGGCAACGTTGTTAGAAACGCTCACGGCCTAAGACCAAACTCCGTCTTTCGCTTTCAAAATCGCGTCTGCGAAATGCGAGCCGCTCGCTCATCTCTTGCGGCGCGGCCGCCCGTTTCTATGTGAATGTCCTAACACACTCACGCAATCGGATATTCGTCTACATTTAGCCGGTAATAGCTCATTACGGGGTTGAGATCGGAATTATGCCCGATCTCAGCGGACATATACACAATGGTATCGATTCCCTGATTATCATAATAGACCGTTTGATTGTTATTAATCGTCCTTAAGTGCGCGGCTGTATCGTCTCTATCTACGATGCCCTATCTGGCCCGGAACCCGATAATTCTTTTGTAGCAACTAAGCAAATTCGGGGAGCTACCCCGGAAGAAAGGGAGCTGCAGAGATGACCGCGATAAGGAAGATTGGCTGGATGGCGGCGGTACTGGTAAGAGTGGCGCTGATTGGTATTGGGATCGCTTTTGTGGCCCTGGGTGTGGATGCGAAGGATAGGTTGCGCACGGCGATGGTCGCTGAGGACATCTACACCGGCAAGGATGCGGCCATTCCGAATGCGCTCATTGCCAATGCGGCGACGGCGGAAGCGCAAGAGGCGCTGCTAACGGAGCACACGCTCGGGCGCTTTGGCCCTTACAGCGGCATGGACCGCGAGGACCCGAATCGGGAGACCTACCTGACGGCTCTGACGATGCGGAACGCATTGAATCTGAGCGTGATGGGGTTCGGAGTTAGCGACCTGGCGATCGGAACCGGAGCGGTTGTGATCCTGCTGGGAGCGAGCACGGCCCTGTTCATGGCCCCGGCGCTGTACACGCTGCGGCGACCGACCGCGGCTGCCTAAGCCCCCCCGCTCGGCTACCGCC
>Ga0114999_10000903_pt1 | contig 43012 bp, 53 predicted proteins | sample ArcticOcean_MG_C_3_FD_89820 | JGI IMG/M metagenome (GOLD analysis project Ga0114999, IMG submission 89820) | Marine microbial communities from western Arctic Ocean - ArcticOcean_MG_CB8_126 | ecosystem: Environmental > Aquatic > Marine > Oceanic | place: Arctic Ocean: Canada Basin | collected...
ACGTTAATAGAACGTTAATAGAACGTTAATAGAACGTTAATAGAACGTTAATAGAACGTTAATAGAACGTTAATAGAACGTTTTCACCACAACAACCATTGATAAAATACTTGTAAAGTAGTTGTTTGGTTGTTTGTAGTGGTTTAGACAACCATAAACAACTGAACATCAATAAGGATTTTTGAACAAACACCTATTGAACTTTGATCTTGTAATCAAAGAAAAGACGATATTATCGTCAATCATGAGTAGCTCCTAATAGCTTTCATTACTTGCATATTACTTGCAAGCAACTTTTGAAAGTATCATGATGACCACATTTGGGTCATTATGAATAATCCATACGAACATATTATAGCCTTAATTTCCTAATTTTCCACTTTGGGAATATTGGGAAAGTACCAAAAGGCTCATTTCTTTTGAAAAAGGATACAGGGAATTTTCAGGGAATTTTCAGGGAATTTTCAGGAACTATGTAAACAACTGATATTCAGCTATTAATGCTATGTGTTCAATTGGTGAGAGGAATTTTCAGGAACTTTCAGGAACTATGTAAACAACTGATATTCAGCTATTAATGCTATGTGCTTAATAGTTAGAGGAATTTTCAAGTAACCTTAAAAAGAGTTTTTAAACCCCAAAACCTCAGAGGAGTTATTTTTTTCCAGGCAAAGCGGGCAAGAAAAAAGGCAAAGCGGGCAAGAAAAAAGGCAAAGCGGGCAAGAAAAAAGGCAAAGCGGGCAAAGGTATGGGGGGCTTTTAGGGGCATCAAGGGGGGAGTACTCCCTAATTTAATTGCTGATAGTCTTTTTGAGCGTCGCCGAGGGTGGATTTTTAGCGGTTGTTAGTAATCTGCGTAAGACCCATTAGAAACAGAGACTATTCCTTCCTTCCTTTTCTCTACCAAAACGCAGGGGCGCTCGTTGTAACAAAGCCAATAGCCAATCATTGTAGGGATAAGGACGTCGTCATGTTGCCCCTCTACGTGTCCCATCCTATTGCGGCCACCACGACTGGGGTCTTTGTGTTCATAAAAAGATGCCTCATAGTAAACCTCTTCATCAAACTCCAGTAGGCCGTCCTCTCTTAGAAGCTTAAGCATAAAGTTTGATATCCTTGTCTTGTTGTCGTTGGTAGTCCACCAACCATACTTGGTAGGGAGGCCTGCCCTGACTTGGTCTACAGGGGTTCGGGTATACATATTCTTAACCACCTTACCTATCTCATCGATAAAGGTCTCAAAGTGCTGGCCTTCGGTATCTCCTTGGTTCTGCCCTGTGAAGTTGGCTTCAATAGCCAATAAGGCATCACCATAGATGTGGGCTAACTGGGCAGCCTTCCAAGCCATGATGTCTTGATCGATCCTTCCCTTCCATGAAAACACCCTTTGTGGAACCCCCCCTTTTGTCATTGGTGCACGGTCAAAGCCATTGATAGTACTCCAGTCGGCAGTCTTTGATTTACCTCCTATGTCAACGGTGACGATGTATCTATTTTGGTAAATAAAATCTTCTGGTGGCGCGGGCTTATTAGGCATATCCCATATTCTCAAATTACCATGCTCCTGTTTTAATGGGAATATGTTCTCAAGTATTTCTTTACCTGTTCCTTCCGGATAAATCTCTCCAATAAAAGGGGGAACCCTCATAGTCTTCTTAATTTTCATAGAGTACTGTGGCGGGAAGAACAGCCTTCCGGAGGAAGCGAAGGCCTCCTCTGCCGAGGATGGGAACTCTGAGAACATCCGCCATGTATCATTGTGGTAGTTCTTAAGTTTGACGCGATACCACTTAATCCCTTCCAGTGTGGCCCCCATACCCCATACAGACTTCTCATACTCGGTCATTGAATCAATAAGAGCCTTGGCCTCCTCAACATCTTCGAATTCTATTTGGTATAGTTCAATTAAGAACCATGGAATAAACAAGGGGGTGTATGGGTTCTTTTTTTGAGTAGCGGCCATATATTCTCGATGGAAGAAACCACCAGATCCTTTAGCGGTAGACTCAAGCGCAAGAAAGGAATAAGGCTCTTCCAGTATCGATCCGGTGATTGTTTGCATTAAGTCTTCTGGCTTCCTAGTCTCAGAGGACTGCCACGAAGCTATCTCTGTGCAATGAGCCATCTTGATGTTTTTCACCCGGAGGCCTTCAGGCTTAACCATAGACCCCACAGAAATCACACATCGTCTATCCTTAATGATTCTTGTTTTGGTTGATCCTTCAAAAGACTCAAGGACATAATCTTTTAATTCATAGTTGTCAAGCAGGGTGTTATACATACTCCTGACGGTGATCGATTGTTCTTCGGTATCCCCGACAATTACACTATGCCAGTTGATTTTATGTATCAGTTGTATCCACGCCATGTAGATTTCTATAAGTGTAGACCCTCCCCACTGTCTTGCTTTGACAAGGATAATACGTATGGGCATTTCTGCAATACGCATCTTTTCCAATTCGGCCAATAGAATCCTTTGGGCATACCGCAGTATGAAGGGAACAACAGGCAAAGTCCCGCCAATGTCTGTTTTCGGTTCTATCATTGTTGTGAGGCCAGCCCAGAATTCAAAGTCCTCGGCAAACCGGCAGGCGTTCATTTCTTGTATACCGGTGTCTAAGGGAATATCTAGATCATGGCAGTAGTGATCTAGGAACTCATGTTGAGCGAAAGGGGAGCTTTCAAGAGATTTAGGCAGGTAAATTGGTATTGTATTGGCAGATACGCGGAAAGGGAACCTTTCTATCAGGCTTCCTTCACCTGTTCCAGGTACGTAGGGGTCGGTAAAAACCTTGTTTCTCTTATCATTTTCTTTAAAGTACTCATGGTAATTGCTGTTCATAGATATAAAATTACTATTTTTGGAATTAATGGAGCTAAAGGCAGGGCTGTTCATAGAAGGCCAAGAGAAAAAAAAAGAGATAATTGAGTTTATCAAAGCTCTGCGCCAACACAATATTTTATCAAAAAAGAGAGCTAAAGAAGCTGGCCACTATATAGAAAGGGCTTTTCAAGTGGCATTTGTCCAAGATACACAGGAAAGGTATTTATTGGACGATGATCTGATAATAATAAACAATATATTAAACCAAGTGGCTAGAGGAAAGAGGAAGGTGATGTTTGAGCTTACTGAAGATGGTTTTTGTCTTCGTGAAGTATTTACAGGGGAGGAGTGGCAATTGATGGTAGGAGCAAAACCAAGTTAATTTGCTACCATCATAAGATTGCCTTAAATTAGAGGCACGTAATAATACAGGAAGTAAGGGAGACTTTCGAAATGACAGAAAATTGTCATTCGGAGGTCTCTTTTTTTTATTTAATAAAAACAACAAAAACACAATGGCACAAGGATCAATAATAGACGAAATAATTGGGATCGATACAACCGCTCCCGCCGAAACACCAGCTAATCCCCCAAAGGAGGCCAACGCTCCCATCCAAGAATTTGAAAAAGAAACCCCTGTTGAGTTAGAACGGCCAACAGAAGACACACTCACCGCAGAACAGAGGGCAGACGCTGAGGACTTGGCCACAGCCGAGGCTGAAGATAAAGCCATTAAGGATGCGGAGAATAAGAAAGAAGAGGAACTGGAAGCTGCTACCGAAGCTGATAAAGGAGAGCTCACCGAAGATGAGCAGCAAAGGGCAGACAAGTTAATAGCCAAGGCTAAAAAAGCCGAGGAGGATAATAAAGAAGAAAAACTCAATAAAGAAGATATCAGGGAGCTTAATCAATTAGGCTATGATGTTGAGGTGGATGATGGCAAACCAGAGGAGGGGTCAGGAGAAGAAGGCGCTGAAAAGCCTGTAGAGTTTAATCGAACCGTGACAACCGATGTGGTAGAATCGTATACAGGAAAATTATACAATAGTCAGCAGGAGCAGGACAATGACAACAATGCTATTATTATCGCCGCTAGAAACCAACAGATAGCGCTCAATCAAGCATACCAATCAGACCCACACCTTCAAGAAGTAGTCAATGATGTTTTAGCCGGAAAGCCTTTTCTTCCATCGGTGGCAGCTCATTACGGAGCTGAGGGTCTTATACCGCAACCTGGAGAAGAAGGACACGAAGACTATCTAAAAATACAGTGGGAGAGAGAGCAAAGGCAACAAAATGAAGTTTCAATGCAAGAACATCGTCAACAGCTTGATCAGCAAAACTCCCAAAAGATGATCTCCTTTTGTCAGGGAAAAAAGATGGATCAAGCAGGGGCTCAGGCATTCGCATCGAAAATAAATTTAATTACAAGAACTTTAACACAGAACATGCTTGTAGACCCTTTTTTAGAGATGGTTTACAAAGATGGTTTGTTTGATACTGCCGTTGCCGCTGCAGAGGTAAAAGGGATGAATCAAAAAATTACAATAACCAGAGCAGCCCAAAACGGGCAAGGCAGAATAAAGAAATTTACCACTAAGAGTGGAGGAAAGACGCCAGTAAGAAGGCCAGTAAAGCATACCTCAGAAGGAGCTAAATTTTTAGACACTATTCTTAATGATTTCGTTGAGAGTACCTAATGGGGTTTTTTTTAAACCTTAATATTTAATTATGAAAAACGTGAAAACCTATATATGTAAATTAACAGAAAGCAGGATTTTCCAAGGTATCCTTGGGGTTGCATTGATGTTGTTGGCATATTATTCTCCCGCTGAGGCTGGAGTGATGATGGCGGTTGGCACCCTGAATGCAGGTGTTGTCAGAACGTCGAAGGGAAGAGGTATCAGTGACGGTGAAGGAAACAAGACAGATGCCCACTACAAAAGGGATATCTCCGACATCGTAACTGAGCAGAAGCCCGATGATTTCCCGTTGGACCATGCGCTACGTAAGATTCGTAACGCAAGAAAATCCAACAACTGGAAAGTAGAATACGAAGAGGTGACTTATAGAGGAGAGAGCGCACAGGTAAACGGTGCCGCTACTTTCACTACAGAGACTATTGGAAACGTCACAGTAGACAGTTCCAGTATGCTTGCAGTAGATGACACCTTGTTTGTGCCTGATGTAACTCCGGCCAATGGATCTGGAAAAGAAGCCAGGCTTGTTGTCACCGATGTTATCTCGGCTACAGTTATTGAAGTACAGGCTTTGAACGGCCACGATGGTTCTTCAGGAAGCGGTGATCGATTGACCACCATTCCAGATAACACTGTAATGTACCGAGCTGGTAATGCTAAGTCAGAAGAAGACGCCCAGACAGACCAGATTTACGAGCTTCCAGCTCAGGACTACAACTACAACCAGACTTTCATGCAGATGATTGAGCGTACTCAGATTGAGGCCGAGCATTCAGCATATTCTGGTGAAGACTTTGAAGACAAGGTCAGGCGAAAGCTATGGGACTTCAGGTCTAAGGTTGAGAAGAGTTTCATTTTTGGTGTTCGTAAGAGTGCAACAGTCAACGGAAAAGAAGTATTTTATTCTGACGGTTTGGTAAGTAGGATTAGTCAGGCTATATCGTTTACTTCTTCAGGAAGTTTACCTGCACCTACTTTGAATGAGACTATTGACGCACAGAAAACTGTGTTTGCAAACAAGGCCGGCAGTAATAAGCGGCTAGTTCTTTGTGGATCAGATTTATGTGCTGGTATTGACAAAATTTCAGATTACACTAGAAATATCAATGGTGGCGATCTTCACCTGTTCCACGGTGTAGCCGTGAAGAAATTGCAAGGTTCTTTTGGCGAGTTTAACATCGTCTATTCCAAGACCCTTGACAACGCAGGATGGAGCAAGAAAGGGCTCATACTTGATCTTGAGCACATTTTCAAGCACGACATGGAGAAGATGCATACCAAGGTTTTAGATCTTGACAGTGCAGGTATCCGAAGGACTCAAGACGCTGTACGTATTGTTGAGACTACATGTCCAACTATCCGTTATGCCGGAGCCTCTGGAGTCCATGCAGTGTGGTCTTAGATGTATGAAATCGTATATTTTTAAAAATTAAAGAAAAGAAATTATGCCAATAACTAGAAATGATAAAATATCGACACTATCGTCCGCAAAAGCAATTCAACTTCAGAAAGGGCTTTTTGATGCCGTCTCTAAGGAGGGATATGGCGTGGACGGAGTCGCGGCCTTAGTGGCTGCTTGGAATAAGGTAAATCCATTAGGATATGACTTGGTAACAGCAACAGCAGCGGAAGTAATCGCAATGAATACTACCGAGATTGAAGTAGTCGCTGCGCCGGGGGCAGATAAATGGATATGTCCATTATTCTGTTTTGGTTCCATTGATTTTGGTTCCGCCGCTTTTGATGGGTCTAACACGGATGTTCTGTTTGAATATTCAGGGGGAACTGCTGTTTCACTTTTTGCTGCGGCTTTGGCGGCGTCGGCTGACGCTGGGTTTTCCGGAGTAGCAACACTAGATGTTAGTGAGGTAGAGAACCAATCGATACGGGTGACAGAAGGGGGTGGAAACCCCGCGACAGGAGACTCAACAATCTCTTTAGGTTGTGTTTATTTGACATTAGACATTTAAGTCAATTGTTGTTTTTTTGAATAGATTGGAATGTTAGGTGAGGGGGTTATTCCCCTCCCTACATTTTAAATATAAAATCATGTTAAAAACCTACAAGTACCTAGGAGGCAATATCGTCCTGCAAATTGGGGGGCAACCTTGTTTTTTTGGTGAGAAATCAGAACGAGAGTTTGATACCGAGAGTATCGATCTCCAGAACAATATTGAAGCTCATCCATTTTTTGGAAAGAGCAATCAAGGAAATGTTCTTATAGTGTGTTTGGCAGATGAAGCCAAGGAGGCAGTAGAAGCAGTCGCGGCAGATAAGAAGCAAGAAGATAAAGAGGCAATGGCAGCCCTCATAAAGGTGGAGAAGGCCTCTGCTGAAGCGAAGAAAAAGGAGGAGGCCGCTAAAGCAAAAGCCGTGGCAAAAAAAGATACGGTCAAGAAGAAGTCGATAGCTAAAAAAACTAAGAAGTAAAACATTTAAACAACAATTATTATGGATGCATTAGATGAAATTTTAGAAAAAGAACCGGTTAGTATTATTACACCAAAAAAAGCAACACAAAAATCAACAAAAGCAAAGCCACCTACACAGGAGGAGCTTACTATCAAGGCAGTTAACGCTGCCATACCAGGAGCGGTGGAGAAGGCTGTCGCAGCTACAATTGAATTAATTCAGGCAAAAGATACTGTTTCCGTGCCTGATAAGAATAATTCTACTAGTACAGCGAATTCTGATATTATTGTTACTATACCAGAGGTCAAGAAGAAGCCACGTCTAGCAAAGAAGTACAAGCACTACAACTTCACCTATTGTGAAATTAACCTGATCTATCAAGACAATAATGGCCACGAGGAGTGGGAAGAAACCATTGAAGCTGGCCATCCGGTTCGGCGTCAGCGACAGGAGAAAATCGCTTTTGAACATGGTGTAGACAAGCTTGGAGACAAAGGAAAGAGTGGCGGATGGATAGTGATTGATGAATCTTATGGCGACAAGAGGGAGACTATCCAAGATATGATAGAATCCCACCCTGACTTCAAGAAGAAATTCTTTCTACAAGATTATTGGGATATTGATCAGCAGGATGAAAAAAGAAAAGAGCTGGCCAATACTTCCCGTGAAGGCGAAGGGGTTGAGAATATAGAAGATGTGATCAGTTATGGTGAGGTAGGCGTATGGCTTATAAAGCATTGTGATGCAGACCCTGATTCGCTTCAAGATGAAGTGGCAATTCAAAAAGCAGCAAAAAAATACAAGAAACATTTTCCAAAAGTATTTTCAGATTAAATTATTAATGTGCGACCACGAACTTACTATAACAACCTGGTACAACAACGAGTCGATGAAGTCGTCCCCATTGGTGACACCGTCACAGGGGGGACTGCTATTGGCGACCCACAGGACTTTTTTGATAAAGAGTTAGACCTAAGTTCGGAGCACGTACTACGGATAGCCTCGTTAGATTTGGTTATTCCAAGTGCCCATGGTAACCTCAAACATTTCTATGGCAACAAGGTTCAAGATGTATCGACAAGGATAGAGGTTAGAAGCGATCTAAGTGCGTTACTGTACCTTCCTGAGTCTTATCTAAGGTTCGTGATTTTTAAGGCCACAGGGTTCAAGAGGTCACTCACTCCAATTGATATTATATCAATTGCAGACCCTAAATATCAATATCAAAGAGAGCATGTAGCGATTGCAGGAAATGTCAATAAGCCTGTGGGGGCATTGTATCCAATAGCAGATTCAGATTTGAGGGCACCAGAGCTTGGCAAGTACTTGTTGACTAAAATCTTCACAACTGCCCAAACGGTATCTGGACTTGATAATGATACTTCAGGAATTGCTACAGGGAATGTGTTTGCATTAATAGCTCAGGCTATCACCACTGAAAACGGCACCTATCTAACTAACGCTTCAGGGGTAGCGCCAACAAAGCTGAGTGATCAGTTTAATCTGGTAACTATCCTAACTTTCTCCTCGGTTCCAGCCTATACATTAGGGGAGACGGTAGTACAAGCATCGACGGGGGCTGTAGGCAAGGTTATCTGCAAGGACAGCACCAACAACCAAATTGTCCTTAGTCAAAGCTCTTATCTTTTTGCTGCCTCTGCTGTGGTGACAGGAGATACCAGTGCAGTGGAAGGATCACCGACAGCAGAGGCCGACTACACTAAAGGCGAGCATTCAGGCTATGCAATTGAATTGTTCAGGGTAGCCACTTCTGACACCATAGAGCTGTTTAAGTTCGTTCCAAGGCTTCCGGTAGAGGAAATGCCAGATCGTCTCTCAGAGAGCGTTATTTGGCACACAGCTGCAAAGTATCTTGAAGCCAATCAAAGAACAGACCTTGCCAATCCAATGTATGAAAAGGCGGTTGCCACAGCACAAGTTTATCAGACGGGGGTATAAATGGGAGTAGACTTAAAAAATAGCGCAAGGGTTGACTTAGAAGACATTTTCGTAAAAATAAAGGAGAGGTCTTTGAGGATATGTGTGAGCAACGGTTTGGATGTTGACAAATATTCTATTATGGATCATGAGATTCCCCGCTACATAATGGACTTCTTTCAAGATGGGGCAGCGCAGATCTCCGAAGATGCGGGTTTGACAAAGCATTATCTTCAGACGGGCGTTGATGCGATAACATTTTATAGCTCCCTTGAGGCAGGCCTTGATTATGGTGATGCCGACGGATTAGCTGACTACACCGATCAGAACACCTCTATTACTGCCTCGGCTGCGGCAACAACATTTTATACCTATACTATAACAGACACCAATAACATCTTCACAACTAATCAGACACTAAGTAGTCTCAATAATTCACATGCCAACTTGAGCACCGGCGACATTACTGTTCTTTCAGGTCAGACTACGGCATCGGAGAATGGCACATACAGGGTGGAAAAAGTAGGAAGCCCGACAAAGCTCAGTGATCTTTTTGAGATTATACAGGTGATGACCTTTGCCACCACCATGCCGGCCTACACTCTAGGAGAGCTGGTGAGTGATGGTACAAATCAAGCTCAGGTTATTGGACTTGACAGTGACAACTTAAAGGTGGTTACCGCCAAGCACAGCGTTGGATATTTTTCCGGAACGGCAACATTAACAGGGTCCACCAGCACAACAGCGGTGGCAGCAGCCTCAGAGACCAAGCACGTATTAGACGCCCCGGTAATAATGGATATTTTTGATGTAGTCAAGGGGAGTGGGCCTAAGACAGCGGGGGAGAAGCTTGATGTTAGTTCCGCCCACGACACTGTTGCCTTCAATATCACAGGCATATCTACAGACCCAAAAAGATACACAATAGTCCAGAGGTTCATCCATAATGCTTTGATCAATTTCACATTGGCAAGTTGGTGGATCATGGTTGGACAGGCGGAACTATCCTCAGTGTATTTCAATATGTACAACGACCAGGTTAAGAAGGTGAGGAACAACGCCATCCGCAGCGAGCGGAACAAGGATCTTATTGTACCATCTAGATACTATTAATTATGGCTGAGATAAAAATAAACCTTCTTGGGATCAATACGGAGGATATTGATAACATAGAGGCCAATGGTACTTGTTCTCAACTCAACAACATCTTCCCTTCAGGCAACCCAGCAAACCATAACTGGAGGCCACGCCCTGAAGAAGAGACCATCGATGCTTTTACAACTGCAAGCCTTGACGCTGGTAATGATGAGATAGTAGAGGTATTAGTTAAGTCAAGGGACTCGGCGGGGAATCTGGTGTTTTGGGTATTGTTTAAGGATGACAGTCCTTCAACAAAAATATTTAAAATAGCAGAGTTTACAAAGTCCGGAACTACCTATAGTGGGAGAACGGTATGGGATTCAGTAACAGCTAACCTTGTAACACGGGGAAGGCTACTATCTATCAATAATGGCAACGACTTGTTGTATATGGCCACCAAGCAAACAACAGGGAATGAGACTGATTACCAAGCGTGGGTGGGAATAACCAAAGGAACACAAGAGCTGCCACTATGGATGCACCGTGGCCACCACGCTTTGTTTTGCAGGCCGGAATATACCACCTACACGCAGGCCGAGTGGGATAAAAATTTTCCACTGACAACACTGTATGGTGGATTTGATATTACCAAGAAAAAAAGATATGTTTCCTACGTCTTCGCAGTAAGAGTCCCCGATGGAACTTATATGCTCCATTCAATGCCGATGATCATTGCAATGGATGATAGCAGCGGATCAACAGATAAGACAGTAGGCTCACTCGTCTTAGACTATGATGACGGTGGTTCTTACACAAAAGCCTATGAGCATTCCGATGTCAATGGAAATCTGGCAGCACAAGGGTTGTCCAACTTCGACGATCTGGCCACTTCTTTTACTGCTTATGGGATGCGTGATCAGGCGGTGGTAATCTTTTCAACGCTACTTCACGATACTTATACCGAAGCCTTGCATGACGGGGTGTACTTCAAACAAGGGGAGTGGGACGAGTGGACTATAGGGGATATGGCCGCCGACAAGCACGTTAAAACTAATGAGGTTATCCTTGCCACAAGGGAGGTACTCAATCCTGATCCATTTTCTTACCACTGGTATTCCGGAAGGAACATTGGTGTCTATAGAAACAGGGTAGTGCTTAATGCAGTTATAACAGACTTTCCATTACCTACCTATGACTGGCATGGCAACGCATGGTGGCAGTCTACTGATTTTGGAAACGGATGGGAGGCTGTTGAAGGCAGGGTAAGGGTAACTATAACCGTGGATGGAGTAGCCTACTACAGGACATCTAAAGTGTACTTTCCAAGACTTTCATCGGCGGCAGATAGTTGGTATCATTTTGGATTTTATACTTACCCTGATAGAAGAGCTACGCATGTTAATGTTTATGTTAAGGATGCGGCGGCAGCCTGGTTCGAGGTATTAACTAAAACTCTGCACCCCCATCCTACAATGAATTTTTCCTATCATACGAACACAGTGTTGGAGATTCTTAACACAGGGGCGCCACAACCAAAGAAAACAGACGGAAGTTCTTTGTTCACTTCATGGCCTAAAATCGATAATGTTTCAGCTCTAACTGCTAAAACCGATGCAGTGATAGCAGCTTTCACCGCCGAAGAAAACATTATCTGCCTTCATGAACCTAACAAGGTAAAGATATCAAGCGTCTTCCATCAACATTTTCCATTGACCCAGGTCTTCGAGTTTGACGATGAAGTTATTGGGAGCTTCGACAACACGGGGGCGGTTTCAGAAGGGCAGTTTGGATCATACCCACTTTACATCCTTTGTAAGAACAAGATATTCGGCATGGAAGCAGGTCCTGCCGGGGTGCTCTTCCAAAGGGAAGTAGAGATTTCCGGACTGTTAGGAGTCACAAGCCCCAAGGCATTCACTGTAATGGATGGGGCTCTGTTTTTTGTGTCAACAAGGGGAATACATATTCTTACTGGAAGTGGGGGTATAGAAAACATTCATTATGCCTTAGCTGACAGCGCAGATTGGAACTTTGATCAATTTATTGGAGAAGGCAAAATTTGGGAGGTACATGGAGACAAGCATGATGATAAGGTGTATTTCACCCCACCGTTTGAGCCAAATTCAAATCTTACTTTTATCTATGACACAAGGTACAGAAAGTGGTATAGCATTGATCGATTAAGGAGCCTTCAAAGGAAAGATGGTTTTTTATATGGTGTTGGTGGAGATGTTGATTTAATATGGAAGTCTGCATTGGCAGCGGAGGCTAATGAATGGCAATCAATTGCATGGTCATCAGAACTATCATTGTTTGTCGCTGTTGCTCAATCTGGAACAAATCGTGTAATGAGCGCGCCTGATGGTAGAACATGGACAGCACGAGCAGCCTCCGAGGCTAATCAATGGCAAGTAGTTGTCTGGGCGCCAGAATTGACTTTGTTTTGTGCTGTTTCACTTGATGGGACGAACCGAGTAATGACCTCGCCTGACGGGATAACGTGGACGGCGAGATCAGAAGCAGAGGCTAACGCATGGCGTTCAATAACGTGGTCACCAGAATTGACTTTGTTTTGTGCCGTGGCAAGTTCCGGGACGAACCGAGTAATGACCTCGGCTAATGGTACATCGTGGACGACGCGGACAGCAGCAGCGGCTAACGAGTGGATTTCAGTTATCTGGTCACCAGAATTGACTTTGTTTTGTGCTGTTTCAGTTACAGGCGCAAACCGAGTAATGACCTCGCCTGACGGGATAACGTGGACGGCGCGGACAGCATCAGAGGCTAACGACTGGCGTTCAATAACGTGGTCGCCAGATTTAACATTGTTTTGTGCCGTGGCAAATAACGGGACGAACCGAGTAATGACCTCGCCTGATGGGATAACGTGGACGGCGCGGGCAGCAGCAGAAGCCGTCCAGTACCGTTCAGTTATTTGGTCGTCGGAGCTTGCATTGTTTATTGCTGTTGCCAACACACTCACAAATCGAGTAATGACTTCGCCTGACGGCATAGCGTGGACTTCAGCGTTAGCGGCAGGATCTGATAATTGGGAGTCAATTACATGGTCACCAGAATTAACTTTGTTTTGTGCCGTGGCCGACACTGGCACAAACAGAAGTATGGTTTCAAAATACGGAACAACAGTCCCTTTGGCAACAACCAACACAATATATGATATTTCAAAACCCTCCACCACAGCAGACTCTAAGTCTATGACTATAGTCACCAATGACTTTAACTTAGGAAATGAATCGGTGTACAAGAAACTAAAAGCCTCAATCTTAAAGGGGGTTTACGCCGGAGGCTCAGGTGGATTAGTGATTATCCTTCAAGGCAAAAGAAAGATTCTCAGTACCTACAATGACCTAATCAACATTACCATCAATGATGATAGCACCTTCGAAGACCTGACATTGAAATCAAACTTTGGCTCTATGCAGACCTTCAGGTTGAAGATCACTGGCAAGGCCAAGATTGCAACCACCATTATTCAAGAGTTGAATTTGAACATCGAGCCGCGTGGGGTTAATCTAAAGACATGATAATTATATCTGACAGGTTTATAGACTTCTGGGGAAAGATGATTGGCTCTCCCAATCTTAAAGGGGTGCCAATATTATTCTGGATTATTGTCAGGGAAAACTCTAAGCCATGGGTTATTAGACATGAAGAAAGACACCTACGCCAGAGATTAGAATTACTCATAGTTCCATACGAGATACTATACCTGATAGAGTGGATTATTCGAAGGGTATTCAGGGGGACTAAGAATGCCAACAAGAAAACGATATTCGAAAAAGAGGCTTACGATAATGACGGCTATCTTTTATACATAGAGAACCGGAAGCCTTATGCATGGTTTAAATACTACTGGAAATGAACCTACCATCTTGGTTTAAGCATTGGATAGACACGGCGGTATTACATAACCTCCAAGCGAAACTTTACATTGGAAAATTAGGGATAGGTACGAGTGTACCTGGTAAAAAATTAACAGTTGTTGATTCTAATCCAAATCTCACCGAGGTTCAATTTGAAAACAGTGATTGGGGAAGCGGCGAAACAACACAGGCCGTGGCTATAAATTTTAGGCTATCAGTAGGAGGAACGTCACAAGATGATGCTGGGAGAATAACAGTTGGGAAGGATGATGATTGGGATAATGCGGCGGCTGCGGATTCATTCATGTCATTTAAAGTGAATTTGAATGGAACACTTACTGAATATATGAGAATCTTATCAACAGGGTCTGTGGGAATTGGAACTACACCCACAGCACCTTTACATATAAGATCTTCTACAGCAACTCTACTACTACAATCAGATGATGGAAATTCTGCAATTATTATTTTTGGAGATGCTTCAGATTCAAGTAGAGGACATATTGAATACACATCCGGTGATAATATGATATTTAAGGTCAATAACTTATCAGAAGCAATGCGTATTCACGATAGCCGTTTCGTATCTATCGGAAATACTACGGATGATGTAGCTCTTCTAAATGTTTCTGCTGCTGATGGCGTTGCAGACGCAAAGAATGTTGCCAAATTTATCAATAGCGAAGCCACAGCAGGAAGAAACTATGGTGTTCATATACAAGGTGGTTCTAATAGCTCTGATGAATCTTTTAGTGTTCGTAAATTTGATAATTCAGCAACTTATTTAAAAGTTCGTGGTGATGGAAAAATTGGAATTGGTACAGCTTCCCCAGCAGAAGCCTTACATGTAGTTGGGAAAATAGTCACAACAGGAGACGTTGGGGTTGGGACGACTTCCCCATCGGAAGCCCTACACGTAGTTGGGAAAATAGTCACAACAGGAGACGTTGGGGTTGGGACGACTTCCCCGGCAGAAGCCTTACATGTAGTTGGTAAAATAGTTTCAACAGGATATGTGGGAATTGGGACGACTTCTCCACCAAAAGCCTTAACCATCTCAGGAGCTAACACTGGTGGCGACCAATCAAGGGTAAGGCTAGTTAATACAGCGTCATCCCCAGATAATACATTTGATATAATAGCAACCTCAGCAAAAATACAGATTCTCCAAAGCGGATTAACAACTGCAAATATAGAAATTGGAATACAGGGATTTTATCCAGTAATTACGCTAGAAGCAGGGACGGGGCACGTTGGAATTAACGACTCAACACCCACCGAGCAATTGGATGTGAACGGTACGGTCAGGGCTGACGCGTTTAGTGAATTTTCAACACCACTGCCAGAGGAGGAGGCTCTTCCCATCGTCTTAGCGATGAAAAATAAATCAGATGGCACGATAGATCACAAAACCTTTCCGGGCTATAAGAAAGAAGAAGTCTCTTGGGAAGATCAAAAAGATGATAAGGGAATTGTAATCAAAAAGGCTGGAAGTAAGATGAAGGAGTCTGTTTCAATCAGCCTGCAAATCAAATATGCGCTGAAGGCTATACAAGAACTAAGAAAGGAAATCGACGCTTTAAAAAAAGGGGAATAGCATAAAAAGAATTACCTTTAACAACAACGAAAGCAGGGGCTTTATTGGTTAACTTCCATGGAAGCCCTTTTTTTATTAAAAGCAACGCCAACAAAAACATACTCAAGGTGGGGCATTAGGGGGATGAATTTTATATAAAAAATAAATAATGGCAGCACAAACAACGGTACGCGAAACACATATAACCGCAGAAACGGACAATGCACACACCAGTACTGGGATATTTCTTTCAGGAGATCAGCGAGTAATATATTCAGGAACGATACCTACAGCATCTATTAAGATGCAAATTGCGGAGGGGGGGCAGGATTTATCTGACGTAGCGTCAACAGAGTGGGTTGATGTTCCAGATACAACTAAGACATCGACGGCTACACTCTTGGTGTTAAGCCTTTCACATTGGGCGAGATTTGTTATTTCCGGCGGCGGTTCAGACACCGTCACTGTAACCACTACACGGGTTAATGGATAATTAATTTCAATTCTACTCTAAGTATTGGCAAATATATGGCTAATGCTTCACGGGAATAGTCGGGGGAAATTTAGCCCATAAGTGGGCATAGAAGACAAACCCCCAGCGTAACACACATATAAAGCAGCAGCACCATGAAATATGTTGTTAAAAACACAGAAGCAGATTCGCAAGCCTATCAGGGGAAAATAGCAAGGTTATGAGCGACCAGTACGACTTCACGGTAAAGGAAATAATAATTGAGTTGAAATCTGATATAAAGGATTTTATCAAAGAATCAAAACGCAGGGCAGATCAGCAGGACACAAAAATACAAAACCTTAATAATGACGTGATAAAGATAAAGAGAGATTCAAAATGGGCTTCGGGCATTATAGCCTTATTGGTTAGTTCTGCCTCGTGGATAGCGAACCATTTTACTTTTAGGTAGATAATATTATGAGCCATTACCTATGGAGCATCGATGAAGGCCACGGTGGACTAAACCCTAGTGGAGGCTATACTACCCCTTCATCAAAAGGGAAGCAATACACTTTCACCGGAGATAATCCACTGACGATCTATGAAGGCCACATCAATAGGATGATTGGCAGGTTCTTAAAATCAAGGCTCATTGAAGCGGGTATAGATTTTAAGACTATCAATGATGGGGTGATGGATACCCCATTGAGAGAGCGCGTAAACAAGATAGACGATATCTTTCATCTGGAGAGGAAGAAGGGGCGAACCTCTTTATTGTTGTCGATCCATTCCAATGCGATGACAAAACCAGAAGAGATTAAAGGGACGGGCCAGTCAGTGGCCAGCTATAACTCTATATGGACTTCACGGGGGGCAACCCGCAGTGACAAGCTGGTACAGTTCTTTGAGAGGGCATACAAAGAGAAAATGTCGGAATGGAGGTTTGCCACAGATTCTTCTGATGGTGATTCTGACTTCGAGGCGGACTTCTATATTCTTAGGAAAAGTGATGGTCCGGCTGTTTTAGTGGAGAACCTTTTCTTTGACAACAGGGATAACGCCAATTTTTTATCAAGTGAAGATGGACAGGAGACAATTGCCGACACATTGACAAAGGCTATTATAGATATTGAACTAATAAAACCTATTTGATATGTTAATAGATTATATTTTAGACGCCATACTTAACAACTTGAGCCATCCATTTTTTATGGTCATTTTCAGCATTGCCTTGACCTTTGGGGTGAAGTGGAGCGTTAAGAAAAGTAAGTTTGACTCAAAGTTTAGATTTTTTCAAGATCAGAAAGATGAGATGGTCGTGACTTTAATCCTAGGCCTTATGTTATTAATCTGGGACGATGAACTAATCACTGCATGGCTATTTCTGGAGGCTTATTTTAAAGGTGAGGAGTACGATCACGCGCCTCAAGAATTTCACACGTTTTATTACTTTCTTGTCGGTCCCGCTGGAGATCGTATAATTTGGTTATATCAAAAAATAGTGTCCTAAACTAATGAAACACATACTTAAATACTCCCCATGGGTAGTAGCCCTTATTCTAGGCTCACTATGGCTCAGCCAATGCGACAGACACAGCACAGAGGTGGGCAGTTTAAAGGATATCCTAACCGAGAAGGACGCCGTGATCATCCAGGTAACCACAAGGACAGGCCATGAAACCTTTCAGAAGAAGGCGCTCCAAGCGAAATACCAAAAACTCTATTCCAACTACGGGGAATTAAAAAAGGTTACCAATGATCTTGGTATTAAGAACAAGCAATTAAAAAGCTACATCTCGATTCAGAGCAGGACTTCATGGTCTGGAGTTGCCGAGGTTCGAGTGGACACCCTACTCATTACAGATACCGACACACTCACTATCCGCGATGGAATCAAGATCAGAGATGACTGGTTTGAGTTTGATGGAGGCTACCATGAAGGTCAATTTCAATACACCTACAGTTACTTTGACTCCTTGAATATTGTGACCGCTTGGCATAGGAAAGGGCTGTTTAAACCAAAGGAATTGAAGGTCAATGTTATCAATTATAATCCTCATACAAGCATACTAGGATTACGAAGCTTATCTCTTTCACCAAAGAAAGCCGTCTTAAGTATAGGCCCATCTATAGGATATGGAATAGGCTCTAATGGGCTGACGTGGCACATTGGGTTAACTATTCAACACCCAATGATAACTTTATAAAGTTTTTTATGTCTATGTCCCTTGTTTTGAAGTTTTTTTTGTGTCTGTTGAAGTTTTTCTTTATATTTGTCATCATAAAGCGACAGACTTATGAAATATACATTAAAGCAAAATTAGAATGACTGAACAAGAAAAGTGGGAACGCTATGAAAAAGACGTAAAAGCATGGCGTGTAAAGTATAAGAATAATCTGGATTCAATGCAGGCTAGTATGATGAGGCCAAACCAACCAGGATACTTCCGAGCAAACAATGATTAAAGCAGCAAAATCCACAGCAGTAAAGAAGATTACGAGCGACTTCAACAGTCAATCTTCATAACGAATTACAAAGTATAGGATGATAATTAAATTATTCACAGGAAAAGTAATTACCTTAGGGACCTACAAAAAAAGTTTGTCGCAACTACTTTTTAATCTGTAGGCAAATGGGGCTGCTTCTCGCTAGAGGGGTTCCCCATTTTTTTTGAACAAAAAAACAACAATTATGAAAACAGAAGAAGACCTGCGATTTTCCAGAGGGCTCTTAAATGCAATTGACATATACAACTACAAACGTCGGGCATTAAACATGATCATGATATTAGAAGAAGATGAGCTTTCTCTACAAGACGTGGGGAAGTTCCTCTATCCCAACAGCAGCGACATCTCAGTCAGGGTAAACATGAATCAGATAATCAATGGTAAGAGGCCAAAAATATCCACTGTTTGGGTGAAAAGGCTGTGTGTCCTTCTGGAGACCACCCCGAACAATCTGTTTGGTTACGATGACGATGAACAAAAATTTATATAATTATGACAACTGGTTTTAATCAATATGCACTGTGCATTTATGGCACTAAAGATTATAATTAAACTATTAACAGTAGACGTATGAGCGACAAACAAATACACGACCTTGCGCCAGGCCTTTCTTCAGAAGAGATGTCCGCGCTATTTTTTGACAGTGATGTCCTGCAAGAGCAACCTGTTCAATTGTACAGGGTAGACTTCGACCAAAGCCGGTACTACTACTCCGTTGATCAGAAAGGAGACCTGACGGTTTATACCTCGGTAACCACCCTTATATCTATAACTATGCCCACTTCAAAGCATTTGATTAAGTGGTATGCTGAGATGGGATGGGAGGCAGCAAAAGAGTATTCAGAAGAGATGGCTCACTATGGAACCTTCATGCATATTGAAATCCAGAAGCTGTTGATCTCCCGAAAGTGTGATCTAACAGAGATAGATAAGAGGTTAGAAGATTACATTGCTGGAGAGAGGATAGGCTGGTCGTTCATGAAACACTTGGAACCTCTCAAGAAAGACATCTTAGCCTTCGCCCAGTTCATGATCGATCATGACGTAAAGCCACTAGCCATTGAATTGGTGATGGCACATCCCGATGGATATGCCGGGGCGGTAGACTTATATTGTGAGATGTCAATTGATGAGATGGGAGAGTGGGGCGAGGTTTACGCTTCCGGTGAACGTAAGGGCGAGCCTAAGCGCACCAAGAAGAATTTAAGGGTAAAGGCAGTCATAGACTTCAAACGTGGCAGAAAGGGCTTCTATGAGAGCCATGAAATACAGCTCCATGCTTACAGGAACCTGCTTGTATACAACTTGAATACAAGCGTTGACAAGCTGTTCAATTGGAGCCCAAAAGATTGGCGTGGAACAACGCCCACCTACAACTTAAAAGATCAAACCAACAGCCATAACCTATCAAAGTTTCCTTATTTAGTTGAGTTGGCAAGGATAGAGCAGGCAAAGCGGGAGAAGTTTTTCACAGTAATCAAAGGTGTTATCGACTTAGATCAGGGCGATCTATCTGACAATATTGATATCATCAATGTAGATGAGTTTATAAAATCAAAAACATTATAATTATGAAAAGGATAATCAACAATAAAAAACTAAAAAACTAAAAAACTAAAAATCATGGCAAGAGGAACAAGTACATCGATCGATCCACAAGGATTCGACTTATTTTTCTACAAAATCAAGGGTCTTAGAAAAGGGGAAACAGAAGTTTTTTTTGAAGAGACAAAAAGGGACAAGGACGGTCATTATGTGGCCAGTGAGGAACGAACCTTTACATTAAGTGGTGTCATTAATGACATTGAGGCTTTCAATTATAAACATGAGGGCAATACGTATCACGGCTTCAAGTTTAACATTGTTGACCAAAGCGCCAAGGAGAAGTACGTTCTCTCTTTAAGTAAGGGCAACGTATGGCGGGAGCTCATCAACAGGCTGGCTTCAGCAGAAGACCTTAATAGCCCGGTAGTAATAGGATGTTATTGCGCTGAAGGTGACGCCAGCAAACTCTACAAAGGTGTGTGGGCAAAGTCTGGGGACACAAAGTTGCTAAAGAAGCACGACGTCTGGACAGATAAGATGCAACTGATGGTCAAGAAGATTGACCTTGGTAGCGGCAAGACCCACTATGATTACACTGAATTAGATGAGTTCTTTGAAATTCTTCAAGATAAGATGCTTGAAACAATCAAGAAAGAAGAACCAATCAAGGAAGAAGAACCCGAACCTATCTCAAAAGATGCTTTTGAAGAAGTGGTAGAAGAAGCTTTAACAAAAGAAGAAGAACTTGACGACCTACCGTTTTGATGAACTTAATACCCATTAAATGAATCTTCGACCGATCAAATTCCTCGGCATAATTGTCCGAATCACGGTTAATTATCAAACAGATTACGGCATGAATATGAACCGAGCTAATCATATTCGCGAGCTAATTGAAAGCATCGCCTTCAGGCATGGCTTCACGATGGAAGCAATCCGGGGGCCGTCCCGTCGACAAGAATTAGTCTTCGCTCGTTGGGAAATCATACAGGAGCTGACAAAAACGGGTTTGACGCGTACAAAAATCGGGGAGCTCATTAACAGGGATTCTTCCACGATTTCAAATTCAATCAGAAGGATAAACGAAAAGAATGAGAGTAAAGGAATTCTTAACTATCGGAAACATAGATCAGTTCTTTCGTTTTAGAAATGGTATTAATAAGGGTAGCTTAAGCAATAAAGCAAATGAAAATGTTAATGAAAATGTTAATGAAAATGAAGATATTGAAGATGAAGTAATTAAGAATGATTATGATAAAAACAAGAATAAAAGCAACGGATATACTGTTCTTTGATATAGAGACAGCGACTATCCATGAATCAATCGGGCAGTACTCACCAACCTTACAGGCATCTTGGGAAAGGAAAAATAAGTTCTTCCATGAGGCCGCTGGATTGTATGCTGAGTACTCTAAGATTGTATGTATTAGTGTCGGATGTATAAATCATGAAGGGGAGTGGTGTGCTAAAAGCTTCACTGGAGATGAACCTGACATACTTAATGAGTTTTCAAATAACGTTGATTTCGCCAATAAGAAACACCTCAGTGGCCACAACATAATAGGTTTTGATATACCCTTCATCAGACGTAGGATGGTTATTTTACAAGCCAGATGTCCAAGCCCACTTCAACTATACAAGAAGCCACCATGGGAGTTAAACCACATAGTTGACACAATGGATATATGGAAGTGCGGTGACTTCAAACATTTCGTAAGCCTCGACGTCCTCTGTGATTTATTTGGCATAGTGTCCCCTAAGTCAGGGATCACTGGGGCAGACGTTTCAAAAGCATACCACGCCGGAAGGATCAGCGAGATTGTAGAGTACTGTGAGCGGGACGTATACGCCTCGTATCAAGTATACAAAAAAATGACAGGAGAATAAAAATAGGAACAAAAGTAAGATTGAAAAATCCAAGAATGTTAGATACACAAAATACAATGTTGTAGTTTGTGTATTATACGCCTCATTTTAGGGAGACTATTTTGAGGGTTATAACAAAGAAAATGTATACAGGAATTGGAGCAAATAAAACTAAACCATTACTAACATTACGAAACCATTACTAACATTACGAAACCATTACTAACATTACGAAACCATTACTAACATTACTAATATCTCGGTATATTCAGAATGTTAGATACACAAAATACAATGTTGTAGTTTGTGTATTATACGCCTCATTTTAGGGAGACTATTTTGAATATAAAAAAGATTCTATTCGTACTAAGAAAATTAAGCGACAAATTACCAAGAAAGAAGCCTTGTATAGAAAGCTGAACCAAGAGCTTGGTGTCATAAAAAGAGATTACTCTATCTAAATGATATTAGGATTCAAAAAACAGTTCGTAAAGGATATTATGTGCGGTTATAATATCCACACTATAAGGGAAGATCCAAAAGGCCGATGGCAGCCAGGGAAGAAGATTCACTTCGCCACCGGAACCAGGACAAAGAATTACAACCAGTTTAAGACAGGAGTGTGTGTAAGTGTTCAAAAGATATCTATATGCTATCACTCCTCTGTTGGAGATATGTATGGTTCTCCAGATATTTTTATTGATGATAACCTATTAGGAGTGGGGGTTGGGGCTTATGCAAAAAGGGAGTTGCTTGCTAAAAATGATGGCTTTTATTTTTTGCTTGATTTTTATAAATGGTTCTCTGAAGACTACAACGGAAAGATTATTCACTGGACAGATTTTAGATATTGATGAAATGAAGGAATACAAAATAGAACATTGGCCTAAGTTTAAAAGACAACCAAATTTATCCAAGTATCAGCTTTTATTGAGACGAAAGGCCACGAAGTATGTTTATAAGGAAACCTTTACCTGTAATGAATGTTTTAAATGTTTATCTATTGATGAATTTTATATTAGGGATAAAATAACTGGACGAAGGAACCACAAATGTCGTGACTGTTTGATGCGACAAATGGGGGTTATTGAGATAGGGAAGCAAAGGTTTGCGTTTAAAATATTTGACAATGGGTTTAGAAGATGCTCCATTTGCAAAGACATTCAGCCTCTTATTAATTTCCCAAAAAACCGAGGGCAGTATAAAGGCGTCTCAAATACCTGTAAGAAATGTGCAATGCATTTACACAAAGAGTTTATTTATAGTCAGCGAGCCACATTAGGGGATTCGTATGTTAAGCAACACTCTACTTGGAATGGCATTAGTTTGAAGACAAAAGAAGAAAAGGCTAAATATCGCAAGAAAATCCTTGAGAGTAGAAACCCTAAATATTTCCTTGATGGGAAAGAATTTTTTTCTATTAATGCATTTGCCAGATATGTCGAAACGGTATATAAGGTTGGTTTTCATTCAGTTTGTAAAAGAATTAATAGCGGGAAGACAGAAAAAGAATGTACGATGAGCGAGCATGATATGAGAAGTAGGGCGTATACAAAAGGAAGGATTAAGTTAACTGATATAAAAACCAACAAGAAGTGGGTTTTTATAAATACCTGCGATCCAAAACTATCTAAATTATTATCAGGGAGTTCGGTACAAAAGGGGTTAAGGACGAAATTTCCTGTGGGTGGGTATAGAGGGAGTAAACACCCCAATCCTTTTTTAGTTGAGAGACTTTTAAACGGTTCTTGAATCAAAAGGAATTATTTAACCACATACGCAGGGGCATATATGAAAAACGAATTTTTTGAAATGTCACTTGTGCCATGTGCCAATCAATGAAATAAATCAATAATTACAGAAGTAAACAGCAGAGACTTATGAAAAAGAAAAGCAATGAGGAACACAGGGCAAACATCCACGCCTTTGTCAATGAGCACAAGTTAATTTTTGAAGATGAGGGGGAGTGCGGATTTTTTAGAGAGTGTGTGGGATTAATAGGAAGGAATGGTTGTTACGTTGATTACAATATCATTGATCCGAATGATAAAGTTTTAATAGGCCCTGATCCAAAGTTTTATGATGAGAGATTTGAGGACATTGCCCCGGAGGATGCCTATCACAAACATGATTGTGTGGCGGTATTAGGAAGAGGGGAGGACGCAATAAGGCAATTATCTGAGTGGGTGGACGGGTTGAGGAAACTTAATGTTGAAGTTGTTGAGGTATTAAATAAACCAGAGCCAGATAATATTAGAATGAGTCCTTATCAATTAGTGTTTAAAGTAAAGGAAGCTGAAATGAAAACCGAAGGAGTATGAAAACCACAATAATAACTAATGTGACTGCTTATCGCGAGCAGGCCGTAAAAGAAGATCAAGGGATTATCACTTGGTGGCGCGACGGTGATAAGTGGGCGCAAGTTTTAGTGGAGCGCAGGGAGATCCTCATTACTAAGCGAGGAGAGTGGCAATCCTACTTAGACGATCTAGGATTAGGGAGGACGCAAGCGTATAAGATGCTACACTCAGTAGAAGAAACTCTCTCAACTCCTATAAAACCAAGAGGATTAATAGTACCAAACGGTACTATTAACTCAGAAACACCCTCTGAAACGCAGGAGGGGCTGGAACAAGAAGAGGATCAAAATTCACAAGAAACTGTTCCAGTAGAAAATACCGTCCAAGTAACCACTACTCAGGAGGTTGAAGACGCCGTGGTTATCACCCCAGAGCAGGAGGCAAAAGAGGCAGGGGGAAAAGCCTGTAAAGATGAAAAGGAAGCAGAGAAGGAGTTTGCTATCAAGCTTCCCAAAAAGATGCCTGAAGAGTACCTTACATTGAAAATGTGGGCTGACTCCATTAAAAACGACATGGAGTTGGGGAGGTTAATTAGAAGTAGAGTTAGTGATTTAGAAAGACAATACAACGACAACTATCCAGAGTGGACTGAATTCTCCAATACATATTTTGAGTTCTTTGAAAAGCTCAATGGCGAGAAGCCCAATATGCAGCAAAAAGACTGGGGCAATATGAAGAGGCTCATCGTTTATCTCCGTGGGTTAGGCGCTGGGGATGCCGTAGCCAACTGGAAAGCTATACTAAGTAAGTGGGACAGGCTCGACAAATTCTATCAGAACCGCACAGATTTTTCATCTATCTACTCACAGATCAATAACATCATAACACAATTAAAACATGGAAATTCAAAAAGTACAATCGGAGGGGCTGATCAAAAAGTCGAGCTTATGCAGGAGTATCTTCGAAAAGAAGGGATATCTTGAGTTGATACCAGACTCGGTAAGTGAGGCCACAAAAGGAATTCAGATTAGTGCTTTTAAGCCTAATGAAGAAGATAGGGCAGCACTACAAATAGTACTCATCAACTTGGTGACTGATACTGTAGATTACTTTGGCGGCATGGAGACATCACAGGTGAATATGGTAATAAGCACTATAAAAGCGAAATACTGGTTTATGAAGATAGACGAGATAGCCATGGTGTTCAATCGGGCTCGGATGGGGATGGTTAAAACCTATGGCAAGGTAAAGCCGGTGGATATGTTGGCGTGGCTTCATGAATATGACATTGGGGAGAGGCTATCATACTGTGAGGCCGAGGCTACCAAGCACAAAGAAACCAGTGGGACATACTTCATTGAGGCTGAGAGCATAGACAGAAAGAAAGATGCAATACAACTCTCACAGGCCATAGGAAAAGAAAAAAACTGGCAGAAGGCAAAAGAGATAGTAGAGACAGAGGCCTACAATCAAAAGCTTGTTGAACAATCAAAAAAACAATAATTAAGATGGGCTTGACATACACAAGAATTCTCGGCATTGACCCCGGCGTAGCCACAGGAGGCATAGCCCTGTTAAACCTCACCAGTATGACGGTATCGGTAGGCAAGATCCCAGCCATCGTCAGCAACACACTGGTAAAGAAGGGAAAGAGAAGAGGCTTAATGAAAAAAACTAATACAACCGATGTTATAGCCTTATCAAAAATCTTCAAAAATCTGGTACTGACCACAAGGCCTATTTGTTTCTTAGAGAAGGTACAGGGCTGGGGAGGCCTCGATGCCGGGGCAAAGCAGTATAGCATTGACAAGATGAAAGCCCACTATGCGGAGATCAAGACAGCTTTAACATTATCAGGGCTGCTGTTTATTGAAGTGCCACCACGGGCATGGCAATCATTCTTACAGCTCAAGAAGAAGGGTGAGGACAAGAAAACCAGGAAGAAAAGGTATTTCTCTTTTGCTGAGGAGACATTTCAAGACACAAAGGTGACGTTGTGGAATGCCGACGCCCTGTGTATAGCGGAATACGGTCGAAGGCGGGTAGATGACTTTACATATATCGAAAAAAACATTACATTAGTCCGAGCGACAAATGAAATTACAGATTAGAAAATCATATTGTGTGCGATGGTATTTCCACAACGCTTGGAAAACGTTAGGGTGGATCAAGTTGCAACCTAAATATTTTATTGTAACAATATTCAAATGATCCGCACCGTACTAATCCGAGGTAAGATATCAACAGACGGGAGACTCCTAGCGCTCGATAAATCGGTTATGGATCAGTTTTGCCACAACAATCCAAACGCAACAGTCACCATGGAGATAGTAGTTCACCCAGAATCACAGGGGAATAGTCGGCTTAATAAGTACTACCACGTTGGAGTGGTTCCAGCATTCCGAGAAGCCTACAAGAACAGCGGTGAGTGGTTGACTGACGGAGAAACAGACAAAAGGCTGTGCATAGAAAGCCCCATGGCTCACATTGAGGTAGACGGAAAAATAAAAGGATACAAGCAATTCGAAGACCTTTCATTGAAAGAGGGGGTGGAAATGATAGAGCACCTTAAGCAATGGGGGGCAGAAAACTTCGACATCTATATTCCAGAGCCAAAGAATTATTACGAAAAAGACAAAATCCAGTGGCATGACAAATAAGCAAACAAGGACGGTGGGCCGGACATTAGGGGCAAAGGCTCTTGCCCGGAGCATAAACATGAACGATTCCTTTTGGTTTTCAACGAACTTGATTGACTGGCAGAATAAGCCAGATACGGCGCGAAAGATAAAGAAAGGTTGTTATGAAGAATAAGTCAAAATACTGTAATGAGTGCCGATGTTGGCCGTGTCAGTGTAAATACACAAAGATGGGTGTTGATCATTCAGCAGCTTCAGATATTAAGTTACAAATGGTTTGTAAATTGTATAACGCATTATGAAACTCAATATTAAATATAGACTTTGGCTCAGAAGGTACAGCCTAAGGATAGACTACTTAATTTTATTATCGTTTCTGGTTATTTACATTGTGATGCTGGCGGTACTTTTCGCAATAGGCATAATGTACTACTTTAACTAGATATGAAAGCCCACCAAAGAATAATAAGAGAACAAAAACAGTTAACCGATACAGGGGGTTTATTTGGGTATCCTCAAACCCCAGACATTAAAACGGCTACATTAAATAGAATAGACTATAATACTTCAAAGCAAATAATTGAAGAATATGAATGGCTTGGGACTATAGCAACAATTAAAGCTGCTGTTCATTGGTGTAAAGAAGATGTTAATAATAATCTAAACTAAAATAAATAAAGACATAAGATATGAACGAAGAAGACAGAATAATCATACAAGATATGTTTATTGGATTTTGCATAGGAACGGGTCTAGTGATTCTGTGTTTTATATTTGTAGAAATTTTTTCACTTTAAATAATAATAATTATGAAAAATCCATTGCCAAATCAGTTTCATCTCAAGCAGGTGAAGTACCTGCGAAGTGAATCCGCAGTAGAAGTGACGGCCACATACGATGTCAACATAGATGGACCTGTCGCCCAGAAGGGCGATTTAAAAGACAAACGCGGGGTTGAGCCTCACCTTGACTTGGTCAACGAATTAAACAAATTAAAGAAGCCCTTAGCTATGCAACATGGTTTGTTGGATGTAGAGGCGGTTGTGAATGCACGGGAGTTTCATGCCCATGCTAATCAGGTGGAGTTTGCCCGACGTTACACCGAAGCCAAGATTGGCATGGTCAATATCACCGGTATTGCATTGTTTGGCACCGAAATAAACCGTGGGTGCAAGATTATTGGAACTTATAATGGCCAAGCTATTAATTCAGACAACCTGCTGTTTGACAGTGCCGCAGCGAATGTGGCAATTGGGTTATCGGAAAAAGACTTAGAGGTAATATGCGACAACATCATCGATGAGACCTATGAATACTACTACAACATGAAGGTAGGAGAGCTAAAAAGCATGTTTGTAGATGAAGGAGGAGAGCTCAGTAATGATCTCAAGAATCCTGAATTACAAGAGGCAGGATAGATGGTAACTAAAGAGCAGTATTATGACGCTATTGATATAATCTGCACGTTCCTTAGTATTCTTGGTAAATTTTAAACAAATGAAAAAAATAATTTTAATTGTAACCATCATTAGCGGGTTTGCGGTGATGACAGCTATTACAACAGCAAAAACTACGGATTCAACAACAATTGAAGTTTCACTAAATAGTGACTATTGTGACGGTTGGAAAGATGGATATTGTGAAGGTTGGAAGGATGTAAAAGGACAATTGACAATGTGTCCAATGACACCAATGTGTCCAATGCCTGAAATTGGAAAAGGCGGTTACAAAGGTGGTTACCATCGTGGCTTTAAAGCAGGTTTAAAAGCGGCACGGAAATAAACTCAAATGGTATTGAAATTAAAGGAGGTAAATTTTTAATGAACTGGAGACCGCAATAGTCAGGGATCTGAGTATAGTCACTCCAGATGAACCCTTAATCTGTGAAAAGTGTGAAAAGTGTGAACCGTTTAAACAAACTTATTTTTCGCTCGTAGAGTGGAGAGTCATTGCCGACACTGCATTCAAGATGAGTATCGCCTTCCACACAGCTTTAATTGACTTCTAAATGCTGCTTTGGGGCCATTTGAGTTGGAAAAAGAGATGAAGAAAGATGTTTAACCCTGATCCGAAAGCTCTAAGAGAGGAAAAGAAGAGGCCTGTAGGTTTCCGCCAGCAGTACAGCGGAACACCTATCAAGGCAAGGGTGCGCCACGACATGCCCACCTATGAAAGTGTCAAGAAGGAATACCTAAAGGACAACCAGATGTGTGAGTGTGGATGTGGTCAGCGGAGTGTTTTGATACACCACAAAAAAGGCCGCGTAGGGGGTCTCCTATGCGATCCGGAGTTCTTCATGGCTGTAGCCTACAACTGCCACGTGAAGATTCACAACGAGCCAAAGGAAGCCTGCGAGAAAGGATATCTATTACCAAGAAACAATTAACATGGAAGAGTTCACCATAAAAATAGGAATAGGCGAAGCTATATTGAGGTTATTATGTGATCCATCAGAAGATGAAATTAAAGCTTTTAGGGAAGATATGACAGAGATAGGGGCGGATGAGGTGGATTAGTTACAAATGGATGTTACCGAATTTTTGAAACTAAAAGAAGTGTTCCGAGCGGCACATGATTTAAACTAAAATGATAATTGATAAAGACATTTGCTATCCATTTATTTTTTATCACATTCGCCGAGTTGGAGAATTAAAAAGAAAATACGCACACCATAAAGACGAAGGGGGTAAGGGGAAGGCTTGGTCAATTATTATCATTGTATGAAATGGATATAAAAAAAGGATTATCTTCAAATTAAAATGCAAAAGGAGATTAAATATCAGCAGACTTTTGACGAATTAGAGGAGATAAGGAAGTGCGCCGCCGAGTTTGTTCTCTTATCCAAGAACCCAATTGGCTATGATTGGAGATACTTAGCAGCAAAGAAGAAATTACAAAAAGCGTTAGAATTAGAATCATGAACAAGAAAAGAAAGCCGAGCCACCCACTACAGAACCCGGATACAGTGTTGACCTTACAACAAACAAGACAAGTCGAAAAAGACGGCTTCTGCTTTTTGACTAACATGTATCAAAACGCAATAGATAATGATTTGCCTGATTATTTACCCGCGAAGAGGCTTAAATTTTAAATTTATGAAAGAGTCTTATAAGAATTTTGAGATAATTTTTAAAGAGGTAAGCGTCGGCGTACATCGATGGTATTTCTATCACAAATCGCTTACCGGGCCAACCGACAACCGTCAAGGCTATGCAGATAGTCTGGATGCGGCAAAAGATGAGATCGACGAAATCGAAAAGCTTAATGCTGCTAACACATAAAAAGCGTTAAATTTAGAATTTAGAATTATGAACGGAACACTAAACGCCGGGGTAAAGAGCGTAAGCGCCAGCCCCCCACCAGCAGCGCAGGACAACCCCCTGAAGAGCACCAGGACGCGCCCACTAAACGTAGTCAGGACAGTACCAAAGAAGACAACCAGCCAGATGATACTGCCGCAGCCGTGATCAACCAAATCATTAACAAAGAATGCCTTGAGGGGCTAAGAGAACTTCAGGCCGGCTCTATCAACTGTTGTGTGACATCGCCACCATAACCCCAAACGAGGTGAATATGAAAAACGGTTTTAATCAATATGCACTATGCATTTGTTGCATTACTGGCACAAATGGCACTAACTAAATGCAGGTTGTGCAACAAATGCAACTTGTGCAAAGTGCAAATGAATATGTAAAGCATGGATAATTGCGGATACATAAAAGAGCCATTGCCAAAACTCAACCTGGACAAGAAGCGGTTCCTGGTGAAATATTGTCCATGCGGCAAAAGCAACAAGGACGGCAAATTTGTACCGTATGTAGGATATGATGAGAAAGGGTATTGTCATTCTTGTTGTGAAACTTTTTTACCTGAATTGCCACAGCCTGGACAATGGAACACCCCCACAAGATCATACAGGCCAAAGGTTACACATCGACCAAAGCCTGCATCATGTATTCCGGATGAGATATTCAAAGCCAGCCTGAAAGGTCACGAATCCAAATTGGGGCCTCAGAGATTATGGAGAGGATACACAGTGAGTTAGGGATGTTCGCATAAAAAAAAGGGGCAACTTGTAAGAAATACAGCCGCTTTTTTTATTTAATATACTTTTCTTAACTTTGTTTTGTCTTTAGTTAGACATCTTCTAAACGCCTGTTTAGATATGCCCTCGGTAGGTGGAACTCCTGGGGGCTTTTTTTATTGACTATTATTTTTATTGACTATTATTTTCTACATTTACCGTATGAGTTCCACAAAATCGGTTCTTATTGGGAGGAATAATTGGACGGGTGAGAAAACGTCTGGGATTATTCTATACGCGTTACCAGGGAAGCTCAAAGCGCGAAGGGTAGGTTCAATTGTATGCCCCGAGGATCATCGCAATCTAACGTAGAGCGATTAAATAACAAACGTCTCTACATTGTTGTTAGATTGTAGTAGAGATTAAAGCTGGCTATCTCAGTCACACTGTTGAAGTTAACATAAAAGTGCATAAGGATACTTATGTTCTTTTAGCAGCTAAACTCGTCTCCTATTGATGTTAGTTAAATGGAATCAAGAACGTGAAACGGGTGAGAAGGACATTCAAACTTTGCAGGCAATATTCACGGCAACGTTGCATGCATATCAAAGTCCAATGAAGTATTTTAAAAGTGAAAAAAAAGTTTTTTATGGACGTTCATACTTTTCATAAAATTCATGGATGTATGAAAAACATGAAAAATATGAAGCCCTAAAAACAAAAATAATTTTCATCAATGACAACCGAACACCGATACAAGTTAGAGAGGGGCAGTAAAAAGCATCAACGAGAGCGAGTATTGGTTGTGTGATGTCAGCCTCAGCAGCTTGTGACAGAGGTGTCACACCCCTAACAGTGTCAGTGCTGTCACCAAAATCTCTGGGGCATACGCAACTGGGAAAATAATATCTACAATGCTATGGATTAAGTAGAAAGATGGAGCTAAAAAACAACCTTCAGAAAGAGAAAACAAATGTCAATTCTTACAACTACAAGCCTTATTGCTATCTCGGCTATCATAGTTAGGCCAAACTTTAATAATTAATTTACATAGGCCGCATAATTCATCGTGGTCGGCCTGTGTAGGTATGCTATCGATTGCTTCTTTCGACAGCCACGCTATTTTATCGAGTGAATCAAAGTTATCTCTGTGTGGATGCTCGGTCAGGAGGATGATCTGTTCAAGCGCCTGTTCTAATTTATAGACTAATTCGCTCATGATATCTTGTTATCTGGTTCACAAATTGTGTAGCGAGCATATCTTTTTCCGTCATACTCAACCATATCCGTTTTAATTAATGCGAAATAATGCTTTTTCCGCAGATCGCTAATCCTGGCTGCTAAACGAAAGCAGCCAAACTTCTTGAGGGCATATAAAGGAGTAATCCCATTGCCTAGCCTTAAATGCTCGTAAATCTGTTTCTCTTGTGACTTTTTCATAGTTCTTTAGTTTTAGCAATTAATTTAATTTCTGTAGGTGTTAGCTCGCTTATTTTTGTTCGGTAAATGTCAATTTGATCCTGTTCAATGATTCGGACTAACTGTTTGATGATCTCATTACTCTCATCCAGACGATTTTGTTGCACCCGCTTTTCATTTATGAGATGTTCAGTTGCGAAATTATCTTGTAACTGAATGTCGAAATGTGTTTTGTTTGATATGCTCATAATAATTTAGTTGTTTTATCTTTCATAATTTATTTTGGTTGATCGTTCTACTTAATCTTTGATTTCTCTTGCTTCTTGGAAAACTTCCCAAGGCACATTAGTCCTAAATATAATTGATACATATTCACGGCTTGGCCATCCTGATATTCTCCTAATTTCCTCATCTATCTCTGTGATCTGATAATTTCTGAGAGATAGAATTTCACGGAGAAAAAGCTCCTCAAGATTCGCAGTTTCGGGCGTGCAATAAAGTACGGTGAAAGAATCCTCAGCGTGCGCAGTATGCCCGATTTTATCAATATCTTCAAATGTTAAAGTTTTCATAGTGTTTGTGTTTAGTTAGATAATTCAATTGTGAAAGTTGCGAGTGTCATCATTATACTGTGTCGAGTGTATTTGTTTCAGGATTAAAAATGCGTTGCGTGAGCCCCATAAAGGAACCCCGATAATCATACATTTTAGCGCTGATTAGATAACCATCGCCATGTTTTTTAACAGAAAAACTCTTCAATGTTTGCCCAAAAAATTGCAATGTTTTTCTTGAAAAGAAGTATGGATTTGTTTCTTCGCTCCTTTGTTTGATCTCGTAGATAGTCATAATGTATTTGCGTTTAATTAGATGCGTTTTTGATTACTTCTTTGTCTGCGCTTAATTCTGGCCTCATTGAGTAGTTTCCAAAAGGCAAAACATATTCAACACCATTCCAATTTTTTATTCTATGCCTTGTAATTTCGCCTCTCATATTATTTTTCTTGATTCGCATTGTTTCAATTGTTAAAGTAGCCGCAGTGCGAGCGATGACGCTAAAAGGAGTTAACCTATCTGCGTCAGTTATCCACGTCATATTATAAATAGTGTTGATTTTAAATGTTTTCATCGTGTTTGTGTTTAGTGTGTTTAGTTTAAACCATTTGCTTCGTGATGTATGAACCTGTGTCTGAAATGAACTAAGACTGCCGTCGACATGTTTAATCTTCCAGCGGCTTCCGAATCGTCTGCCTCTTTTTCTGTTTTGAATTTCTGTGCTTTGCCGTTCTTATCTTTCATTATCTCTAATGTCTCCTCATTCAATACCACAAATAATTTAGTTGTTTTATATTTCATAGTGTTTAGTTTAGTCTTTATTTAGTTCTTGAATTTGAGGAGGTTCAAATGATCAGAAATATCATCGCCTCCATTCTTATAATAATCGAAGACATAATTGATTGCGTCGACATCTTCCCAATAGCTGAGTTCCCCAATCATTTGCTCCTTATCTTTTGGCGAAGGATTTGCAAGCCTCTCCAAATCCGCTATTGCCCCATCTATATCACCACAAAATCCAGAAGTTGAAGGTACCCATTCATTATCGGAACACAGAATTAAACATTCCATGCGATCAGGATACACCACAAGCTCAAAATAATCCTCCAGAGAATAAGCACCTTCGTTGTTGTCATAGCTTGCGCCTAACTCCCAGCCCATCATAACTAATTCAAATCCAGTATAATTAAGTCGAAGTGGGTTATCTTCCGTTGCTTCTTGCCTGAGTTTTTCAAATTTTTTCATCGTGTTTAGTTTAGTCAGAACCTATGGGGGGAATCGAACCCCCCAAGAACCATTTAGGTTTTTGCAGACTAATCTGCTGTCTTAGTCTGTAGGTATTTATTGAACATATTCTTTGCGTGGCTCCAATCTTTTGGCTCTATTGACATAACCCAATTTTTGATATAAAACTTTCTTGAGTATTCGTGGCCGTCTTGAGCTTCAAAAGAGATAGTCCACCCTGTGTATTTTTCATTCTTGCATTCGTCTACTGACATAATATTATGAGTAGCCCATTGATAAACTCCTTCAATAAAGCCACCACATATTCCACTATATGCTGAACTTGTTTCAGGATCACCCATTCTGTTAAAAATAGCAAGGCTAAAAGCTAATCTGCTGTCTTGCTCTAAATAATCATTCATTGAAGTTTTCATGGTTTCGTTTGTTTGTGTGTTTAGTTTAGTTTAAATATTTAAATGTGTTTTGATTAATTAAGCAAAGTTCGATTTACAATACGCATTTGCCTTCGTACAAGCGCAAAGGTATGTTCTGCGTGAATCATCAATGCTCATAAAAAGTTCAATAAATTAAAAGTTTGTCGCTTATAATTATCAAATATAGTGATCTTTTTTGTAAAACCCTAATTCATATAATTAATTTGTTTATGCGTGGTATGTTCTGTAACAAAAATTTGTACGGTTAATTGTACGTACAGCAAATTGTTCAATTGCTTGTATATTTGCTGCAATCATAAGAGGGCTATGGATATGAAACAATCCGATGAAAAAAAGGGTGCAGTTATTACAGTGAAGATGGGAAGACCTCTTAAATATACAACTCCACAAAAGCTACAGCAGGCTGTTGATAAGTTTTTTGAAACTGAGAGATACCCAACTGTATCGGGGCTCCAGAATCACCTTGAGATGAGCAGAAGTTCAATGTTTGATTACAGAAACCGGGACGACTTTTCGAACATAATCCTAAAAGGAATCGGGAAAGTATCTGAGATATATGAGAAAAAATTGGTATATGGGAATGGCAGGAACACCGCCGGGATCATCTTTGCCTTGAAGGTAGGAATGGGGTGGAAGGAGCCAGTATCAGAGGTTAGAGGGAGCCTCGACGAAGAGACGGCCAACACATTCTCAGAGAAGATAGCCGAGGTAAATAAGCTCTATCTTAAAAAAGATAACAGTCTTAACAATGGAAAATAGTAATGGAAAAGAAATCGTGGTAGGGGATATGGTGACAGATGGAAATGGACATATATGTCAAGTCACGGAAATATTCAATCGATTTCGTGATATTAGGCAGAAAAGGAATGGGGATCGAGATGAGTACTTCCGCACCAGCATTTTTGCATTCGAAGAGCGTCTTAAATCTCAAAAATGGCTTCGATGCAGGGACGAATGGGGATTACAAGATATGATGCTGCCCTCTGAGAGAGTCACATATCTGCGAAGAGCAGAAGAGGGAGAAATATGGCCAAGAAAGCAGTAGAAAACTGGCTCAAGGGGCTTTCCAGCAAAGCAGATGTGATTACAAAGATTGAAAGCCGTTGGCGATGCTTCATGTCTAGAAATATGACGAATGAAGAAATAGTGGCTAGGATCGTCACTGAAATGATTGATATTGAAGAAACGATAGGTATGACTATTGAGGAATATTTCACAACAACAAAAAACAACAACGATAATGGCAACAAAAACAATGCTTGAGAGATTCATTGCGCATTATGCATCTTTGGAAAAAGAAATTATCAATGCGCATAAACGTGCCGAGGACGCAGAGAAGAAAGTCGACCTATATGCCGCCATCCTAACGATTCCGGAAGTCAGGGAGTTTTTTTCTACTGAGGAGATGAGGACAAAACTTCTCCAAGTTAAGGAAAAGTTAGATACTGTTGTGTAACTAACCTTCGAATCTGAAAGCCTATATTTGCTCTATGGCACATAGTAGCAAATTACAGTATGATCCAGGAATGGATGCGATCAAAAAGAATTTCTCGAATTACGAGATGTTAGGTCCAGATTACGCAAAGATCAAAACGCCAAAGGCATTCTTTCAGCAATTTGATCTTGATCAAGAAACAAGGCCGAAAAACGATCCTTTTTGGGAGAATTTCCTACCAGAAGGCGGAAAAGATCAGCAGCAACAACAGCCCGCAGCCACCCTAGCCCCCGTACCGGGAGTATCTTATGGCGACAGCTTTGGGGCAAACCTTCATGAGGGATGGGATATTTTTTTAGCGGAAGGGGGCAACCAATTAGGATACCTATTAAGTGAATTCGAACTAACAGAAGATATTGGTGCAGACCTCTTACAGTGGAGTAAAGATCAAAAAGCTCCTGAACCTGATGATAGTTGGGGTCAATTTTTCGGGGGAATAGCCCCACAAACGGTAGGCTATTTGGGAGCGGTGGCTCTAGGTCTTGTACCAATTCCGGGAGCACGTGTAGCAGCAGCGGGATTATTAGCCTCTAACGTAGCCCTCCTATCAGGAGTATCAATGGGGACAGGACTTCAAACATACGATGTCTACAAAAAATCAAAAGGAGAGGTTCCTGATCCAATACATAGATGGTACGTAGGAACAGCTTATCTAGGCGCAGAGCTTTCGATGGAGTGGATAGGGGCAAGGAGAATGTTAGGTAGAGGGGCAACCCAAAGGGGGATAAAAGCTTTATTAATGAAGTTCAGCCCAGAGCAGGCAGAGCAATCAGGCAAGAGAATGGTTAATGATTGGCTAAATAAAGTTGGCCGTAAAAAAGGAGTTAATGCGATAAAAGCCATGGCCAGAGCTGCCCACTTTGAAGGGAAAACCGAAGCCGCCACAGAGATATTTCAATCAATAACAGACAATTGGTACCGTGAGGTAGAGGATAAATACGGTTGGAGGGAGATTGCAAATAGGATTAGGACTGCCTATGGAGCAGGCGCTGTGATGGGATCATCTATTTCAACTCTTTCTTATCAAGGACAACTAAAGGCTACAAATGATAGAAGAAAAGCACAAGGAGGTGTAGCTATTGGTAAGTTGAAAGATGGCAACATGGTTGAACTTCTTGAAGAAAAAACAGGGAAAAAAGAGACTATGGTAATGTTTCCATCTGGCCGAATTGAAAAAGTGCTGAGTGATGAGATTTCGGAGGACCATATTTATCCGTTGGAACAATTCAACAATATACTCAAAGGCAAATATGATGAGGCCTCCATAGAGGCTGCGGAAAGAAACTTACAAGTAGAAAAGGTGAAAGAAGTGGCCTATGGAAACATCAATAAGTTTATCGTCGATCATCCAAAATCTCCACCAGTAATAGGGCCAGACGGAAAGGGATACTATCAGAGGGGAGAATACGAGGATAAGGATGTCATGGTAGTAGGAAAATTAGAAAGCGGACGCAATGTATTTTTCAATATGGAGACAGGAGAGATGGACGATGCCGACCCCGCAAGGATAGAGAATCTGGAACCATTCAGCCTTGATCAGATCGCTAGTGAGTTATCGAATGGGGAGACCGATAAGATGTGGATTGATCCTAATCAAGTGCCAACCATAGGAGATAAGATTTTAGGACAGATTTCCACTACTCCTGACGGAAGGGATACCATCGTACCAGTTACCGATCTAAGGAACGAAATAGAGTTTACGGTGAACGCAGTCAATAATACAGATGAAAGCGTAGTTATGGAGGCTGCTGAAAAATTAGATATTGCACCAATAGCTGTTTCATACGATGGTTTTCAAGTTCTCAAAAACAATCAGCCGATCCAGCCACCACCGAGTGAAACGGCAGTTCAAACTATAGATAGTTCTCAATTACCAATCAACAAGGTGGTTACGAAATCTATGGCTATTGTCAACAAGGACGGCAAGGGTCAAAATATCAAGGTTGTGATCAAAAAAGGTGCTGTTGGTCAAGATGTTGTTGGGCGATTCGAGACCATATACACGGAAGAAAAGGAGGCTAATAATGACGCAAAATCTTTCAATGAGGCCTATCCGGAATTAGAGGCTACGCCCGTTAGGCGGTCAAAGAAAACAAAGGATAGCAAATGGGAGCCCTCAAAATATGATGTACAAGTGAAAGAAAGGGTAGCACCAAAAGAAACAGATGTCATCCCTAAAGCAAAAGAAACAGTAACAACAGATGAACCCACAATTACACCCACAGTAGATGACAAGTCCGTAGCGGAAGAAAAGAAGGCAGCAGTAGCGGAAGAAAAGAAGGCAGCAGTAGCGGAAGAAAAGACTGCAACAATAGAAGAAAAGACTGCAACAATAGAAGAAAAGGCAGCAGTAGTGGAAGAAAAGAAGACTGCAGCAGTGGAAGAAAAGGCTGCAGTAGTGGAAGAAAAGACTGCAGTAGCGGAAGAAAAGACTGCAGCAGTGGAAGAAAAGAAGACTGCAGCAGTGGAAAAAAAGAAGACGGTAGTAGCGGAAAAAACAAAGGCTGCAACAGCACTATTAGAAGATGTCCAGAGTAAAATGCCCATTTTATCAGATGCCGATTACCTTGATATAGCCTCTAAGATGATCAACCCATACCTAATCTCACAGAGGGCGAGGGTTCAGGGGGTTGTAGACAGGTTCAAGAAGGGAATTAGCTCGGAGGCCATGCCCAATATTCACGTATGGGGAACATATCAAGATTACATGCTTTACAAAAAAGGCAAGAGTCCCCTTGAGGATGAGATAGTACTACACCCTGATCTGATAAGGTCATTTGTTGATCGTGAGGGAGAGGTGCACATTATATCCGACCATAAAGACTTCTCTGGCATCAAGACTATTGAGTTTGTATTGCTTCATGAGATTACAGGCCACATCGGGGTCAATGGGTTACTACGGTCACTATCGAAAGAAAAGCAATCGACCTTTGGCAAGGAGTGGCGTGATTTGATGGATGAAGTATTGTCCGCAGAGGGTGTGAAAGATTCATTGATGTACGAAAAAGTTGAAGCTTATTTTGGATTCACCCCCGATCAAAAAAGAGACAGGGATAAATTATTAAGTGAGTTCAATAAGATAGAGGCTAAGATAACGTCTAAGAAGGAATTAGGCCTCTTAGAAAAAGAGCGGAAGGAATGGCGAAAGAAACACGACAAGTTCTTTAAGAAAGTCTTTGACGACCTCGGAATAGATGATCAACGTACATTAGCCGAAGAACACCTAGCAGACATGGCAGGATCGCAGCAGACGGGCGATCTGATGGATAGGGTAATCTCCTTCTTCAGAAGGCTATACCGAAACATCTTAAATAAAGATTTGAAGTTGAACGATGCCGAGATGAGAAGTATTATCGGGTCAATGAAGCGATCGGTACGGGTGGGTGTAGATAATTACGCTGTTTACCGTGATCATGATGAGAGAACCTTTTCGGGAAAAGCGTATTCGAGGACTCCCGTAACTCCGCAAGAAACCCGCAAGAAACCCGCAAGTGATTTAAAGTTCTCCAAATCACAAACGCAAGTCACCAAGGCTAACGCACAATTATTATCTAACACCCTACGGGTACTTAAGGATAAGATGTTGGCAGGTATGTCAGGGCGTGAGGTAAAGAGGGTAACAGTTCAGCAAATCCTTAATCAGCCAACAACCAAGGATATCGAAAAAGAAATTCTCGGGGACATCCTGTCAAGGGAAGAATTTGCAGGCAATCAATTTGATTTTGACGCTTTCAAGTTAGCGGTAGAGTTAGAGCTTATGCCGTTGGAACAACTAAAGACAAGTAAGTGGGCAGACTACGGAGCCTCGGATATAGGCATAAATCCTGATGATGCTCAGTCAGTAGTTTACAATTCACATTTAGATCATGGATTTGGTGATCACTTTCGTTCATTGTTTTCAGGAGATTTATCGTTGGATAAAATTAGACCAAAGACTGAATGGGAGATACAAAAAGTCCCTGAGCGAGAGAACACCTATGTAGCCCTCGATAAGAACAGGCCAGAGGGGATATCCGCCGAAGAGTTACAGAACTACGTTGGCACCGCAGGGTCACAGGAGAGGGTAAAGCAGTGGGTTGAGACTCAGGAGAAGGCAAATGCGGAGACTCCAAATCAAGGGGTGTTTGCCTTTGTTAGGAGGTGGGATGTAGGTCCTGATGAGCGCTACATAGCAGAAATACAATCTGACCAATACCAGAAGAGAAGACCAGAAGAGTTGGTAAGAACTGATGTATTTGAGAGGCCAGCCGCAAGTAAATTAAAAACCGAAATAACGCAGGTTATTCTAAAGATTCATAAGTCTCCTGACTGGGTAAAGAAAGCTTATGACGAGGTTACTGCTACCGTTAGTCAGTTCAATGAGTTTAAGTCTAAGAGGCAGAAAGAGCAAAAGGTATTACGAAAGAATGAGGCTGATATTATCAAGGGGAATAAACTCGTAGAGGACTTAAAAACAAAATCAAAGGAGGAAATTCTTAAAGCAGAGGTTCCCAGCTTTAGGGTTATTCAGACAGACAAGGGTAAATTCCAAGAGCTTGACGACAGGCTTACAAAGAAGTATAAAACATCAAGATACATCACAAAGCTTACCGATGCTGATAAAGAATTACACTTATCGGCGTACAAAGCCAGTGAAAAGTCAGAAGAAGGACTGCCTTATCGAATTGAGGTTAATGGTAAAGATGTAACGCCCGCCAAACCAAGGACTCCATCATGGTTCGGCATTAACCTCCATAACAGGGATCAAATAGTCGGGCTTTACTTTGATGAAAGATACAAACCTCTTCGCCAGACAATGAAAGATGTGGCAAATCTACTGATTGGAAATGATCCGGCAGTAATGCATAAAACCTTTCGGAGAGATTTTGAAAGAATTACTATTTCTCCTGAAGAAATCAACAGGGATAGGGACAAAATTATAGTCACCGCAGAAAAAGAAGCAGAGAAAAAGATAGAGGAGCTATCGTCAGGGGAAAGAGGGTTTAAAAAGGTTGACAAGCAAGTCTACGATACCTACCGCAAACTAATTCAGCGCAGAGATGAAATAAAAAACAAAGAACTCCCTAAGCTCTACACCTTAAAAGACAAGCAGTTCATAGCCCACCGCAAGAACTACCCCGAGCGAGTCATTCGTGAGGAGATAAAGCAGGGCGCTATTGATGGTAAGAAGGTCATGTATTTTCCGATGCCTCATACAATAGCAACTATTGAAGGGTATGTCTCGGTAGATGATGAATTTGGAGCCTTGCCTTATGTGACTAATAACAATCATAGAAACGACCTTGTAGCTGGAGAGGATATTGAATATGCAGGGGAGGATATGACTGTTGTTAAAGCTGATGAGTATGATATAAAAGTCGCGCCGGCAAAAGACGTAAATAGCTGGAATCTTGATTCATATATTAGTGAAGAGGTTGAAGTTTATATGGAGGAAATTAGGGAAGAGTTTGGGGAGCAAAATAATATTGATGAGCTTGAATATATGGGGTTTCAAAAGCCGTGGAATGTCAATTTTAAGGAAAGCCTGAGAAAGGAGTTCGCCGACGATGAAGGGCTTGTTAAGTTTAGCGACATTGAAGACAAACTTTCTGAGTGGTTATCGGAACATAGCTACGTTGCGACAGACCCTATACAAACAATAGAAGAACTTGGGTACGAGGTGTTTGCTGATGAGGGCGCCCGCGATGTCTACGTTGTAGCAGACGGAGCAGCTGTAGAGAACTTCAAGCAGCCCGATCAGTACGATGAAGTAAGCAGGGAGGATTTTGATATCAACGATCTCTCATCCGTAGAGCAGACAGTTGTAAATCATTATGTTGAGGCCGGAGAGTTTTTAAAGACAGAGCGGGAAGGCAACATTGAAGAGGTTGAAGATGATAATAATTATGGCTGGTGGAAAACCAACATAACAGAAGAAGACAGGTCTAATCCAGTGATCCTTTATTCTAAATCGATAGAGCCGGATCAAAGGTTTCCCCGCAGCATAGAGAAACTGGAAGATCAACCCACCTCAGAAACAGGGGAGACATCTAAAGTTTTTGAAATCACCGACACCCCTAAAAAGGGTAAAGAGATTAAATTCTCCAAAGAGATAAATAGGACTGTCGATATTGATAAAATACCTAGGGCCACTTTAGCAGAATTAAAAGGAGGAAAGGGGTTTGTGTTTGCCGCTGATAGAGCCTCAGTTGGAGAAATCACCTCACCAACAGGATATAAGCATGAATTCAAAGGTGGGCCACTTTACAGCTATTTACCTAAAGTTGGGGCGTGGGCATTCACTACAGAAGGATCAGCTAAGAAGATTTTAAATAGAGTCAATGAAAGCGATGGAATTGGCCTTATAATGCTTCAAGGTGATGAGGGAATTAAAGGCTCTAATGCATTTCTTGAATATACCCAAGGAGAACTAGAGCATGCTATATCGAAGGGATCATCAGAAAAAGAGATAGTAGACTTCATTAACTCCAAACTTGATACGGTTCCAGGAAAAGCAATTTTAGCGAAGGGTGGCGTCAAGATAGAGACAGTGGGAGAGTTCTCAACTTTAATGCCATTTGAGGGGAAAAGTAAAGTCAACTACGAAGAGCGCGGCAACTTCCTTGAAATTGTATTTGGTGCTGAGTTTGAGAAACGATTTGGGGTGCCAAGATTAAAGTATGGGGACAATGTCAAAAACCGCCCCAATCCTACTATGCTTGACTACGTAAACGATCCAATGTTTAAAGATCATGAGTATGGTGATGTTGTAGGGGCTATTCAATTCAATAAGGGAGCGGAGGTAATCGATACGCGGGGGAATGACTCATTTGACGATCACCCCTCATACCCTTTTATTATAGAAGGGAAGCCGTTGATGATATTTGAGAACGCCTACGATGTGCGGGAGGTAGCCCCAGACTTTGTACCGGCACAGGGAAGTCAAACTCCGTTAAGTGAGAGGGCGAAGCCACAGGCCGCGCGAACAGCACTATTAGGCCAGCCAATGGTGAAGTTCTCCCGAGAAATCTCCCCTAATTTCTATTCTACCACTATCCAAGCCTTAGTAAGGGTAAACATGAACAAAGCCCCAGCCGAGCAGTGGAAGAAGACCTTAGAAAACATGGGTGCCTCGAAT
>Ga0114999_10000910_pt1 | contig 42818 bp, 44 predicted proteins | sample ArcticOcean_MG_C_3_FD_89820 | JGI IMG/M metagenome (GOLD analysis project Ga0114999, IMG submission 89820) | Marine microbial communities from western Arctic Ocean - ArcticOcean_MG_CB8_126 | ecosystem: Environmental > Aquatic > Marine > Oceanic | place: Arctic Ocean: Canada Basin | collected...
AGCGGTGTGGGGCAAGCCCGTGTACTGCGCTGGACGCGCGTATAAGGGATGTGCATCTTATCTATGCCTCGCCAGACGCTGCGGAGGCGTTGCGACTGCTCAGGGAGTACGACGTGACGTATTTGTACGTGGGTGAACTGGAACGTAACTATTATTCGATTTCAGGGCTGACGAAGTTCCAGGACATGGAAGCTCAGGGGAAGTTAAGCGTGGTGTACAAGAACCAAGAAGTAACGGTTTACCAAGTGCAAGGCTGATCGTCCTTTAGCCCCCGCCGAAGGCAAGAGGGTCTTTAGTCCCCTCGCCTCAGCGACATATGCAGGGGCTAAGTCCCCTGCATAGCCCGAGGGTATGACCCGAAGATCTTGAGGGTGGACGTGAGGTGTCTGACGCTCTCCAGAGCCTCCACCATTGCCGCGTCCTGTCTGTGTCCCAGCAGATCCACTAGGAAGATGTACCTGCCCATCTCTTGCTTTGCCGGTCTCGACTCGATTTTAGCCATGCTGATCCCCCGCTTGGCGAACTCACCAATGACGTTGTACAGCAATCCTGGCGTGTCGCCAACGAGCGGCCCCTTTGCCTCGTCGAAGTCGAAGCATATCGAGGTTTTGTCGTCGCCAGTGGGGGCGTGGTCCTCTTGCGCCCACACTACGAACCGCGTGGTGTTTCCGGGCTGATCCTGGATGTCTGTTGCCAACACCTGTGCGCCGTAGAGGTCTCCGGCTCTGCGAGAGGCGATTGCGGCGGCGGGCACATCGCTGGCCTGCATCTGTTCCACCGCTGCTGCCGTGGAAAGTGATGCCATTGGTTGAGCGCCGGGGTAGGTGTTCTCAAGGAATCTACGGCACTGTCCCAAAGCCTGAGGATGGGAGTAGATGATTTTAATGTCTTCTGCGCGAGTACCTGGCTTGATTAACAAGCAGTGCATGATGGGAACCATAATCTCCTGCTTGACGTGGAGGGTGGTTTCCTGAATGAGGAAGTCAAGGGTATCAACCACGGCGCCTTCAAGGCTGTTCTCAATCGCGGTGACGCCTTCATCAACCTCGCCGGAACGGACTGCCTCAATAATCGCGCGGAATGTGGGGTAGGGAACGCGCACGGCCTCTGGGTCATAGCGCTCCGATGCCTCTTCTGTGTAGGTTCCTGGGGGGGCCAAGTATCCTAAACGCTTTGGCATCCTATCCCTCCGAGCTCAATATCTCCAGCAAGGCCTCCGCCTGATCAGCAATAGTAAGGGCGACAACCTCGTCATGGGCTTCCAGCATGGTGTCGTCATCCAGCGGTTTGAGCGTGCCATCCCTGCTCACCACTGCAACGATAGACGTTTCAGGGGGGAGCTGAATGGCACTGAGCTTCTTGCCTACTACCGCTGAGGATTGCGAAATCTCTATGGCGGCAGCCTCTCGGTTGCCACGGACAGGGAGTACATGGGCGGTGGAGTGAGACGGCAGTTCTTCTTCTATGGCTACTAGCAGAAGCTGCGTGCTGCTGACCACAACGTCAATTCCAAGCAAATCGAAGAGATTTTCATCTTCTGGGTTGTTAATCAGGGTCACCGTCTTTGGGACGTTGAATTGGTGCTTTGCCAACTGGCATGCCGCCAAATTGTCCTCGTCCACGCCGGTTGTAGCAATGAGGATGTCAGCGCGTGCGACTCCTGCAGCTATTTGAATGCTGGGTTCAGAGCCATCACCCTTGATTGCCACGTTGCCGAAGTGTTTAATCAACTCCTCAACGCGCTTACCGTCAGTATCCACAATGAACACTTCGTGTCCTGCGTTGAAGAGCGCACGAGTGAGGTGAAAGCCAACCATTCCGCCACCAACAACAACAATATACATGGCGGGTTACGGGAAGACCGCTTCTAGAATGAGGGCAGAGGTGACCTTAGTGGGACTGACGGCAGCAATTCCCAAGCGGGTGTACATTTCTTGACGGTCAGGGTCGCCCACGCGGCAGACCACTTTCGGGACGTTGAAGATGTGCTTCGCCTTCTGGGCAGCCAAAGCATTCCGGTTGTCGCGGTTGGAGACAGCTACAAACACGTCGGCGTCCTGGATGCCTGCCTCAATCAATTCCTCTTCCAGAATACCATCTGAGATAAAGGTAGTATCTTCCATCTCTCGTAGCTCTTTTGGAAGGGTTAAGAAACTCTCTTGAACGCTGTCTAGCACGGTGACGTGATGACCGTCTTTCCACAGGGCAGTGACAATCTGTGTCCCAATCCGACCGCACCCCATTACAACAACGTTCATCAGCGACTTTCTGTGCCAGAGATAGCGGTCTCCCTGGCTTTGTGGGCTACTTCTTTCGGCTTGGCTTCTCTATACACCAATACGGGACAGAGTGAATGCTCAATGATGTAGGGGGCAACGCCACCAAGGGTTAGGCTGTCATGGCGGCGTTTGTAGGTGAGTCCTAGTAAAACCGCATCGGCATCACGCTCTTGGGCCTCTCGCACAATGGCGGGCCCGGCGTCCCTTGCCTGGAGCATCTCTGTGTCCACTTTGATCTTGTTGGACTTCAGGAACTATTCAGCACTGCGCAAGATGTTTTCGCACTTGGACACTTCACTTGGAAGCTCTGCATCTACAGGGTACTGGCGGGGAACTTCTATCACGTACAGAAGGCAGATAGAACCATGCTCATGGCGCACCAAACTTGAGGCGAACCGTAGTGTGTCCTGATCTACCCGCTGCCCTTTTATGGGAAGCAGCAGTTTTTTTATATGCATCTAGGGAGTTGTGCTCTTCATACGTTAGCGTTTAACTAATCTTGTTCAGTCAACAAGAGTAAAGTATGGGCGTTTCGTTGCCGTGGCGCAAGAGGAATAACGCGGGTTGTTCCCGTAGGGCTCTCCCCAATTCCACCCATGATTCAGCCTCCAGAAGCTACGAAACACCTTCAGCGTGCAGCTTGTCCAGCATTTCTTCCTTGCTGGCCAGCACCAGGATGTCTTCCTCTTGAATGCGTTCATCCTCTGATGGGAGAAGAATCACGTCTTTGCCTCGGCGTATTGCTAGGACGGCCAGGCCGTACTTGTCTCGTGCCCCGGTCAATCCGGCCTCTTTCAATGTACGGTTGGTGGTTAGCGCGGAAGCTTTGACTTTGCTGATGCCAAAGTTGGGGGCAATCTCCATGTACTCCTGAACCTCAGGATGAAAGAGGCCCCGTGCAACGCGCTCCCCGGTTTCTTGCTCAGGGTGGACGACAACATCGGCTCCAACACGCTCTAGGGTCTGTCCATGAAGTTGTGTCTTGGCCTTAGCTACAATGAGGGGAATCCCCATACTTTTGAGCAGGACAGTGGTCATAATGCTGGCTTCAACGTTGGAACCAATGGCAACTACAGCCATATCAAAATTTGGAATGCCCAGTTCCCGTAGGACGGCCTCCTGGGTAGCATCGCCTTGAACGGGGTAGGTCACATGGCCCATTGCGGCCTGCACTCTAGCCTCATCCATTTCCAATGCCAGAACATCGTGGCCCATCTGGTACAGCGTGTAGGCCACGCTGGTGCCGAACTGCCCAAGACCTATGATTGCAATTTGTTGGTTTGCCATTTTTCTTCCTTACCCTATTCTAATGCGTTCATGGGGGAATCGGTAGAGTGGAGTTCGACCTTCGTGATGGACAAGCGCAAGCCCTAGTGCCAACGGCCCTATCCGTCCCACGACCATCGTCACGATAATCAAGAGTCTGCCAATCGTGCTGAGGTCTGAGGTGATTCCTGTGCTGAGCCCAACCGTACCCACGGCTGAGACGGCTTCAAACAAGAGGCTGATGAACTTGGCTTGTCCATGCTCTGTCCCCGTCAGAATAAAAGCGACCACAAAGACGAACAGGATTCCCAGGGCTACAACGGTGATAGCCCTGTGCACTTGTGAGGGAGCTATCTCTCGGCCATAGGCGTTGACGTGATCGTTCCCGCGAACGGATGAAAGAATGGTGGCCACCACCACGCCAAGGGTGTTCAATCGGATGCCACCTCCAGCGGATGCTGATGCGGTGCCGATGAACATAAGGCCAATGATGAAGAACAGCGTCGCAGGCCCCAGGAGTCCGGTGCCCATAGTGCTAAACCCGGCGGCTCTGGCAGTGATGGACTCAAAGACTGAGTGAACAATCTTCTGCCCAAAGGACATCGGCCCAAGGGTGCCGATGTTGTCGTATTCCAGGGTGAAGACAATGATTGCGCCAAGAACCCAGAGCACAACGCTGGCTGTAACCACAATCTTGGTGTCCAGGCTGAACCGTGAGAACCGTTTCACTCGCACAAACTCAGCCATGACGGCAAAGCTCAAACCGCCTAGCATGATGAGCACGGCCATGATGCCTAACGTGAAAAAATCCTGCTGAAACACGCTCAGGCTGTCTGAGTCAGGGATAGTTGTGAAACCTGCATTATTGAAACCACTCACGGCCTGGAAGAGTCCATGCCAGATGGCACGGGGCCAGCTCCAATCAAAGCTGTTGTGAAATTTTAACGCTAGAAGGACTCCCCCTATAAGTTGCAATAGCAATGCGGTGATCATTAGATTGCGGATAGTGCGTAGGATGCCCCCAATGCGTGCTGTGCCCAGACTCTCCCGGAACGCCATGCGCTGAGAAAGGGTAATGCGCTGCCCCAGCAAGATGTAGATGAACCCCGCCATGGTCATCCATCCCAGGCCACCCACCAGGATTAGCACCCAGATGATGGCTTGTCCGGCGGTGCTCCAGTACACGGGTGTGTCCACGACGGTGAGCCCTGTGACGGTTGCCGCAGAGGCGGCCGTGAAGAGGGAGACCAGAAAGGGCGTTCATTCTCCGTTGGTGTTGGCGAAAGGAAAAAGCAACAGACCTGTGCCAATTGCTATGAGGAGCGTGAGGCCTATCAGCAGGGTAAAGGGTGAATTTAGTAGGTGAGGACGTGTTGCTCTCAGCGGAACGCTGAGGATTGTAGGGCGAATCTCCTCTGGTCGGGGACGCCGAACTACCTGGTCACCAGGCTTAGACTGCCAGCCGCGTTGCACGCATCGCTCCTGGTTGGGTTCTTAATTTTCGCTATGAACCAGCAACAGGATTGTGAACTCATGTCTCCCTTGTAGCAAGCCCCGGAGGTGATGATTTCTAGATTGACAATAGGGGGGCGCCTCTAGGATGAAAAATTAAAACTGAAAATACGTATAGTAACTATTGTTGTTGGGGATAAAATGTTTATCAAAAATTTGCTTGACCAGGGGACTCCATCGTTTTCCTTCGAGTTCTTTCCACCTAAAACCGATGAAACTTTCGATACACTGCTGGACACAATCCGCGAACTACAGAAGTTGCAGTCCACATTTGTGTCAGTGACGTACGGTGCTGGCGGGAGTACTCGACAGAGAACTGTTGACGTTGTTACCAAAGCGAAAAGTGAGCTTGGACTTGAGAGCATGGCGCACCTTACATGTGTCGGCTCAACCGAAGCAGAACTTCGGGATGCCCTCGATGAACTAAAATCACAGGGTATTGAGAATATCCTTCCCCTACGCGGCGATCCACCGGCAGGTACGGAAACCTTTGAAAAAACGCCTGGCGGGTTTGGAAACGCTAACGAGACTGTCTCTTTCATTCGAGAGAACTACGATTTTTGTCTTGGTGTAGCCTGGCACCCAGAAAGGCATCAAGAAGCGGACGACTTCGATACAGACCTGGCTCACTTGAAACGCAAGGTGGACGCCGGCGCAGACTTTGTCATCACCCAGATGTTTTTTTGACAATAAGTTCTACTTTGACTTTGTTGAGCGGTCAAGGGCAGTTGGTATCAATGTCCCAATCATCCCTGGAATTATGCCTATCCTGAACGTGGATCAAATCAAACGGTTCACTCATATGTGTGGCGCTACTATTCCTGAAGACCTGCTGATGAAACTTGAAGCTATTCAATCCGATGCAGATGCTGTGCTGAGATGTGATGTTGATCATGCTGCCCAGCAGTACAGAGAACTACTGGAAGGTGGCGCGCCAGGAATCCACTTTTACACACTGAATCGCTCCACTTCTACCCGAAATATCTTTGAGAACCTCAAGGCAGCCGGGACTCTCGGTTAGTTACTCACTGCGTAGCTCCCTCTGATGGATAGTGATATCTCTCTGTTTAAGCTACCCTTTGCAACATACTGTATTGGTATTGATGCCAAAGAAGGGGAGTCGTATGGAGCAGCCTATCCCCAAGCTGCTTTTGGCCACTGGTAACCCTGGCAAGGCCCGTGAACTGGCGGAGCTTCTGAAAGGTGCGCCCTTTGAGATGGTGTCGCTACAGGATTTGGGCTTACCCACCCACATAGATGAACCTGCCGACACCTTTGAAGGAAACGCAGTCATCAAGGCGGAAGCGTATGCCCGTATGAGCGGACTGCTCACCCTTGCTGACGACTCTGGACTAGAAATAGATGCGCTGAACGGCCAACCTGGCGTGCACTCCAAGCGGTTTGCCGGGGAGGATGCTACGGATGAGGATCGCGTGCAGATAGTGCTACAGAGGCTGGATGGAGTGCCCTGGGAGCAGCGCACAGCGAGATATCGTTGTGTGCTAGCAATAGCGAAACCCGGCGTCGATACCGTAACGTGCGAGGGCATCTGTTCTGGTATCATTAACCGTGAGTTGCGTGGTACTGGCGGCTTTGGATATGACCCTGTCTTCTATCTGTCGGAGTACGACAAAACCGTCGCAGAGTTGTCCCTGGAAGAGAAGAACCAGGTTAGCCATCGTGCCAAGGCCGCTCGGCAAGCCGTTGCGTTGCTAGCAGAACACGTAGGGCGATAGGAACTGTCTGGAACCAAGGAGAACAGATGCCACTTGATCAACTGAATAGACCGCTAAAGGACCTGAGAATATCGGTCACAGACCGATGTAACTTCAGGTGTCCTTACTGCATGCCTGCTGAATTGTACGGGGAACGCTACAAGTTCCTGCCCAAGTCTGAGGTTATGACCTTTGAGGAAATTGCCAGACTGGCTGGAATTTTTGTGGGATTGGGCGTTACCAAGCTCAGGCTTACCGGCGGTGAACCCCTGGTACGTACAGACCTTGAGACGCTGGTGGGTATGCTATCCGCCATTGATGGCGTTGAAGACATAGCCATGACCACCAATGGGTTCCTCCTTGCACAGCACGCACAAGCCCTGAAGTATGCTGGACTCCATCGCGTCACCGTCAGCTTGGACAGCCTAGATGATGAAGTGTTCCGTAAACTCAACGGCAGAGACTTTGGTGTGGATAGCGTTTTGGCGGGGATACAAGCCGCGGCAGACGTAGGGTTCATGCCAATTAAGATTAACTCTGTAGTTATGAAGGGCGTGAACGACCATATCGTGGCGAACCTTGCCCGCTGGTGCAAGGAATCGGGATACATCGCCCGTTTCATTGAGTACATGGATGTAGGGAACCTGAACGATTGGCAATCTGATCAGGTTATTTCGGCTTCAGAGATACTGAAGCGCATTGATGCCGAGTTGCCGCTTGAAGCTGCAGAACCCAACTACCCGGGCGAGGTGGCAAAGCGTTGGATGTACAAGGACGGCAGTGGCGAGGTTGGCGTCATCGCATCTGTATCCAGCCCCTTTTGCGGCGATTGTACACGGGCACGGCTCTCCACTGACGGCAAGCTGTTCACCTGTCTCTTCGGGAGTGAAGGGAAAGACCTGCTTGGGCCGATGCGTGACGGCGCTAATGATGAAGAGATGGCAGGGATTATCGAAGGCACGTGGTCACTACGCACAGACCGGTACTCCGAGTTGCGCGCCTCGCTCATCAAGCCTCAATCCGATGAGAGCCAACCCAAGGTGGAGATGTTCAAGATTGGTGGATGATGACAGAACTGTACACTGCTGGTTTCTATAACCGGGAGAAGCGGCTGGGCGGCTGGGCTGTGCTTCTGGTTGATAACGATACTTACACATTGCTCTCCGGTATGGTGGCGAATTCTACCGCCGACCGCATGGAACTCACTTCTGCTATTTCCGGCATTGAGACCCTCCCCCCCGGTAGCCATATCACCGTGACCAGTGACAGCCAATACCTTGTGTACACCATGACCCAGGGATGGCGACGATGGCAGGACTATGAACGCTGGAATCGTTTGGATGAGCTTTGTCGTGAACGCGTTGTCGACTGGATGTGGCGACATGAGCCGCCGCCACCGCCGGAGAACGAGTTTGTTTGGGCTCAAGCGGAGTGGGAGGCTGGAGGGCGAGTTGCGCCACCAAAAGCCGCCGAGTTCTTTGGTAAGAAGACCACTGTGGCGGTAAAAGAGGTTGAATCACCGCTGGAAGAGGAGCCTGTTTTGATTGCTGATGAGCCCGTTCCCCAGGATGAGCAAGCGGAGCAGGAGCCTGAGTCTCCCGAATCCCCAGAGTCCCCTGAACTTGCCACGGAGTTGACCCACCTGGACGCTGAAGGCCACGCTCACATGGTGGATGTTGGAGGGAAAGCCGTCACAGAGCGGGAAGCAGTTGCCAAAGGCAGTGTGGTCATGCAGCCGGAAACCCTGGCGCTCATCGCGACTGGGGAACTTGAGAAGGGCGATGCCTTAGCAACTGCCAGAATAGCGGGCATCATGGCCTCGAAGCAGACGCCATCCTTGATTCCGCTGTGCCATCCCATCCCGTTGAGTCATGTGTCTGTGGAGTTGGAGTTGGATGAAGCAAATTCCATGGTCACCATCACTGCCACAGCACGCACTAACGCTCAGACCGGGGTTGAGATGGAGGCGATGACGGCGGTAAGCGTCGCAGCGTTGACCATTTATGACATGTGTAAAGCCGTGGATCGGGGCATCCGCATTGAGGCCGTTCGGTTGGTACGTAAAACTGGCGGAAAGAGCGGGGACATCATTCTAGAGTAATTAGTTTCGGTAATTCCCCAGAAACCTCTGAATCTCGTCCATGTGTACGGCGTAGAAAATGCCCACCACACGCTGTCCGCTCTCCGTAGTGACCAACACGCTCTGGTTCATGCCTACGACTCGTCCCTGAGCATCAAAGACAGGGCCACCGCTGTCTCCGGGGTCTATGGCGGCGTCCACCTGTAATCTTCGTCCTCCTTGGGCTCCAAAGTCCACAATCTGGGAGAATATCCCGTTCTTTGCTGCGGCTCCTCCAACTGAACCATCGGGGAACGAGCCTCGTCCCCCTCCAAATCCCAGAACCATGACTTCCTCACCTATGGATTCAGTATTCAATACTCGCCTAGGCAGAACGCCCAGTGACACAAGGCTGGTGTTGAAGGAGATGAACGCGATATCCCTGATAGGGTCGGTAATGACGACATTGCCGGTAAATGCGGGCAGAAAGGCATGGCGCACCGTTACGGGATTCTGGTTTCCCACTACGTGCTGGTTAGTTGCTATCAGTCCTTCAGCAATCACCCAACCGGTGCCGGAGCCGGTGCTAGTCTCTATGTAGACGACTGAATCCGCTACCTGCTGGTACACGCCCACAAAGGACGCAGCGGAAGAAGGGGTTGGCGTGGGTTGCGGGGTTGGCGTTGGCTGGGGTGTAGGAGTTGGTGCAGGGGTTGGGACAGGCAATGGCGTAGGGAAGATAACGGGCGTGGCTGTCGGTTGAGGCGTTGGAATAGGTAATGGTGTAGGGAAGGTAACAGGCGTGGCAGTGGGTTGTGGTGTGGCCGTTGCGATGCCAGCCACTGCTGTAGCAATCTTTGCCTCGGTCGTCGCCTCTATTTCCTGGGAAGAAGGGCCGCAGGCGACGACCGCGATGAACATTACCGCAGTCAGTGTAGAGAGCAAATGCCTCGACATCCTATGCTCGCGCATCATGCGGATTCCCCTGCTTTTGCTAGAGCTTGTTCTACCTCTACGTTCAGACAGATAGGTGCTGTGGGTACTCCCTGACTATCTACTACCCGGTGGTCTTCTACTTGGAGTCTGCCGGATACAAAGGCTTTCAAGGTTTCCAGAAGCAACGGACGTTCACGCCGAAGGCCCTCTTGCCGTATGCGTTGGAGCAATGCCAGGTCCTCCCCGAACTGTTTTTGCAGGGCTTCGATATTTTGTCCAGCAACTTCCGCCCAAAGGTCGTCAAACCCTTGTCCATGCATGGGAAAGCTGACGTAGGAGGCGGGTGGGCCACGATCCAGGTCTTCCGTTGCCAGGTGAATCATAGTCCCGGACTCTGACGCCTCTTTTTCAATCAACTCCCAGATTACCTGTTGCCACGTCCCAATAGGGCCGTCCGGCGTGGCTGGGTGCAGGTTAAGGGAAACGTGCTGCCGGGCCATTTCTGCACTAAAGATGAGGCCGTACCCTGCTAGCACGTTAAGATCTGCAGTCTGCTCTGCCAGCAATGTCATGACTTCACGGTCATACGCTTCCCGCACGCTGGAGAAGTTTGGCGCGCCTTGCTCTTTGCGAAACCGTTGAGAGGAGAGCGTCAGAAGAGGGACACCGTAGCTGCTAACTAGGCTCATAAACTCGTCGCTGCCGGAGTGCTCGCCGGGTTCACGGTTACAGAAGACAAAGGCTATTTCCGCTTCCAACTCGCCCTGCTGAATGGCGTTTACAACCACAGAGAGGAGCCCTCGTGAGCCCTCACCACGCCCGGTGCTGAACCATCCAAGTCGGAACATGCTCGTCCTTTGTGATACGTGTATTGAATGCCATAGTAGTGTGGCAGAAGCGAGCATTGAAAGAAAGGGAACCTGCTATTATTGGCCCATAAATCACCCCAGTAATTGGAGAAGATATGGCGCAGAACCCCGTATCAGCTGAAGTGGTGATTGTGGGCGGCGGGATTGCTGGTTGCGCCGTGGCCTACTACCTTACAACCCTTGGCGTACGGCCAATCGTGGCGGAACGGGTGGGTATCGCCAGTGCGGCCTCCGGTTTTGCACAGGGTGGCTTGTACTTGATGTCCGGCGCGGGACTCGATGGGCCGCTCTACCCCTTTGCCGTGGAGAGCGTGCGCTTGCACCATGAGTTGTACTTAGCATTGAAAGAGGAGACAGGCTTGGATACGCTCCTCGCCTCGAAGCCCGTGATGGCGGCAGCCCTTAGTGATGCGGACGTTGCAGAATTACAAACACGGCAGGCGTGGCAAACAGGGAAAGAGTTCACCGCGCGATGGTTAGATGAAAAGGCTGTCAGGCAATTGGAGCCGGGCATCGGCCCTGAGGTGTTGGGGGCGCTGGTCACGGACGATACCTGGGTGCTGGAAGGCGATGTGCTGACCAAGGCCTTGATGCAGGCTGCTGAACGCCGTGGAGCGGAATTCCGTATTGGGTCTGTGGAAGGCTTGGAGTGGGAAGGCGACAGCGTAACCGGCGTTCGACTGACCGATGGCGTGATTGGCTGCTCCAACGTTGTGCTAGCAATGGGGCCGTGGTCGGCAAACTTGAAAACATGGATTGGCGTGGACGTTCCAGTGCAGCCCATCAAGGGAGAAATACTGCGGTTGCGCATGGGCAGCCCCCCAATGCAGCCTCACATTACCTGGCAGGATAGCTATATGGTCAAGAAGCCTGACGGGCTGCTATGGACAGGCACAACAGAGGATGAGGCGGGTTTCGATAAGGAGCCTACGGAGTCGGCTGTGCAGAGAATCATGGCTGGAGCGGCACGGATTTATCCCGCCATCATGGATGCAACCATTGAAGTCCACACAGCCTGCCTGCGCCCGGTGACCCCGGATAACGCTCCCATCGTTGGTCGTGTGCCGGGGAAGCATGGTGTATACATTGCCACCGGCGGAGGCCGTAAGGGCATCATGACCGGCCCAGCCATCGGTAAGTCCGTGGCGGAACTCCTTGTGCACGGCGTGACTGACCTGCCAGCAGCGCCATTAGGTCTAGAGCGCTTCCAGGACCCTTCGGGTCTCTAGCTACTTGGTGGTCTTAGCCGAAATAATGCCTATGTAGGCGATTCAAAACACCTCGGGCCAAGGGCTCAGCCCTGGGCAGTTGGCGAAGTACGTGCGCTCGGGTAGACTGATAGGAGTAGGGCGTATGCGCCCTGGTAGGAGTGAACGTGCGAATCCTGCTGATTAATGGGCCTAACTTGAACGCGTTGGGTCGACGGGACACCAGCCTCTACGGCAGTAAAACCCTGCCGGAGATAGAATCTGCTGTCATTGCTGGAGGGAAAGAGCTGGACGCTGAGGTGTCCTGCTTCCAGTCCAACAGTGAAGGTGCCATCGTTGACTACATCCAGGAACAGACGCCAAATGCCCAGGGCATCATCATCAACGGCGGTGCTCTGAGCCATTACGGTTTGTCGCTCCGAGATGCGCTGGTGGACACCGGATTACCTGTGGTTGAGGTGCATCTCTCGAACATCCACGCGCGGGAATCCTGGCGGCAACGCTCTGTTACTGGCAGCGTCGCTAAAGGGGTTATCGCAGGCCTCGGCTGGAGCGGTTATCTGTATGCCTTGGACTACCTAGTTACCGAGATTACACAGGGGGGCGAGCAATGAAGACGCGTTTGGAGCGATTGCGAGACAAGTTCACTGAGGGTGAATTGGATGCTTTCTTTGTTTCCTCGCCGGAAAATCGAAGGTATCTTTCGGGGTTCTCCGGTTCAGCCGGGTTTCTGATTATCAGCAAAGACGCTGCAGTGTTGGCTACTGACTTTCGGTACGTGGAGCAGGCAGCGCAGCAGTCCCCAGATTTCCGAGTGCACCGCATTAGCGGCGGCATGACGTGGCTCCCTGAACTCTTTGCAGAGCTTGGTGTAAAGCGTGTTGGGTTTGAGAGCGGAGACCTCACCGTTGCCGCTCATCAGGCCATCATCAACATCCTCAAAGAGGATGCGGCAGCCAAGGACGTCAGCATGATAAGCACATCCCAGTTCATTGACCCACTGCGGATGGTGAAAGAGCCAGAAGAGCTTGCCCTGATTACTCGGGCAATGGAGATTTCGGATCATGCTTTCAAGGTAGTGACGCCCACCATAGAGGTTGGCGATACGGAGCAGTCTGTGGCCTGGAAGATGGAAGTGGCCATGCGAGAGGCGGGTGCTGAAGCGCTGGCCTTTGAGACCATTGTGGCCTCAGGCCCCAACTCAGCCAAGCCGCATCACCACCCTTCCGACCGAAAAATCAAAAGCGGCGAGCCGATAGTCATCGACTTCGGAGCGCGGTACGAGGGCTACAACAGCGATATGACCCGCACAATCTGCCTCGGCGAACCCGACGAGACGTTCCGCATCGTTTATGACACGGTGCTGGCGGCTCAGATGACCGCCTCAGCTACGGTGCTGCCGACTATGACTTCCGGAGAGGCCGATGGCATTGCACGGGACATCATTGAGCATGCGGGCTATGGTGAACAGTTTGGGCACAGCCTAGGCCACGGTATCGGCCTAGCGGTACATGAATACCCCCGCGTTGGGCCAAGGTCTGATGACCCCCTGGTAGATGGGACGGTCTTCACCATAGAACCGGGCATCTACATTCCTGGTTGGGGTGGTGTCCGGATAGAGGATACGGTCATCATGGAGGGCGGCCGTGTACGGTCGTTAACAACCTCGCATAAGAACGAAAACCCAAGGATTTAACCCTTGGCCCTAAAAGACGTTGCCAGCTACCTAAGAGAACTATGGATGATGAGTAGCGGGCAGAACCAAGGAGAACGAAATGCCAGAGACAGTTAACTACAACGAAATTCGCAGAGGACTCAACATAGAGTTGGACGGGGACGCCTACGAGATTGTGGAGTTCAAACATGTTTACATGCAGCAGCGGGCACCTACGCTGACCTTGAAGGTGCGGCAGCTTCGCAGTGGCAAGGTGTTTGATCGGAACATGCCGGGAAGCCAGCGACTTACCATAGCAGACGTGGAGGAGAGTGAGGCCCAGTATCTGTACCACGATGGCGAAGCGTACATCTTCATGGACAACGAATCCTTTGATCAATACCCCCTGACCGGGAATCAAATTGGAGACCAGGCCAAGTACCTGAAGGAAGGCGAGAACATCACGGTTGTCTCCTACAAGGGTGAGCCTGTCAGTGTTGTGCTTGCTAATACTGTGGAGCTTGAGGTTACGGACACGGCGCCGGCCTTCAAAGGCGATACCGCTCAGGCAGGCCGCAAGCCCGCTACGCTTTCTACGGGCGCGCAGGTCAAGATACCTATGCACGTTGTAGTGGGGCAGACGGTGAGAGTAGACACTCGCACCGGGGAATACCTGGCTGTAGTGTCATAAGCAGGACTGGCCCTGCACCCACTCTTGAAGTGTTCAATGACGTTATTTCCTAAGAGGTTCTAGAATTTTCTGATGGATAGCATCCCTTAAAGAGTGGAAACATGCCTGTATACACCGTCTCTCAAGTCACGCGATACATTAAGGAGTCCCTGGAACGGGACTCCTTGTTGGCTGACCTATGGGTGAGCGGTGAATCCTCCAACGTTGCCCGATCCGCTGCTGGGCATATCTATTTTTCCTTGAAAGAAGAGAACACCCTCCTGAGATGCGTCATGTTCAAAGGTGGCAGCGGCGGAGAGCACGTCCTTGATGGCACGGCAATCTCCCTGCACGGCCGCGTATCCGTGTATGAAGTGCGGGGCGACTTACAGTGCATCGTTGACCTAGCACGACCGGAGGGCATGGGTGAGCGCTACCTTGAATTGGAGCGCTTGAAGGTCCAGCTTGAAGCAGAAGGCCTCTTTGAGCCGAGTCGCAAACGCCCCATCCCATCGTTTCCGCAGCGCGTTGGGGTCATCACATCGCCCACTGGTGCGGTGTGGCACGATATCCAGAACGTTGTAGCGCGACGTTATCCCTTGGTTGAACTGGTGATGGCTCCGTGTCAGGTGCAGGGCGACAACGCGGCCCCCACCATCATTGAGGCATTTAACGCCATGAACGCGGAGCCGGACATAGACGTCGTTATCCTGGCCCGAGGCGGTGGTTCCCTTGAGGAGTTGTGGCCCTTCAACGAAGAGGCCGTAGCTCGGGCGGTGTTCGCCAGTAAATCACCCATCATCAGTGCGGTAGGCCATGAGACCAACGTGACCGTGGCAGACATGGTTGCAGACCTCCGCGCACCAACACCCTCTGCTGCTGCAGAGTTGGCTGTGCCTGACGCCAGAGAGTTGTTTGGGCGAGTCGTGGGCAATAGCCAGAAGATGTATCAGGTCGTCATGCAGGAGTTGGCCAATAGGGCTGGCGGCGTGCAATGGAGCCTATCTCGGATGGAGATGCGGGTACCGGACACATCCACGCATCGACAGCAGGTGGACGACCTGCTTCAAGGACTTGCGCTGCGTCTGGGCAACGCGCTGGCTCTCCATAAGCAGCGGCTGGTTGGCTTGAACCAACGATTGGGCACACTGGACCCGGTGAGTGTGCTTCGCAGAGGGTACGCGGTGGTCAGCAGGACAGACACCGAGGCTATCGTGTTAGACGCGTCACAGGTTGCGCCGGGAGACGCCATCCACGTGCGAGTGCATCAGGGTGAGTTTGGTTCAGTGGTAAGTAGCGATGCAAAGAAGTCTTCGTAGGAAATCATGGTTAGAAGAGTCAACAGATTTTTAGATAACACTATTGCTCTTCTGACCAAAGCAATGGTAGCTGCTTTAATTATTGGGGCTGTGATGGTGGTGACATCAGAGTTCTATGAACCGGCCTTGGGTAAATGGTCTATTGTTGTAGCTATACCTTATGTGTTGGTCATTCCCGTGTACCTCTTGAAGCTGATTCTAGGGTTCTACGAGAAGGTAATGCGTAGCTTCCTTAAACATAGATGACTATTTCTGACTCTAGACAATGGTGTGTGAAAGTCATAACATACTTTCACGCACCATTGAATGAATTGAAGGAGACCCGGTATGCTGCAACGCACCCCAATAGCTCTCTTGGTTCTGCTGATTGCTACTGTTGCTGTGGTAGCCGCATGTGGGAACCCCGGTGAGAGCGTGGCGGCGCAGCCTACCCCCCTTGCACCCCTTGGCGAGATAATCCCCATAGCGGCTCTGGCTGACGGCGAGGAACATGATCACGCTTCCCATGATGACGCTGAGCACGATGAAGTCGTAGCACCTGATGCGTTCATTAAGACTTGTGGTGCTTGCCACGCGGTAGCAGGCACGGATGCTAAGGGCACCTTTGGCCCTGAGTTGACGCACATTGGCACTATTGCCGCCACCCGCACGGACTTGGCTGCAGAGGACTATATCCGGCAGTCCATAGAAGAGCCAGCAACGTTCTTTGCACCAGGCTTTGGGCCGGGCATGCCTGGCGGACTTTCCGGGAGCCTTGGCAGCGATTTCGAGGCGGTGATTGCGTACCTAGTGAGCTTGGACTAGCTGCCCTCGTCGTTTCCCACGCCCTCAACTCGATTCTTCTCCCCTAACCCCACACCTTGGTGTGCTACACTTTCCTTTGATCGTATTTCTGCGATAAACACCTGATGGAGCGTACTATATGGCAGGCCGAAGCACGGGCGACAAGCCAGAGGAAAAGCAGACCTTTGAGGCTGCGTATCAGCAGCTAGAAGACACTGTGCAATCGCTTGAGAACGGCGGTCTCTCTCTGGACGAGGCGACGAAGCTGTACGAAGAGGGCACCAAGCTGGCTAAGGCGTGCAATGAACTTCTGAGCGCGGCTGAGTTGCGGATATCGCGGCTACAGACATCGGTGGGGGAGCAGATGCGCTTCATCGATGGCGACTCCGAAGACTCGGATGACGAGGGCGACAAGGACTAAAGCCTCGACAATGGACTGACACATCAAATCGAACAGCAATAAGCAATAAGCAATAAGGGGATAAGCATTGCGCGCTGATTTTCACATGCACACTCACTACTCCAAGGACTGCACCACATCGCCAAAACGTTTGGTGGCTCGGTGTCTGCGGGTTGGTCTTGGGTGCATTGCGGTGACGGACCACAACACCATTCGCGGTGGCATGGAAGTCGCGGAAATTGCGCCCTTCCCGGTGATTGTGGCCTCTGAGGTCAAGACTACCCACGGTGAGATTACAGGGTTGTTCCTGACGGAGGAGATTCCACGCGGGTTGTCCCCTATGGAGACCGTGGAGCGGATTAAGGCGCAGGGCGGGCTGGTGTCCATTCCCCACCCATTTGATAAGATGCGGAGCAGCGTGATTACTGACGATGCGCTGGAGGAGGTGCTGCCCCATGCCGATATCATTGAGGCGTTCAACGCTCGCAACGTGTTTCGAGAGGCGGACGTTCGGGCGAGAGAAGCTGCTTCTGCTCACGGACTGGTGATGACGGCGGTGAGCGATGCCCATCATGCGCTGGAGCTTGGCCGGACGTATACAGAGATACCTGAGTTCGATGGGACGCCTGCGGGGTTCTTGGCAGCACTGCGAGAGGCATCGTTGCACCCAAGCCCACCGCCATGGTGGGGGCAGGTGTTGATGCATGGTGTGACGACGTTCAACAAGGGCTTAAAGCGCGTTGCACCCTGGACTCGGCACTAACCAAGCGAGGCAGGGTTCATCTTGTACCTGTGTTCCTGGCGGTTACCTAAGGAAAAACTGAGCAATGAGAATGCCTTCACCACTGCGGTGAAGGCGTTCTTGTATACTGACGCTAGTCAGTCTTGAGGTTGTAGACCATGGAAGAAGAAATCCCTGACCTGTACGAAGTGCTGAGCGTTGCGCGGTGGGCGGATCAACCGCTGATTGAAGAGCAGTATCTCCGTAAGCACGATGCCTACCTTCAGGCGGGCCACCCCACAGAGGAACTAGAATCGGCGTACGCCGTCCTCTCTGACGTGGAGTCTCGCGGGGAGTACGACGATATGCTGTTCTCTCAGGAAGAGGCAGCGTTGGAGGCGGAACGGGGCGAGGACGAGGATGAGTGGGAGCCGAGCGGCGGCAGCGGCGGGAATTTCATGAAGATTGCCAGTTGGGGGTTTTCTGCGGTCATCCTGATTGGCCTCTTGAGTACGCTTGTTGGGGGTTTATTTGGTGGCAATGGTGGTGGCGGGACACCCGCCCCGGAACAGACAGCCAGCGTTGTGCGATCCACCGAGCTGCCCCGTACGTTTGGGCAGGACAACGCGTTTGGTCTGCGTGATGGAGAGTGCTTCAATGAGCCTAATGGCCTGACTACCTTTGATGAGGAGAGGCCGTTAACCCTTGTCCCCTGCTCTGGCGCATTTGATTTCAAGGTGCTGAGCACTATTGTCACGACTCTGAATGGTATTTTCCCTTTGGGGGCCTATTTCGATCGCCAGGCAGCTATGCTCTGTGACAGTAGAACGGATGGGTACTATCGGCCAACTGATGTGAGTTGGAATCTGGGTGACCGGGCTATCAGGTGCCTGGAAGCGTACTCGCAAGGCTAGCCCTGGTGGGGCCAGAGGATATCCTCCACGTCTGCCACAACTTTGAGCTTGCGTCGCTGGTCGTCGGGAGTGATGGCGTTGCCGATTATCGATGTTGCGAAACCGCACTGAGGACTGACGCCAAGCTGATCGATGGGGAAATGGTCAGCAGCATCGCTGAACCGCTTCAACACATCGATTACAGATTCCCTATCGGGTCGCTTCGTAGTAGCCAGGCCAAGCACCACCAACTTATCATCTGGCACGCCTCGCAAAGGCTCAAAGGAGCCGGAACGCGCGTCATCGTACTCAAGCATCAGCCGCTGGGCAGAGGTTGCCGCCAACACGGGAGCTACCAGCCCCTCATAGCCACCGGAGGTCAGCCACCGACTGCCCTGATTGCCTTTGCAGAGGTGTAGGGCAAAGGTGACACCGGGCCAGCCAGCCATGACGGCATTATCCAAGGCCACACTCTGGGCCATCCAATCATTTACGCTTCTGCCCTGGGCTGTGTAGAAGTCCGCCCACGCGGGATCCAGCACCAGCGGGTAGTGGGGCGCGTCTAGCTGGATGTAGGTTGCGCCAAGGGCAACAAGGTCTACAATCTCCTCTCGCAGCACGTTGGCAACATCGGCCAGGAAGGCGTCTATGGTGGGGTACGCCGATATGGAGTGCTGGGGCGACCAGAAATTGGCGAAGAGGCTGGGGCTTGGGAGAGTGACCTTGGGTATCGTTTGTTGCTCCGCAGCAGGCTCGCCAGTTCTGTTACGCACGGCGTTGGCTAAGTAGGCGAACTCATGGGCGGCGAAGGGCTTGGTGCGCTTCAGCTTCCCGGTGACGCCGAGGGTTGACGGTCGAGGTTGTGACAGGTTGCCGACGTGGTCATCGCCGTACCAATCCCCCCACAAGAACGCGTTGATATCGAACTCACCGAAGCCCTCAACCGCCTCTGGGAGAGCGCTCTGGAAGGAAAGTCGACGCATCTCGCCGTCGGTCACGATGTGCAGGCCAGCGTCCTGTTGGAGGGCAACGGCATCATCAACAGCCTTGTCCTCGATGCGCTGGAAGTCGGATGGTGACATAGCGCCACTGGCCAGGGCGTCACGGGCGTGCAGCAACTTAGGCGGTCGAAGCAGGCTGCCAACAACATCGCCGTGCGGCAAGGCTGAGCCTTGACCCGTGTTCCTGTGGTTACCCAAGGCAGGATTCATCCTGCACCCATATTCCCTGACGGGTACTGACTGTGGGGTGATTCATTTACGCTTCCTGCACATTCTGGTGAACATGGTACCTCTCGCAACGCCGGGGTAAAAGAACAGGCCACCCCCGTTTCTGGAGATGGCCTGCATTATCTACGGTTGGTTGCTGCTACTGGACTACGCCTATGCTCCCTGCGGTGTGGCCATTGCGCGGGCTTTATCGGTTGGTGGCAGCTTGACGAACTTGTAGCCTGTCCGCCACTCAGTGACGATGTTCTTGGGGTTGGAGCCGCCACAGCCCAGCTTCTGTCGCAGGTGCTGGATGTGCACCTTGAGCTGGTTGGTGGTGGCGTTGTTATCCGGACCCCAGACGTGGTTCAACAGAATTTGATGAGGAATCACCTGTCCTGCCTTCTTCACCAGGCTGGACAGGATGCGGAACTCTATGGGGGTGAGTCGGACGTATTCGCCGTCCAGCCATATTTCTCTAGCTTCCAGGTTGATGTAGAGGTCACCGCTGACGAAGGGGCCGGTAACCGGATCCTCTCCGTACCCCCAACGGTCGACTCATCGTCAGGTCACTTGAGTCCAGGGCCAGCCCTGGGGACTTTAAGGCCAAGCAGCCTTGCCTCGGGGTAACTGGCCACAAGACGCCAGTCCTTGCAGCCACCGACTGGTTAACTCCCAGACTTCCGCACGGTGGTCTGTGTAGAAGTGGTTGGCACCCTCAACGTACTCAAAGGTGAAGTGGTCAAACTCCGCTGCTAGCTTCTGCATTTCTTCCGGTAGGCCCAAGAACGGGAACTCGCCCAAAGGCTCTGTGGTGCCAATGACGGACAGCAATGGCATGGATATGACCGGAATGTGCTTGAGGATGTCGTACTGGGCACCTGGGCCATATTTATCGGCGTAGGTGGCAGCGCTGACCAGGAGCGGCACGGGGTACTCTACCTGGATGAGCTGCTCAGGGTGGCCATCGTCGATGTGGCCCTTGGCGATGTTGTAGGTTTCCTTGAACTTGCTGCCAATGTCCTTCACCTCTCCCCAGTTCTCTGTGCCAGCATAGTGGCTGTAGCTGAACCGTGGGGGTGAGGCGGCAATCACGCACTGGACGCGGTAATCGTTCTCCGTGGCCGCGTGGTAGATGGACTTGGTGGCCCCCAGACTGTGGCCCCAAATGCCAATCCGCTCATACCCGCACTTCTGGGCGAACTCAATCCATGCGTCCCAATCTGCGCGGCAGTCATCAATAATCTCGTACGCAGAGCCAATCTTGACTCGCTGACCGTTTAAGCTGGCCTGGCTGACTGGGTCATGGCCTCTGTTGTTGACGCGTATGGCAGCGCACCCGGCCTTGGCCAACCACGGAGCAAAATCGTCAAAGGGGCTGGGGCCATAGAAGTTTCCCGCTACGCCGTGGTGCAGAAGCATGACATCCACAGGGAACTCTGATCTCCCTGGCGATGACGGCCTTTGCCAGGAACCGTCCAGCCGTACGCCATCTGTTGTGCGTACGCTCACTAATTCAACGCTCATTGCGATGCCTCCCCAATAGTTGGATTTGCATCATACCAGACTGCCAATGGCTCGGGCCGTTTGACCGTTGACATCGCCTAAGTGCGTGGGCAGACTGTGGTGCAACCCCATAGAAATGAGCATGCAATGAAATTTGGACTGTTTTACGAGTGGCCCAACCCGAAACTTAGGGACTGGAAGACCCTCTTTGAAGAGGGGATGGAGCAGATACAGTACTCGGAGGAGATGGGATTTGATTACTGCTTGGTTGCTGAGCACCACTTCTCCAACTACGGCAACTCCCCTGCCCCTCTGCTGCAGGCCATGGCGATTGCAGAGCGCACCAAACGCATCAAGATAGCTACCGGTGTGCTGGTGCTGCCTATCTGGAACCCGCTGCGGCTGGCGGAAGAGGTGGCGGTGCTGGATAACCTCTCCAACGGCAGGTTCATCTGCGGCATCGGTCGAGGCTACCAGCCCCATGAGCTAGCTCGATTCGGTGTAACGGTTGAGGACTCTCGACAGCAGTTCCTGGAATCCCTGGATGTGCTGGTGAAGGCGTGGACGCACGACGAATCGTTCACGTACAACGGTGAGCATATCAAGATACCGCACGAGACAACGGTTTGGCCTAAGCCTCTGACGAAGCCCTACCCGCCGCTGTGGGTGGCCGGCACTAGCGTCGAGACGATGCAGCTTGCCGCCAAGTGGGACATGATGCCGATAACCACGGGGTTGCTTGGCGCTGGCGGTGTGCGCTCCCACCTGACATCGTTTGTGCAGGCGTTGAAGGCTGAAGGGAAGGACTACCATCGCCCTGACCTAGGATTGCAGTCCATCACGCAGGTGGCTGCTACGGACGCCGAGGCCCTGGAAGAGCTGCAACACGCTAGATGGCAGATACGAGCTGGCCGTGCGCTGAACCGCCTGGAGGTCACGAATGGTCGCGTGTCTGCGGGGCCCTTCGAGGGGGAACTGGACGAGGCTGGCTTGCAGGAATCGTTGTTCTTTGGAAGTCCGGACAGGGTAATCAAGAAGTTCCAGCAGGCGGCGGCGCTTGGCGTGACCCACGTGAGCAACTGGATGATGTTCGGTAATATCTCCCACGAGAAGATTATGCGCTCCATTAAGTTCATGGGCGAAGAGGTTATCCCGGCGATGAAGGACGTGGAGCCGCCAATGGAGCTGTACGACGAGCTGGCGAACGCGCCTTCGGTGACGACAGCAGAGCTTCAGGCTGCCCGATTCCGTGGTCCATCCCCATCTGATGTAACGTAAAAATTTATCTCTGTTCATTACAACATCCAGTGGCCTAGTCAGCCACTGGATGTTGTAATGAACTCTTCGGGTTGCTAATCGCATAATCTGAGCTCAAGGGTTCGCTAGTTCTGAATCGTACTTTGGCTCTGGTTAGCGATACCTATGTTTGGCGAAATGCGGCAACGTTTTAAGATTAGCCTGAAGCCAATTTTCGGCCTGTAATGACCGACCAAACTGTGAAAACAACGAAGCATATGCCTGTGATCATGCTCATATTTTTAGCTTGTTCTTCAGGAGATACGATACTAATCACGGAAACAACCGCAACTACTGCACTAGCTAATGCTGCGGCATAGGCAATTTTGGAGTTCCCATCAGCGCGTGTAGAAGCTGCATAGGTAACTAAAAGTGCTCCAATACCGAATATTAACCCAGACATAAGATTAAGAGAAAGAGATGCGTCTGCGAGGGCTCCCTCTGTAATCAACTCTGAAGCGATTCCTAGATTGACTCCACTTGCAAGGACCCATCCAGCTGCTGCTACTAAAAGCATTGGTGTTCCTAACCTAGCGACAGCGTAACCATTACCACCTTCCATGCTTTGTGCATAGAAAGTGAGACCAGATATAAAAACCAATAATCCTACCGGAAGTATTAACGAAGAAATTAGAGCTAAATAAGCATAGTCACCTGAGGCGATTGCTAGCACTTCAGCGGAGTTGGTTGGTTCGATTTGCCCACCTATTCCTAATGCTCCCCCTGGCGCAATGAAATAACATATTAATGCAATGACTGGTCCAAACATCAAAGAATACCCTGCTAATTTACCAACAGAGATCGTACCCATTTAAAATTCTCCTTCGTTTGTTGAATGAGACGGGCCATTCCCTTAATCCTACGAAAGCGCTATGCTCTTTCCACTATCACGCTCCTTTCACTGCAGACCATGCTAAAGCAACGCACGAATTTTATTATAAACTAAAAGGTGATACTACGACTAATTGGGTTAAATCAACTGTTACTGACGATTAATAGCGATTTTTTCAAATGAACTACCTAATACTTCTTTCGGGGGACTCCAATCCAATCCTCGAGGACCATTGAATAGACGGAACGGATTCTGTGGTGAATTTCGGGCTGGTGCCCATCGGCACAGTGGCAGCGGGATTCCTGACGGAGTGGACCGGACCTCCGAAGGGGCTCGCGATCATGGCGGTAATCGGGTTCGTGTTCATGGCGGTGATGTTCGTAGCGTTTCCGCTGCTCAGGCGAATTCGCGAGAGTCTTAGACCCTTTTGCTCCTACGGTTGCCTAATGCGATCGGTTTGAGTCCTATCCTGACGCCTTTGCTATCTTGGTCTGGTCGCTTGCTGGGAGCACGTCCCTATCCTGGTTGAGTTTCCAGTCAGCCATAGGTGTCTCAACGCCAATCTGGGGCACGAAGTGTGACCGCTCCACCAGTTGCATCTTGTGGATGTATCGAGGGCAGTTGGGGAACACTTCCTGAATGCTGACTCGCACAATGAACTGCGCTTCCGGGTACTCAGCCATCAGCGAGTCGTCCCAATCCACCGATGCCTGGCCGTTCAAACGCATGCGACGCTGGTTTTCGAAATCGATGAACAGTATGCCGACGCTGCTAGTTTCCAGCACGTTGCCCATGGACATGTACATGCCGTTTCCATCGTAGTTGGGGAAGGCGATGGTGCACTCGTCCACCACTCGTACGAAGCCCGGGGCGCCGCCCTTGTAGGAGCAGTTTGCTGAGCCAGCTTCATCCACGGTGGCGAGGAAAAACATATCCCGCGCTTCAATGAACGCATGGTCATCGTCGCTTATCGAGTATTTGATGATCCTTTCAGCGACGCTATCGGCCAGTCGACGTGTATCGAACCTGTCCTGCAAGGCACGGTTACTCGGACTGAATTGTTTTGGCATGGTTATGCTCCAAAATACATTAATTACGGTGCAATATGGCATGAACAAGATTTGTTTCGGAATAAATTGGGAGGTGACCCGTGGAAGAAATGACGAAGGTTGCACCTTTTTAGGTGGCAATTGCTCAACCCAGGATGAACGCGGTCGGCGTATAGGCTGATTCCCCAGATTCTTCGTTGTCCTGTCCTTCGACTTGCTCAGGGTGAGCCGGGTTTCCCAGGATGACAGGCAGATGTAGTTACGTGTTGGTAGCTATCAGCGGTATGGGCTCAAAGCGACCATGCAGGATGTCGTCGGCGGGGGCACCAAGCCATTTCTCTAGAACTGTGGCATAAACTGAGCGAAAATCAGTAGTAAATTTTAGATTCTTTTTATCGAGATTCGTGAGGCTTGCCGGCTCTCCATACAGGCCTCCGATAACTTGATTTCCGAATAAGAATATCGGACCGGCGGAACCATGATCGGTACCTCCACTCGCATTACTATCTGGACGCCTTCCGAATTCAGACCATGTCATAATCACGACTTCGTCTTGGTGTCCGTGTGCAGCAATGTCTGCCCAAAATGCTGCGACTGCTTCGGAAAACTCTAACAGCAATACACCATGTTCTGCTAATTGATTTGCATGGGTGTCAAACCCACCAATTGCGACATGTCCTACTTTAAGGTCTTGATTAAAATGAATACCTTCTGCTAATAGCAGAAGATCTTCAGCTAAATTGGTATCGGGATATGTTACCGCCGGGGTATAGGCAGCATGTGCTTCCTGGACGGCAATCGAGCCGTCCAGAGCGGCTTGGAATGCGCCACCGAGTAATTGATCCATATCAGGGTTGTTGTTCGGAGTTTTGTATAAGGCGTGAAGTGTATCCAATCGGGTTTCGCTAATTGCGCGATACCGTCTGTCTTTCTGAAGCTGATAATTATTTAAGCTTCTTACAGTGGATATAGGAACCTTGCGGCTCGCCAATTCTGGAGCTAATTTGGAACCGATATTCATGGCTGGCACAGCGCCAATGGTGGTCGGATCCAACTGCTCTAAATACTTACCTAACCAGCCGCTTCCCGAACCTATTAAACCCTTCACCCCATCGGGAGTGCGAGATCGTTCCCAATAATCCATAGCAACGAAATGAGAGTAGCTCGGATAGGGATATCCTGTTCCTTGAACAATAGCGAGATTCCCGAAGTCCCAAAGAGGAGCAATCGCGGACAAATTCGGATGAAATCCGAGTTCGTCGTTAAGTGGTATCACTTGGTCAGGAGTTAATGCCAAATCGCCGCGGAGATCATAATATGAATCATCGGTATAGGGAACGATTGTATTTAACCCGTCGTTGCCACCTTTCAGCTGAACGATAATAAGAATTCGTCTTGGAGATGGAGCTAAACTGCCTCTTTCTGCTGCTACCGCTACTCCTCTAGGAAATACTGAGGGTATCGTCGCTCCGGCGACTAGGGCTAATGCTGATTTCTTTAGAAACGATCTTCTACTAAGCATACTGGTTAACCTCTTTGCAATGCGGGGCCGGCCAAGAATAAATAAAGAATCGCTCGCTGAATTCCAAAAGAATCTTCGCCTTTTGTTTCTGCTTCAAAATAATCAAGCGCTGCTTCCATCGCAGGGTCAGGCACCCCATCGAGGAGTAGATTCATGAGTTCATCCCGATCGGGTAGTGAAACCCCCTCACTATTGATTTGGCTCATCCACAAGGCAACCGAATTTGCAAAATTGGCCCTTTGTAGCATTGACGAACTATTAATCCATGCTTCGCCACCCGGCCATCCAGCAACATCCGGTGGATCAAATAATGTTTGGCCCATAGCGTCGGGCACCCGGGTAAACCGTTTGCCATTATCATCAAACCCCATTGCTCTCACAGTTTGGACTACCAAATCTATGGGGCTTTTTATTTGAGTCCTATATGCTTTTTGTGAGTAGAAATCAGGCATCTGGAGCAAGGCCCGCACCACATCCCTAATGACATAATCACTAGTGATAAAGACTTCGGATAAATGGTCTATGATACGAGGCTCTGGATCAGTATAGGCAAAGAACTCCCAAAGTTTCGTGGTGATAAACCGAGCGGCCTGTGGTTGGCGTAAGATGATATCCACTACATCATCGCCATCAAAATTACCTTCTTCTCCCAAGAACACTTTAGTCCCATTATCATGTTGCCCCGTACGGAACAGAAAATGAATCCCTTTGTCTTTTTGGCCTTTAGTTCCCCATCCAGTGAATGCCCTCGCGGATTCTCTGACGTCTTCTTCCGTGTAGTAGCCAGGGCTTAACGTGAATAGTTCCATTAATTCTCGGGCGTAGTTTTCATTCGGTGCCTTTTTTTTGTTCAATCTGCTATCTAACCAAATCAACATGGCTGGATCCCGCCCAATTTCTTTTAAAAGCTCATTGTAAGAACCCATTCCTCTGTCTTTAAGCAAATTGTTTTGGTCAATCATCGCATAGTTGTCGCCAACCTTTGTCAATCCACTGGTCAAGATCCCATGCCAAAATAACGCAATCTTTTCAGGCAGTGGTCTTTTCGTATACGCCATTCGTAAGAACCACCAACGCCGCAGTTCGGATCGAAGCTCGAAATCGAGTCCTGCATCACCAATCCGTTTGGTTAAAGCACTATCGTCTACGGACTCAAAATCGACGAGTTCGTTAATTGTTGCTTTAAGTCCAATACTTTCAGCACGATCCAGATCTGACTTGCTATAACCAAATCCAGCTCTACGTAGGACATGTGACACCTTTTGTCGATCGGTGAGATTGCTTGTGTCTGCCTCGAAAATGGTTGCCGCCTTAGGGACCGGCGTTGGGAATGGGGTTGCTGTGGGTTGGGAAACCGGTGCAGGGGTGGCGGTCGGTTGGAATGTCGCTGTCGGGGATGGCCTGGGCGCAAATGTCGGTGCAGGAATGGGCGTAGCTGCTGGGGTTGGGGGAAAAGTAGGCACCGGTGTTACAGTCATCGTATTTTCAACACGAGTACAAGCGGCCAACAACGGGCCGAGCACGGCTGCCGAGAGACCAAGGGCAGTCGCCCCTTTTATCAACTGACGTCGTGTGATGCTAGAGGGTGACCCCGCGGATTGATCCGTGTGATTCTCTTGAGACGGAGTCATGGTTGCCTACCTTCTCAGCGATTGCGGACATGATAACGGTACGACACTCATAATTGCTACCATCCAAACGGATGATTGCTTGGAAGGATCACCCTAGGTGCTGCGGATGGGAGCGCAATGGTTCCGAGTAAGGCATATGTCAGTTTGTTTGAATCTATAGAGACAAGCTAGAAATTAGCGAATGTTCTGGCAGTAACGTTTACGGTGTGCTTCGTGGGGCTTATGACCGCGTGTGTAAGCGATGCTGCTGAACTTGCAGTTCTTCAGACCACGCCTGCTTCGTTATCACTAATATCGCCCGCATTCCTTGTGTTTATTTAAGCTAGATTCACAAACCTTCCCTCATGCGTGCCTATCTGCGATCTGGATCCTAATCTCAGGACAGCCATGGGTCTGCTAGAATGTCTGCGAGTTGCCTAGAGACCAAGGAGAGAATTCATGCCTAATCGCTTAATCGATGAGACTAGCCCCTACCTCCAACAACACGCGAACAACCCCGTGGAGTGGTATCCCTGGGGCCAAGAGGCGCTGGAGCGTGCGGCCAAAGAGGATAAGCCCATCTTCCTGAGTATCGGCTACGCGGCGTGCCACTGGTGCCACGTGATGGAGCGAGAGTCGTTTGAAGACCCTGAGGTCGCTGCGGTTATGAACCGCCTCTTTGTGTGCATCAAGGTGGATCGTGAAGAACGTCCTGACCTGGATGCCATATACATGCAGGCTGTGGTGGCGGTGAGCGGTAGCGGCGGGTGGCCAATGTCGGTGTTTCTGACCCCAGACCTCAAACCCTTCTACGGTGGCACCTACTTCCCACCCCAGGAGCGGGGTGGTATGCCCAGCTTCCGCAGGGTGTTAGAGGCGACGGAGGACGCGTTCCGTAAGCGCAGAGGGGAGGTAGTGGCCTCTGCCGACCAGATTGTTGAGCACCTGCAGCAGAGCGCTACTTTCCAGGGTGATCAGGAGCCCCTGACAACGGAAATGCTGGACATGGCGTTCAAGAGACTTGCCCCCAACATCGATACCGAGTGGGGTGGGTTTGGGACAAGCATCAAGTTTCCGCAGCCCATGGTGCACGAGTTCCTGCTTCGCTATGGAGACCGCACTGGCGAACCTACGGCGCAGGTGATGGTTGACCTGACGTTGGACAGGATGTCTCGTGGCGGTATCTACGACCACATTGGCGGCGGGTTCCATCGATACTCGACCGACCGTGCGTGGCTGGTGCCCCACTTCGAGAAGATGCTGTACGACAATGCTCTGATGGTTCGGCTGTATCTCCATGCGTATCAGGCCCTTGGTCGGCCGGAGTACAAACGCGTTGTAGAGGAAACGCTGGACTACATCTTGCGGGACATGCGGGACGCGTCTGGCGGGTTCTACACTGCGCAGGACGCCGATAGCGAGGGCGAAGAGGGCATCTTCTACACATGGAAACGGGCGGAATTGCTGTTGGTGTTGGGCCAGGAGGCTGGCGAGTTGTTATGCAAGGTCTATGGTGTGACAGAGGGGGGTAACTTTGAAGGGGCATCTATCTTGTTTCTGCCGCAGGAGCTATCGAAGCTGGCTGTAGAGCTTGGCATCGTGGAGTCCGACTTGCTGGAACAACTTGAACAGAGCAAAGAGGTGCTGCTGACCCTGCGTGGAAAGCGTGTCTGGCCCATGCGCGACGAGAAGGTGCTGACGGGCTGGAACGCACTGATGCTGGGGAGCTTGGCTGAATCTGCTTCTGTGTTGGGTCGAGCGGACTACCTTGCAGCGGCTACGGCAAACGCATCGTTCTTACTGGAATCGCTTCGGGACGCCGACGGTCGACTGCTGCGGACGTACCGCAACGGCACGTCGAAGCTGAAAGGCTACCTGGAAGACTACGCCTTTCTCGTCGATGGGCTGATCACACTGTACGAGGCAACCTTTGAGTCGCGATGGTTGTGGGAGGCTCAGGGGTTGGCAGAGGCGATGCTGGAGTTATTCTGGGACGCCGATAGTGCGAGCTTCTACAGCACGGGCCATGACCACGAGGAGTTGCTGGTGCGTCCTCAGGAGTTCTCTGACAACGCTATCCCCAGCGGGGCATCTGCGGCTGTATTAGCGTTGCAACGGTTGGGGTCACTGGTTGGTACGGCCAAGTACTCCGAGACGGCTCAGACGGCGTTGCGTGCCATGCGTTCCACGATGATGGCTCAGCCGGTAGGCTACGGCCACTGGTTGTGCGCACTGGACTTCGCTCTGTCCACTCCCAAGGAAGTTGTTGTTGTTGGTGATAGAAGCGAGGCAGGTACGGTGGCCCTACTGAACGTTTTGTACAGCAAGTTCATTCCTAATAAGGTCGTGGCGGGTATGGCGTCTGAGGACGATCCGATAGCCCAGGAGATTGAGCTGCTGGAGGGCAGGGTCCTGATTAACGGCCAACCAACGGCTTACGTGTGCCAGAACTATGCGTGTCAGATGCCGGTTACGGACGCGGCGGCGTTGCTGAAACAGCTTGGTACTCAGTCTGACGGACTTGATGTGATATCGCAGTCGGGGTATTTGCTGCCGCCAAAGTGGAAGCTGAATCCCATATCTGAAGCTGGTGAATAGACAGGGTTCATCCGGCACCTATGTTCCTGTGGCAGGGCGTGGCCCTGCACCCATAAGCATGGCGGATGAGAATGACTATGAGCAGCAGGTAGCCTTTGATGTCTTCCGCTCCATACAGCGCTAGCCTTGTACCTAGAAGATTGAACTTTGATCTTAGCTTCCTGACGGTTAACAATGAGACCTGATTATATTTGTTTGCCTTTGCTGCCAGTTTGAGGAAAGCAAAGAATCGACGCATTAACGTAGAGAAGCCCTTCCGATTTGTCGGAAGGGCTTCTCTCGATTTCTATTTCGGTGGCAAACCCCAGGAAGCCAACCGCGTCTGGGGGCTAACCTGGGTTAGTCCGCTGCCAGGCTCTGGCTGGCAGCCGATACACCTGCGCCACCCGCAACCTCAAAACCTGACTCAGGCAGAAGCGTCTCAAGCGCAGACAGGAGCGTCAGCACGTTGGAAGCCGTTGAAGACTCGCCCATGAGTCCAATGCGCCACATAGAGCCCCCAAACTGACCAAGCCCGCCGCCAACTTCAATGTGGTACTCATCGAGCAGTCGGCGACGCAGGGGTCCGTCCTCAATGCCGTCAGGGATGAACACGGATGTCAGCTGGTAGGTGCACCTGTCCTCAGGAACCAGCAGCTTTAGGCCAAGTGCTTCCAAGCCGGCTCTGAGAGCCCTGCCGTTCTTTCGATGTCGAGCAAATCGGACTTCCAAGCCCTCTTGTAGCACCAACCGCAGCGACTCTCGTAGCGCGTAGATCATGCTCATGGGAGCCGTGTGATGATAGACGCGGGTGCCACCAGCCCAGTACTGCAAAAGCAACCCTAGGTCCAGGTACCAAGTACGCGGCTTTTCCTTCCGGTTCTTAATGACTTCCAGAGCACGCGGGCCAATCGCTACTGGCGACATTCCTGGAGGCGAGCCAAGGCATTTCTGAGTTGCGCTGTAAGCAAAATCGATGTCGATTGCGTCGAAGTCCACGGGTGATCCGCCAAGGGACGTCACCGTGTCCGCCAGGAAGAGGGCATCGTGGTCATGGGCCAGTTTTGCCAAGGCCTTCAAGGGTTGAAGCACTCCCGTAGAGGTCTCCGCATGAACGGCGGCCAGCAGTTTCACCTTGGGGTGCTTCTTTAGCTCGGCCTCCACCGCTTCAGGAGAGGCCGTCTGGCCCCACTCCACCGGCACCGTTACTACTTCAGCACCGTGCCGTGAAGCAATCTCAGATAATCGTAGGCCAAAGTAGCCGTTCTCAACCACCATCGCCACGTCGCCGGGCTCCAGCAGGTTGGCTAGGGCAGCCTCCATACCCGCTGAGCCGGTTCCGGAAACAGGGAGCGTGAAGGCATCTGCTGTACCAAAGACCTCGCGCAGCATCTCCGCCACGCCGTCCATAATCTTGATGAACTCCGGGTCCAGATAGCCAAGGATGGGTGCAGACATAGCGCGCAGCACCCGAGGATCAACGTCGCTGGGGCCTGGGCCAAGCAGTGTACGTTGGGGCGGATTCAGCTCTTCTACGGGGCCTGGGGCCATGGTGCACCTCATATCGCCATATATTCAGGAAATCGTCACAAAAAACCCACGCAAGCGTATCAACTCAGCTAGGGGCCGTCAATGGATGCCCTTGTCGCATCGCTTCTCCGGCAGCTATAATCGCCGACATCCAAGCAACGAAGGAGCATCATGGACTATGAATTAAAGGAACGCGTAGCCCTGGTCACCGGCGGAAGCGAGGGCATAGGCAAGGCAACGGCCATAGCCCTATCGCAAGAGGGTGCACGCGTAGTCATCTGCGCTCGACGACCTGACGTGTTGGAAGAAGCGGCAGAGGAGATTCGTAAAATCACAGAGGGTGAGGTTCTGGCAATCCCCACGGACGTTTCAAAGCCAGAACAGGTAGACAACCTCATGAAGATAGTGGCTGAGACCTGGGGCGGCGTGGACGTGCTGGTCAACAACGCAGGCACATCCTCTGGCAAAGCCTTTGAGGATATTGGCGATGATGATTGGATGATGGACCTTGAAGTGAAGCTCTTTGGTTGGGCGCGCATGATTCGTGGAGTGCTCCCACACATGAAGGAGCAAAAATGGGGACGTATCATCAACCTCACAGCCCTGGCGGGCAAGGCTCCGGGTGCCAACTCTGCACCCTCTTCTGTGAGTAGAGCGGCTGGCATATCGCTGACGAAGTCGCTCTCTAAGGAAGTAGCTCCCCACAATATTCTGGTGAACACCGTGTGCATTGGCCTCATCAAAGCGGGCCAGCATGAGACGCGCTACAAGGCCACGGCGGCGCAGAACCCCAGCCTGACACTGGATGATCACTATGCCAATCTGGGGAAGAACGTGCCACTGGGGCGTGTTGGGGAATCTGCGGAAGCTGCCAACCTCATTACCTTCCTGGCATCTGCCAGAGCCAGCTTCATCACCGGCGTGGCCATCAACATGGATGGCGGCGCAAGCCCGGTAGTGTAGCCTAAATCCTATAGTCTAAAATTTGTAACAAACCTGAAACACCTGACGCTTGAGGACGCGATATATTATTTACGAGCAAAGGGCGCATAACTTGGAACCTATTGATGGTAAGAAGATGCGCCAATCACTAACGAGAATTAGTGCAAGGAGTGTTCAATGACTACTGACAAGAAGCCCACCAGTCCCGCCGATGTCACCGCGATGATCAAGGAAAACGGCATCCTAATGATTGACCTGAAGTTCTGTGACCTCCCCGGTACCTGGCAGCACTTCACCCTTCCCTTGATAGAGTACGAGGAAAAGCTCTTTGAAGAGGGCACCGGCTTTGACGGTTCCTCCATCCGAGGGTTCCAGCAGATTCATGAGAGCGACATGTTGATTGTGCCGGATCCCACCACTGCCATGATTGATCCGTTCACGACCATGCCAACCCTGTCGCTAATCTGCGATATTGTTGACCCCAGCGTGAGCAAGCCCTACTCCCGTGACCCCCGGCTGATTGCCAAGAAGGCGGAAGCGTTCTTGAAAGGGTCCGGCCTTGGCGATGTGAGCTTCTGGGGCCCGGAACTTGAGTTCTTCATATTTGACTCAGTCCGGTACGACCAGAACGCCAACAGCGGTTACTACTTCGTGGATTCTAACGAGGGTATCTGGAACAGTGGTTCCGAGTTTGATATGGACGGCGGCCCCAATCTGGGCAACAAGATCCGTCATAAGGAAGGCTACTTCCCCACTGCTCCTGTTGACTCCCAGCAGGACATCCGATCAGAGATGGTTCAGCGCATGGTGGAAGCAGGCATCCACATTGAGAAGCACCACCATGAGGTAGCCACCGCTGGGCAGGCAGAGATTGACATGCGTTTCGATAGCCTCCTGAGCATGGCTGACAAGGTTCTCACCTACAAGTACATTGTGAAGAACGTGGCGCGGGAGCACGACAAGATTGCAACATTCATGCCTAAGCCCCTCTTTGGAGACAACGGCACCGGCATGCACGTGCACCAGAGCATCTGGAAGGACGGCGTGAACCAGTTCTTTGCCGACCAGGGCTATGCCAATCTCTCAACCTCTGCGCTGCACTACATTGGCGGACTGCTCAAGCACGCTCCGGCTTTGCTGGCCTTCTGCGCCCCCACCACCAACTCCTACAAGCGGTTGGTACCTGGCTTTGAGGCTCCCGTGAACCTGGCCTACTCCATGCGGAACCGCAGCGCCTGCATCCGCATCCCGGCGTACTTCCCCCATCCGGCAGCCAAACGGCTGGAGTTCCGGTGCCCAGATCCAACGGCCAACCCGTACCTGGCCTTCTCTGCAATGCTTATGGCAGGCATAGACGGCATCATCAATCAGATAGACCCCGGTCAGCCCCTAGACAAGGACATCTACGGCATGTCCGCAGAAGAGGCAGCCGGTATCCAGCAAGTTCCGGGCAGCCTGGAAGAGGCTTTGAACGCCCTGAAGAACGACCATGAATTCCTACTGCGTGGAGACGTGTTCACCAAGGACCTGGTAGATACGTGGATTTCCTATAAGACAGAGCGTGAGGTTGATCCCCTGCGGTTGCGCCCGCATCCATATGAGTACGCCCTTTACCTGGACGCATAAGTAACAAGAATGATTGTATGAGGGGCGTTTCCACTATCGGAAGCGCCCCTTGTGTATTTGGTGGCATGGAGCAGAGAGAATGACTACAGAGAATGACAAAGCTGCCATAGAGTATGTCCTTCACACCGCCAGGGAAGAGGATGTGAAGTTCATACGCCTCTGGTTTGCTGACATCCTGGGCAATATGAAGGGCATCGCCATCACGGTGGAGGAGCTTGAAGATGCTCTCGCCCGTGGCGTCACCTTTGATGGTTCATCTATCCAGGGCTTTGCTCGGGACACGGAATGGGACATGGTGTTGCTCCCGGATCCCACCACCTTCTGCATCCTCCCGTGGCGACCTCGCCAGAACGCCGTTGCCCGGATGTTCTGTGACATTCTCACGCCCCAACGCACACCCTTTGAGGGCGACCCTCGCAACGTGCTTCGACGATGTGTCCAGGAAGCCAACCAGCTTGGCCTCCAGTTCTACGTCAGCCCTGACCTGGAGTTCTTCTACTTCAAGAGTTCTGATGACCCTACGCCCCTTGATGGCGCAGGCTACTTCGATCAGACCCCCGGCGATGTGGCCACGGAACTGCGTAGAGAGACGGTGTTGAACCTGGGGGATATGGGCATTCCGGTAAAGTCCTCTCACCATGAGGCGGCACCCAGCCAGCACGAGGTGGATCTGCAACACACGGACGCCCTCACCATGGCGGACAACGTGATGACGGCCAGGTTGGTTATCAAAGAAGTGGCTCTAGGCCACGGCCTCTACGCCACATTCATGCCCAAGCCCGTGAGCAGCCTGAACGGCTCCGGGATGCATGTGAACATGTCGCTCTTCAAGGGTGATGTGAACGCATTCTACGATGCCGATGACTCGCTTAAGTTCTCCCTGCTGGCAAGGCAATTCCTGGCTGGCCTGTTGCGCCATGCACCGGAGATTAGCATTGTCACCAACCAGTGGATTAACTCTTACAAGCGGTTAGTACCCGGCTATGAAGCCCCTGTATATACCTCTTGGGCCAGTGGCAACAGCTCTGACCTAGTGCGCATCCCTACGTTTAAGCCCGGCAGGGAAGACGCTGTCAGGCTGGAGTATCGCGCACCTGACCCGGCATGCAACCCGTACCTGGCCTTTGCGGCACTGCTTACCGCCGGGCTGGCTGGCATTCGCAATGGGTACGATGTGCCACCGCCGGTGGAGGGTAACGTGTTTGAGATGACGGAAGCGCAGCGTGTGGCTAAAGGTATCAAGACGTTGCCGGGAAGCCTCTTTGAGGCCATTGGGATGGCGGAGGGCAGCGAAATTCTGCGACTGGCCCTTGGCGATCGAGTGTTAGACACGCTGCTGACCAACAAGCGGATTGAGTGGGAGCGCTATCGCAGTCATGTCACCGACTACGAGATTCAGGAATACCTACCGCTGCTGTAAGGGTCTTCGACCCTCTTGCTGGGGAACGCAGTCGCATACTAGCTCCGCAGGCTGCGGTTCCATCTAGGGATAACCTGTTCGGTTAGTTCCGCCCCTATCGCGTGCGATTCTTAGCTACGCCCAGAATCTTCCCTAAGCTGATCGAGGCTGTCTCTCATCGCTGATGCACCGCTCTCTATCAGGTCACGTTTCCTTTGGTTTGATAGAGAGAATCCAGTATGCCAACCCTTGCAAACTCCGGCCTCACCCAGACCAGTCTATCCCTTTGCTCCTGGCTCAACAGCTCAAACGTTATCTGTTCGATTTGTCGCATCAGGAATTCGCTTGAACGGACAAGAATTCGCAGCGGGCGTTTGGTGGCGGCAAGGATTGATGCACTTGGAGGCGTGGGTTCTGAGACCCTCGTTAGGGTACAGGCGATGGTCGGCAGCGTTGGGTCGCGCCTCAACGCGATGTCAAAGCGGCAATTTCCCGTTGCCCCGCCATCCCAGCATCGGACAGGATCACCGGAGACGTTGATGGTAATGTCTCTGAACAACCCCTGGATTGAGGAACTGGCACGCACTGCGCGGTAGAGCGGGACGTCTGGGTCAGTGTCTGCGTTGAGGATGACCGTGTCTCCGCTGTCTGCGTTAGTGGCTGTCACTGTCAGGTCAAACCCCAGATCGCCAATGGCGGCAGACCTGTCCAGCCGGTCTGACCAGAGGTACTGGTTTAACCAATCCTCCAACCTGACTCCCTTGAGGGCACCTTTCTGAAGCCATGCGAAGGGCCATCAGCTTATATCGCGGAACTTGGCAAAATTTGATGCGAGGCATAGCTCCGCAACCACTTGCGCGGCCCGAATCTGCGACTCTCTCATCGGCAGGTCGCCATAGGTTTCAGAACGGTTGAACGCGTAGATAGCTCCCACCAACGCGCCAACGCTGGTGCCCACGATGCTTGCTACCTCTATTCCACGCTCTGCTAGTTCCAAAAGGACACCAACATGCGCAAACCCTCGTGCGCCACCCCCGCCCAATGCAAGGTTCACTTTGATAAGAGGGCTATGCTCAACCGCTGCGATTGCCTCTCCTGTTACGATGTTTGATAAATCCCTAAAACCGCCAAGACGACATTAGAGTACCATGACCGTGGAGCTTGCAGCCTAAGGAGACCATGCAGCCTAATGCTGAACAACAGGCGAGTGGCTGGCAGCAAACGGTGCTGTTCACTCGAGTTGTGATTATTGATTTCATGCGAAACAACTGCCCCTACATTGCTGCGGGCATTGCGTACTGGACGCTCTTTTCCCTGTTCCCTCTTGGCTTGGCGGGAATATCAATCCTGAGCTACACCAACTCCACCCCTGAAGAACAGACCAAGATGGTAGCAAGCATTGTTGAGAATATCCCTGTCTCTGCGGACTACCTGCTGGACCTCATTGGTAGCGTAGCCCAGTCACGAGGAACCCTCAGCATCATTGCAATCATTGGCCTAGTTTTTTCTGGCATGGCAGTCTTCTCCGCAGTCCGCAAAGGGGTAAACCACGCCTGGCACGTAAGCCAACCACACTATTTCTTTATTGAACGGGCAATAGACCTCTTGATGCTGCTGGGCGTGGCGATGCTGGCGTTGTTTGCCGCGGTGCTTTCTACCAACGTGTTGGGCTTGGCCTCGTTGGAGGAAACCTCTGTCTGGCTGTTTGAGGGGCCCATTGGCAAGGTACTTCTGGAAACCGGCAGCCTGGCAACCACCTTTGGCGTGTTGATGCTGCTCTACCGGTACTTGCCCAACACATCGGTAGAGTGGGATGACACTTGGATGGGCGCTTTGATAGGTGCAGTGCTATTTCATGGTGTCCGCGTTGGCTTCAGTTGGTACGTGTCCAACTTTGGGGACTTTAACCTGGTCTACGGGTCTCTTGCGGGCATCATGGTGCTGCTACTCTGGATATACCTTACCGCAATGGCAGTGGTCCTGGGGGCGGAGATAGCCTTCGTGTATAATCGAGTATATGGCTCGCGCCGAACCCCGGGTGCACTCAACGACTTGGGAACTGCCCTTGGGATAGGCTCTGTTTCAACCGCCAAAAGATATAAAGGGCCTCTGGGGATGATTGCCAACTGGATACTCCCCCCTAGGCGTGACCAGAAGTAAACGCGGGCTGATCATGTGGGGTCTATGGTTTGCTACCCCCAGATTCTTCATCGTTCACTCCTCAGAATGATAAAGAGCTTCCTAAACCCTCTCCTCCCGCAGGTCACCATCTGGGATCTAAAAACCTTAAGGACCCTGGTTTCTACCCCGCACGCGTAATCAGTAGTAGAATCACAAGACTAAAAACCCTAAGGGTCTCAGGTACGGAGGAATAGCTCGTGCGCACCTTTCGCTTAGCGCTTGCTCAGGTCAATCCCACGGTAGGGGACATCGCAGGCAACACCAAAATCGTTTTGGAGCGCATAGAGGAAGCTCGAGACGCCAAGGCTGACCTGGTAGCTTTCCCTGAGTTGATGCTCACTGGCTATCCGCCGGAAGACCTGCTTATGAAACCCTCCTTCATCCGTGACAACCAGACGGCCCTGGCCAAAGTTGTCGCAGCAGCAAAGGGCATCGTCGTCGTCACCGGGTTTGTGGATGGTGGCGGGAACGATATCTACAACGCCGCCGCCGTGGCATCGGAAGGCCAACTCGTCGGCAAATACCACAAGGTGCACCTGCCCAATTACGGCGTCTTTGACGAGCTTCGCTATTTCAAGCCGGGAAGCGTCTGCCCCATCCACACCATCAACGGCGTGAACGTGGGCGTGAACATCTGCGAGGACATCTGGTTTGCCGAAGGCCCCGTTTCCGTGCAGCGGGAGGCTGGTGCACAGGTCATCGTCAACATCAACGGCTCCCCGTTCCATGCAGGTAAGTGCGCTGCCAGAGAACTGATGCTTGCTAATCGGGCGTCCGACAACGGCCTCTACATTGGGTACGTGAACACCGTTGGTGGGCAGGACGAGCTTGTTTTTGACGGCGCCAGCGTGGTCTTGGACGGTAACGGCAAGCCCATTGCGAGGGCAGCCCAGTTCCAGAACGAGATGCTGATAGCTGACTTGAACGTGGAGCGCGAGTTCCCGCGACGTGTGCGAACGCCGCAAACCAAGGCAATCACCGGCACAGAACACATTGATGTCCCTCCGTATCAGCCCATAGAGCGTCCTGTCATCGAAGCTCGACTGGCAGAGCCTCTGGACGATGTTGGCGAGGTGTATCAGGCGTTGGTCTTAGGCACCCGCGACTATGTGCGGAAGAACGGCTTCAACAAGGTGCTCATCAGTCTCTCCGGCGGCGTGGATTCCAGCCTGACGTGCGTCATAGCCGTGGACGCCCTTGGCGCGGAGAACGTGGAGGGTATCACCATGCCCTCGCGCTACTCGTCAGACGGGAGCGTTTCCGACTCCGAGGACATGGTCACGGCGTTGGGCATCAAAATGCGTACGCTGCCCATAGAAGACGTGCACGGTGCTATGGAAGGATCGCTTGCCCCCTTCTTCGCCGGGACGGAGCCGAACATTGCTGAGCAGAACATCCAGGCCCGCATCCGTGGCAACCTGCTGATGGCCGTGTCCAACAAGTTCAACTGGCTGGTGCTGACCACGGGTAACAAGAGCGAGATTGCTATGGGCTACTCCACCCTCTATGGCGATATGGCAGGAGGGTTTGCGGTTATCAAGGATGTGCCCAAGACCCTGGTGTACAAGCTGTGCGAGTGGCGTAACAACAACCTAGCCTATCCTGGGAGTCCAATCCCCCAGAACGTCATCACCAAGCCCCCCAGCGCGGAGCTGAAGCCCGACCAGCGTGACGACGATGACTTGCCGCCGTACGACCTGCTAGACCAGGTGTTGGAGGCCTACGTTGAGGAGGACCGCTCCTATGAGGAGATGCTCGACAAGGGGTTTGAGGCCGCTGTGGTGCAGCGCGTGATGCGCTCTGTAGACCGTAACGAGTTCAAGCGACGGCAAGGGGCAGTGGGTATTAAGATCACGCCCAGGGCCTTTGGTCGAGACCGGCGTATGCCCATCGTCAATCGCTATCGCGGCCATTAGCCAGGGCTTAGCCCTGGACCCATATACCTGACGGTTAGCTTGAGGACTAGCAGGTGTGACGGAGATTGCATTGCCTATTGTTGCATGCGACAACGTAAATTCCGTACCCAAATAAGTAATGCGATGTTAGGTGCAGGACTAAGTCCTGCCTAGACAGGCTCAAGCTTCTTATGGGGCTCCGGTGGTAATTCCACAACGATTGCATCGCCGGGGCGAACCTCGCCACCTGCCAACACAATGCTCATGATACCAGCCTTCCGCACAATGTAGCCTGCTACATCGTTCTCCAATGTCGCCTTCATCAGTCCCGGTTGAAACGTATCCAACTGTGAGCACGGGTTACGCAAACCAGTTACTTCAATCACGGCAGACTCGCCCAGATGAAGCTTGGTGCCAGTTGGCAGCCCAAGAAGGTCAACGCCGCTGGTGGTGACGTTCTCGCCCACATCTCCCGGCTTCACATCGTAGCCCATCGCACGCAGCTCTGCATGGAGTTCAGCGTGGATGAGATGCACCTGTCGTAGGTTGGGTTCACTGGGGTTGCGGGCCACCCGTGAGCGGTGCTTCACCGTCTCGCCTGCATGGGCATCGCCCTCCACACCAAGACCAGCAATGAGCTGGATGCTCTCCTGGTTCAGCTTCGTGAACGTATAGTCACCACTTGCACTTACCGCCGTGACCGCTCCGCCCATGACTCACACTCTCTCTATCCATGCAAGGTCTCATTGGTAAACGCCAGGAGCTAGCACCCGCTCAGGAGGCCAATATTTCTGAGAAGACGCTCTCCAATATTTCATCGCTGACCGGGCCAACGAACTTCCTGACGATCATCCCGTCGGCGTCTATGAAGTACTTCTCCGGGATGCCCGTGAGGCCGTAGTCAATGGCAATGTTGCCTTTAGTGTCCACGCCAATGGGGTACGCAGTACCGGTTTCCGCTACAAACCGCCTCGCCTCGTCCTCAACATCCCATATAGCCACGCCCACGAACTCCACGCCCTGCGCCTTGTAACCGGGGTAGGCAGCAGCCAACGCGGGAGCCTCCTGTCGGCATGGCGAGCACCATGACGCCCAGAAATCCAGCATCACCACCTGTCCACGTAAGTCGGACAACCGTAGCTCCTTACCATCAAAGGTCGTCACGACGAAGTCACGGGCGATGTCGCTATCTACGTCCACCTCGCCAAACGCGCTGTTGATGGCGATTCCCGCAGGCACACCGCCGGAGCGACTCAACGCTAGCCCCAGGATGACGAACAGCGCCACCAACGGAATGGCTACAGCAGCCATTGCCACCAGCTTGCGATGGTTGGCAGGCCGTTCCTCCGGTGTCATGTTGGTGTTTTGTTCAGTCACTATTGGTTCCTTGTTTGCTGTATTAACTCAGCGCGTTCCAGCGTGTACGCTTCTTCTTCAATATCGCCGGCTGCAAACCGCTCGTCCAGGGTAGCAATGGCGATGATAAGCTCATCATATGCGGTATCGTCCCCTGCCTTAATAGCAGCAGATGCCCTACGCCGTCGAGCCAGCGTGAATCCAATAAACCCCACAAGCACCAGGCCCGCCAGAGCAGGCAGCGCACCGCGTCTGAACCCATCGCTTGTGCCCAGCTTCTGCGCGCGTTGTACCAAGGACGGTTGGGGCAAGCCTGTTATCGTAAAGTGCACACGCTCGCCTACGGCAATCTTCTTGGATTCCATCATCAGAAACGTTCTATCGCCTATGGTTGCCGTAGCCAACTCCATCATGTCAGCGCTCTCGGCCCTTGCCAGGCCCACGGGGAGCATGATGCGATACGCCTCAACGCCCATAGGGAAACGGGGTTCATATGGCAGGGAAGAGCCGTTGTACGGCGCGCGATAGACGTACAGGATATCGTGCTCACCGGGGGGAATAGGCGTGGTCAGCGCAAAACCCAGGTTCACCTGAAGGATATGCCCGCCCGGTAGTGATGTCTCCACGTCCAGATCCGTAGCCCCGTCAGGCAATGTGAACCGGAGCAGGTTCATAGGGCTATCGGTCTGCACGTCTGTCTGAAAAGTGCGGTCGCTGTTGTTCCTGAGTTTGACGGCTTCCAGCACCTCAATCTGCCGGTTCTTCTTGTCGACAGAGGTCAATGCCAGGGTATCGTCAAGCAGGTATAACACAGTGAAATCGTTAGTAAGTTCATACACCGTGACTTCCAGCGGTTCCACCAACGGCTCTCCCAGCTTGCGGTTGGTGTACTCAACCTCCAGGTAGGTTGCTGAGACCACGTAGCCGGGGTTTCCTTGGGGTGGAAGGTTCACAAAACGAAACGTCCCATCTGCAAGGGTGAGCGTAACGCGCTCTATCACCTCTCCGGTGTCTGCCTGAAAACGTAGCGTCACCTGAAGGTTAGCAGGGGCTTCTGCTTCCGCAGTGCCGTTAATGACCTTTCCGGCAAGCTCATTAGAGGTGTCCGGCGATTGGGCGTAGGCGGTGTACTGGGGCTGGGTAAGCAGCGTAACAGCGGCAAGGGTCAGGGTAAGGGTGACCGCACGAAGAATGCGACGGTACATTAGGCTTCACCCTGTTTAGGAGCGTCACGCTCCTGGATTCTGGCCCTTGCCGCCAGAATTTCTTCCTCAATCAACACTTCAAGCTCCTGCTGGTCGCCCTCTACACGATCTTGCTGCTGCAGGGTGATGGCAGCCTGACGGCGATATTCAAGCAATTGTCGCTGATACTCTTGCTCATCAACCTGACCAAGTTCCCGTTCCAGACGTAGCGTCTCTAGGGCCTGGTAGATGGACTCACGCCGAGAGCGCAGCGATTTCGCGTTTTGAGGGTTAAAGGTGTCAGCTTTTTTGGGCATGCGGAAAAAAGGGATAGCCACAATACCTATTACAAAGACAGCAAGTAGGGCAGAAAAAACCAGCACCACAGCGTTATTCCTTTTTAGGTGTCAGATTATCGATTCCAGTGTACCTCAGCCTCAATCAGAAGCGTGGGCATCGCGTAGTCCAGCTATAGCCACAGCAGCCTTCTGGCGCTCCGGCCACAACGATACCACCGTGCCGAAGACCATGACCGGCCCAGCCAGCCATAGCCAGAGGATGAGCGGATTAATGTGGACACGGAACAGCGCTCGGCCATCGTCCGTGAACTCACTCGCTAGGATGTACAGGTCTTCTATTGGTGTTTGACGGATGCCCGCGCGGGTAGAAGCCATAGAGAAACTGGGGTAGAACGCAAATCCGGGTTGGAGTCTTTTGACGAAATTGCCGTTCTTGTACAACATCACATCGGCGCTGTGCTCAATCCGATCTGATTTTATCTCCGACGTGCTTCCAAGATACTCCATCTCGTAGTCGCCCAA
>Ga0114999_10000913_pt1 | contig 42711 bp, 36 predicted proteins | sample ArcticOcean_MG_C_3_FD_89820 | JGI IMG/M metagenome (GOLD analysis project Ga0114999, IMG submission 89820) | Marine microbial communities from western Arctic Ocean - ArcticOcean_MG_CB8_126 | ecosystem: Environmental > Aquatic > Marine > Oceanic | place: Arctic Ocean: Canada Basin | collected...
GATCAAAGGGGCGGCGGGGATCAAAGGAGCGGCGGGGATCAAAGGAGCGGCGGGGATCAAAGGAGCGGCGGGGATCAAAGGAGTGGCGGGGATCAAAGGAGTGGCGGGGATCAAACCCTCAATCTCTTCATATGGAAACACGGACGCGACCGGAAGGGACACTTCAAATGGTTCGCCTTCTTCCACAATAGATACAGAGCCGGTCGATTCAGACGGGCCGGTTGTGCTAGATCCTCCGGTCGATCCTGGATTCTGAGCCGTTCCCGAGCCGGTCGTTCCGGTGCCAGGTGGAACGACCGTTACGACGGTTTCAGTCGGTTTGGTATCGACCGGAGTGTCACCGGATAGGTCCTCCCACTTCCGCAAGAAGCAGCCGCTGATCGTGTCTTCATACGAGTGTATAGCCCAGGCGATCGATGCGATCCCGATGATCAGAACGCCGCTGATCAGGACCTGTTTCCAGCCTAGGTGGGTCCAAACCAACAGGATCACAGCAAAGAACACACCGCCGAATGATGTCCTAGCCCCAGTGGTGATAAGCAATAGAACACTGAGGCCGAGGACTATGATCCATAGGAACCGAAAATTACCCCAGTTTCGATACCAGAGACCGCCCATGGCTACGATGGCTGTTATGGCGGCGTATCGGCCCACACCGGTCGACCGAAGCAGGCCGCCGGTGAAATCGTACCACCCGCCAGTCGCTTGGCATTTGGCGATCGCCGACGGGTTGAATATGACCGAGCCAAGGTCAAGATAGGCGACCCCAACGAACAATAAAACAACAGTGACTATGATTATGCCCAGCCAGCTGACGTACATGAGTTCGCTGGCTCTGTCCAAAGCCTTCGGACTTGATGAGATCGCCCATAAGACCAAGGGGACAGTTAGATAAGCGCCGGCCCAAAACAGCGCCGTTGACCGATCAGGAGATAAGAAAGACGATGCGGCGAAACCAACAAGGCCGTAGATGGCCGCGAACCCCAACGGCCCATAGAACATGGACCGGTTCTGACTTACGTGAGGGTACCTAGCAAGGATCACCCCGACCGCGATTGCGGAGGCCACGAACGGCGCCAGCATGCTCAGACCGCGGAAAAATGCCGGATCTACAGATGGGCTGATCACATCCGAAATGTTGCCGCCGACGATACCCGGCAACAACAAAAGCCATAACGCCAACGACAAGAAAGCCAAGACCGGGGAGCCGTGAGTCCAAATCTTTGTGTATTTGAGGACAATCATGAATTATCGTGCGGTGTTCTGAGCCATACCCTCATCGTAGATTTTCATCGTAGATTTTCATCGTAGATTTTCATTAGGCGGTCACCCATTCGGTCCCAATCGTAATCATTGGAAGCCCTCTCTCTGGCCCCATCCCCCAGCCTCTTCAAGAGGTCACGGTCCAGATACAAGCTCTCTAAAGCGCCAGCCAAACCCTCAACGGCTTGTGAGGGCGATTGCGGCGCAACTTTTATGCCGCAGTCCTCATTTACATGTAAACCCGGTCCAGCGGCGTCTAGGCAGACCACCGGGGTACCTACAGCCATGGCCTCAACGACAACAGTACCGCCGCCGTCACGCAGACTGGTGAATAGGAATACGTCACTTGTGGCCATTTTCTCCAGCAGACTATCCCTGGAAATCTCGCCGCAGAGGGTTACATTGTCGTCGATCCCTAAACTGCTGATCAGTCTGTTGAGGTACGCCTCCTCGGGACCGCGGCCAGCGATGGTGAGCCGGGCGTTGGGGTTACGGTCCACAAAATGCTTGAACGCTCTGATCGCCAGCGCGAACCCCTTGATCCTCAGCAGCTTCCCGGCCGACAAAACCTCGAAGGTATCACCTGATTTCGGAGCAGAGGCTACCGTTTTCATATCCTCTTTCGACACCCCGCTTACGGGGAAAAAATGGGCCTTCTGCTCCCAGGATCGAGGTAGCTGGGCCATGGACTCTGGCGTACACACCAAGATGGCCTTAGCACGGTTCTGGCTGATCACGAAGAACGGGTCGTGGCGGAACGCCCACTGGCCCGCGGACCGGACCATCTCCCAGAACCGGCCCTTCAACGAATATTCTTGAAGGAACCCCTTTGGGGTCCGGTGAGCCCCTCCGCCGGGGCCTCTGACGTATGGGACTGGCAACAGACCGCCGATCAGGCTGGCCATCCAGTCGTTGGCGTAGGTGATGTGGTGAAATAGGTCGAATTTCTTCTCTCGATGCAGTCTGCGGGCCACTAAATAGGCCTTGATCTGCCAGAAGAAATAGTAAGCCTGATGCCCGCCCTGGATCTTTAACATCGGTTTCAGCCAGCCGGGCAGGTCGAAATATTCGAACGTCACACCGCTGATGAGACATTCCGCGATAGCCTCTTCGATACCAGCCTTGTTCTGAGTCGTAGTTAAAGCCCATACGTCGTTATGCTTGGCGATCTGGCCCAGCAGATTCCACCCCAACACGTCTTCGCCACCGGCGAACCCGGGTTTGTTGGGCGGGCAACAGGCAAAGGTACAGGCGAGGATCCGGGGTTGGTCGGTCATTTCACGCAGAAGAGATTGACGGATATCTGTTGCTCTAATAGACGGTCCGCCAGATCTTGGATCTCAGATTCTTCCAACGCTTTCAGGCCGATGTTCTCGTCGACGATCTGGATGTTGAACCCTTCTGAAAAGATCTGCCTTGCGAATTGCACTGCGTCGACCCCAGCGCCTTGGAGCAGCATCGGGTGGTATTCGATGATGATCTTTGGGGCGTCGTCGTTGGCGAGAAGTTGGCCCATACCTCGCCAAACGTCCAGCTCCGCACCTTCCACGTCAATCTTGATCAGGCCCACCTTCGGGTTTCCCTCTTCCTTCAAGATCTCATCAAGGCTGACGGTCTCAATATCAACCGTTCCGGCTAGGGGAATATCGTGCTGATAGGTGCTGTGTCTTCCGCTGTCCAACTTCGTCTGAAACAGGATGCCGGCGCCTGTACGGTCGGACACGGCCTTATTCACCACCGTTATGTTTTGGAAACCATTCAGCGCGATATTACCGAGCAACAATGAGTGGTTAATGGGGTCCGGCTCGAGTGCGAGCACCTTTCCATTGGCACCGGCGAGCCCGGCTGATATGAGTGTGTAGTAGCCAACGTGGGCTCCGATGTCTATTACGAATGAACCTGGTTGCACCAGACTCATGATGAGTTGAGTCGTCTCGGACTCAAAACTGCCGGCAAGCATATCCAACGGTGGATAGGCGTTCCCGGTGGACAGCTGCATCCGGTAGCCATTGACCAACTGTGGGCCCTGGGACTTTCGGTAAAACCGGAATAGGAGTCGACCGACGACCGGACCGATGACTCGGCGGAGCCATTGGTGTATTCCGATGGCGGTCGAAACAGCCCGGGCCATGAGATATAGGCGGCGGGTTATCGAGTACAGGGCGTACAGCCTCGTGGCGTGGGGGGGGGGCGCAGAGGTTTAGGCATTTGTGGACATATTGTCTAGTTGTGTCAACAGCGAATCTGCCAGACTCCGGTTGGTCCAAGCTCGGAGTTTCTCCAGCGACCGGGCTCCCATCAGCGCTCGCTCTTCACTGGAGAGGGCAAAGAATGTATCAAGAACATCCGCAAGGCCGTCGGCTCCGTCTGGCTTGAATATGTATCCATTGCTCCCATGTTCCACCATGTCGTAGGCTGCTCCCACCTGGTCAGACGTGATGACCGGCACCCCAAAAGACATTGCTTCGTTTACGACGATGCCCCATGTTTCCCGTATCGAAGGCAGGACCAGAACGTCTGCGATGGAGTAATAGTCCAACACGGTGTTTCGGTTTTGAAAGCCAATGAAGTGGACGGATCGCAGGTCGTGGTCCGCAGCATAATCCTTTAGCGCTCCCATCAACGGCCCGTCTCCGACCAAGACTAACGCCGTGTTATCGACCTTCAAGCGGTCATATGCTGCAAGCAGGTTGAACAGATTTTTCTCTTCACTCAGGCGGCCGCAGAACAAGACTACATTGGCATCGTCATCGATCCCCAATTGTGCCCTTAATGCCGGGCCTGCATCGGTGGTGTCGTTTTCATGCATCTCGGCGAGCTTGTCGTAGCCCCATGAATAGGCAAACGGGATTATCTTTTTGTTGGGCACTCCGTATAGCTGGTAGAGCAATCGGTTCGATTCGCCAGCCGACAGAAAGCCGGCCACCACTTTGAATAAGATGCCGGCCAAGACGATCTTCTTCAGCCAGCGCTTCAATTTATTCTTGCTCTTCTCTCCCTGCACGTTGGCATCGGTCATATAAAACACGCGCGAGCCAAATAAGTAGGAGCCGATGATGGAGATCCACCAAGTCGGATTACTCCAGGCCATCAAGATGACGGCATCGGGTCTGTTTCGGCGAAGCTCGCCAAATATCCCCAGGTTGATGAGACCGGCGGGCCATTTCAGGTAGGAAGGGATGGGCGAGTAGTTCTTTAGCAGTTGGTTGGGGTAACCCTCTAACAGCGTATCGCGGTCGCCCCATTCATTATTTGATTTGAACATCGTGGCGACATCTTTACTCCGCAGAGATTCATCGGAGCAAAAATAAACCATGAGGTCGATCCTGGGGTGGCTGGCAAATTGTCTGAAAATCTCAACCTGATAGTAAAAACAGGTGGGGGCGACTATGGCCACTTTGAATCGTTTTGCTTCGTCGTTCGATGCCAATTTAAGGACGTCCTGTGCTGTGGTATTCAAACCCAAACTTTCTGACCGAATCAGGCTCCAGCAAGTTCCTGCCGTCCAGAATCAACGGCACGGACATCTGCTGCCGGACCGAGGAAAGGTCCACTTTCGTGTATTCAGACCAGTCCGTCAGGATCATTAAAACGTCGGCGCCACTGGCCGCGTCCTCTGCTGAATCGCAATACCTGAGACGCGGGAGGTCTTCCGGGTGTTGCCGCTTGAATTGGCAGATGGCTTGAGGATCATGTAGCTGAAGGTTGGCCTCTTCGGAGAGTAGCCGGTCTACGAGTTGCAAACTGGAGGCCTCTCTGACGTCGTCGGTATCAGCCTTGAATGCGAGTCCCCAAACACCGACGGTCTTGCCGCTCAGCGACCCCAGGGTATGGCGTGCCTTGTCCAGCAGCCGATCGACCCGGCTGTTGTTGACCTCTTCAACCTGTCTCAGCAATGATGCGTTTTGTCCGTGCTGTTCCACCACGATGGTGAAGGCCCGAACGTCCTTGGGCAGGCACGACCCGCCGTACCCTACGCCGGCTTTCAAGTGTCCGGACCCGATCCTTGGGTCCAAACCCACGCCTAGCGCGACCTCTTCTACGTCGGCATCGGCGGCTTCACAAAGGTCGGCAATCATGTTTATGAACGAGATCTTTGTCGCGAGAAACGCGTTGGAAGCATGTTTGATGATCTCGGCTGAATTGACGTCGGTCATTACGACCTTGCCCTCAGCGCCGGGCCCCATCGCATTCAACAGGGGCCGATAGATCCGGAGCATGCATTCTCTTGCGTCTTCGGACTCAACGCCCAGGATGATCCGGTCCGGATTGAAAAGGTCTTCCATCGCCTTGCCTTCCCGCATGAACTCAGGATTGACGACGATCTCTATGTTGGATCCTGCGTCCTTATTTCCGGCCTGGCCTGCATACTCGATTATATTGGCCTTGATCTTTTTCGCCGTTTGCACGGGGGATGTACTCTTTTCAACCACGAATTTCTTGCCGTTCAGGTTGGCGGCGACCGCCCGGGCGACGCCATCTAATTGCGTCAGGTCAACGGATCCGTCCGCTCCCTGTGGAGTGCCGACGCAGATGAAGATCACGTTGGTCTCCCGGATCGCGGTGGCAACGTCTGGCGAGACCCTGAAATTACCGGTCCCAAGATGTTTGTCCAGCGCTTCTTGGAGCCCTGGCTCGAAGAACGGGGCCTTGCCTCCGGCTATGATCTCTGCCACCTGATGATTGTCATCGGCCCCTGTAACCTGCCATCCCAGTTCTGCAAAGCTCAAAGCCGTTGGTAACCCAACGTGGCCGAGCCCTAAAACTGAGATCGATAATGGCGTGTCTTTTTCCAATTCACCTACTCCGAATGAATGACCCGTTACGAGGCCAGATATCTATTCCCGTTCGCTCTTATTCAATCAGAAGATCACAGGAGGACCGTATTGGAGCGAGGCTCCAGTTTTCGAGTCCTACCCGTAACATCTATCAACAATTTTGCCGAGCTGGCGATGGATTCAAGATCATAGTAGTCATGGTCGACCAATAGCACTACAGCGTCAAACCCAGACAACACCTGGGACTGGATCTTCACAGATTCCAAGTCGGATCCGCCGACGTTTAGCGAGGCGAGGTTCTCGTCGCTATAGGACACCAGAGCGCCTCTCTGAACCAATAGTTCCATGACCCGGACAGCGGGGGAGTTTCGCGCGTCTTTGATGTTTTTCTTGAAAGTCGCGCCCAAGATCAGCAGCTTGGCGTCTTTCAACGCCTGACCCTGCTCGGCCAGGATCTCGCCGATCCTGGATAACGTGTAATAGGGCATGTTGTCGTTGATCTCAGCGGCCAACTGGATAAAGTTCACATAGAAATCGTGTTCTTTGGCTTTCCAGGAGAGGTAGAACGGGTCTACCGGGATGCAGTGACCACCGACGCCGGGGCCGGGGTAGAACGGCATGAACCCGAATGGCTTGGTCGAGGCGGCATCGAGGACTTCCCAGATATTGATGTCCATCCGCTGGCAGAGCATGGCCAGTTCGTTGACCAGAGCGATGTTTACGCTGCGGAACGTGTTTTCCAGTAGCTTGGTCATCTCAGCGACTCTGGGTGAGCTGACGGGGAATACCTGGTCCACAAAGGCCGAGAAGAAAGACTCGGCGATCCCCGTACACCGGCTGGTGATCCCACCGACCACCTTGGGCACACTGCGCGTATCGAACTGGCTGTTACCCGGGTCGATGCGCTCGAGAGCAAAGGCCAAGCAGAAATCCTTCCCGACCTCTAATTTCGACTCTTCAAGCCTGGGCAGGACGAATTCCTGGGTGGTGCCGGGAAAAGTCGTGCTTTGTAACACGATCAACTGGCCGGCTTTCATGTGGGCGGCCAGACCTTGAACCGCCGATTCCATGGGCCGCAGGTCGGGCTCTTTGTTCTTGGTTATAGGCGTAGGCACACAGACCAACACCACATCCAACCCCGACATACAACTGTAGTCGGTCGTCGCGGTTATCTTTCCGGCCATCACGAGTTCAGCTAGGAGTTCGCTGGCCACATCTTCGATGTAGCTTTCACCGGCGTTGATGCTGGCCACTCGGCCTTCATTCGTGTCCAACCCGGTGACAGAAAATCCGGCCTTAGCGGCGGAGACCATCGTCGGCAGGCCAACGTACCCCATGCCGATCACCCCAACGTGGGCGGTGCGCTCCCGGACCCGTTCTTCGACGGCGACCAAGGCGTCTGTGCGTTCGCCGGCGTTTTGATTCCCCTGGTTGGTAAGCGTCATTACTCTAGCCCTTCGGGTTCGAGGCCCTGGGAACTGGCCACCTGAGAGATGATCCACGGTAGGTCAGTGGTTGGTTCGAAATTCACGTACTGCTGGATCTTGGAGATGTCGGGAACTCGACGCCGGATGTCTTCAAAGTCCGCTCCGTAGCCTTCTTTGTAGGACAGGTGCAGGATCTCGGATGTGCTGTTCAACGTTTCTATCACTGTCGTTGCAAGTTGGTTGATCGTGGTCTCATGGCTGCTGCCCACGTTGAACACTTGGCCTTCTGCTTTCGGAACCTGGGCGATGTCGATCGCCGCCTTAACCACGTCGTCGATATAGGTGAAACAGCGAGATTGAGCGCCGTCTCCGTAGACAGTGATCGGCTCATTCTTTAGGGCCTGGGAAACGAAACGCGGCACCACCATGCCGTAGCGTCCTCTTTGGCGCGGGCCAACGGTGTTGAATAACCTCAGCACCACCACCGGCAGTCCTTTCTCTTTGTGGTAGGCCAAAGCGAGAAATTCATCCAGCATCTTGGAACAGGCGTAGCCCCATCGGCCGACCGAAGTGGGGCCAACAGCCACGTCGTTGTCCTCTCTATACGGTATCTTATCGCTGTTGCCGTAGACCTCTGAACTGGATGCGAGAATAACCTTTTTTCCGCCGTATTTTTGGGCTGCATGGATGACGTTTTGAGTGCCTGATGTGTTGGTTTCCAAGGTATAGATCAGACGGTCGACCACCAATTCAACGCCCACCGCAGCGGCCAGGTGGTAGATGAGGTCAGCCCGCTCTACCAAGGGCTCCAGGGCCGGAACATCCAGGATGCTGCCCTGGGTCATTTGGTAGCCCGGTTGTTCGAGCAGAGGCTTTAGGTTTTCTGTACGGCCTGTGGAAAGATCGTCCAAGACCTCCACTTTGTGGCCCTGGTCAAGTAATCTTTGGGCCAGATGCGACCCTATAAAACCGGCGCCGCCGGTGATTAAAACATTCATATTAGGACTGCTCTTCAGAGAGTGCTGGCTTGTTCCTGGCGGCCCCGGTGCTCACGGCCAGCAGTCCCTGCAGGTTGCCGAAAGAACGCATGACCAATGTCGGTTGCCGGCTCAGCACGCCTTTGGTGAAATTAAGTACCATTCTTCCCACGCAGGCCCATAGGCAGCGGGCCAATGAGAGGTCTGGATTGTTGTTTACGAAGTAGACCCAGTTGATGATCTGGCGCTCGCCCAGCTTCCTCTGGGCGCGTACCGGGGCGGGCGGGTCCACGTGAGTGCAGTGGGCGCCGGCGACCATGGCCAGCTTGTACTTCTTATTGACCTGATGGCTGAAATGAACGTCCTCAAACACGCCGCTACCGGGATACCATTCGATGAACTTGAATTGGTCGAAGACCTCTTTCCGCCAGACGGTATATCCCCCGCCCAGCCATCGGCACGACGTGGTGTTGGTGATGTTCCAGAGAGGGGTGCTGAACCCCGAACTGAGAACCTGCCCAAATTCCTCGTCATTTACGAAGAACAGGCGTTTCAGAGCGGTCTTGGTCCAGACGTGGGGCCCATAGATGAAATCGGGCATGTCGAATGACGCGCCGCCCAGGTCGGCCGGTGAAGTGTCCCAGTGGCCCATCATGGTATCCATGGCGCCATCATGGAGCACTATGTCGTCGTCCAGAATCGCGACGAGATCGATGTCCTGGCGCACTGCAGCCACGCCGGCGTTCTTCTGCCGGGTCAGCCCTGGCGGGCGGACGGTAACATAATCAACGTTAAGCTCCGGGAACTCATCAATCACCGAGGCCACCGGGTTATCACTGCCGTCCACCACGATGATCTGTTCCGGCGTGAAGCTCTGGTCTCGCAGGTTGGATAGCAATCGGCGCAGCTGGTCCGGGCGGTCTTTGGTCGCCGTTACCACCGCCATCCGGTGCTTCCAGGTGCGCGGTTTAGGCGTTTTGATGTCGGATTGTTCAGTCATATCTAGGAGATAAATGTGTCCAGGGCATCGGCGGTAACGGGGCGCAGGTAGCCACGGACGTAATCCCCGCCAGTCTCCTGCAACCGGGCATACCGATCATCCGGGATCGCATCGATATCCCGCAGGGCTTCCAGTAGTGAAGGGCCATCGTGGGCGGTCCATTTGAATTCTTTCAGGCCGGTCATCGGGTCTGTGTCGAGAAACTCGCCCAGGTTTAGTTGGACTGCCGGAATACCTCGGGAGATGCCTTCCATAGCCACCGTCGATGATGCGTAGAGCACCACGTCGGCCCAGTCCAGGTCCTCGGTCAATGAACCGTTGCTGACCGAAAAGAAACCGGTGTCCGAGAGCGGTGTGATCGCCAAAGCGGACTCCAACGGGATGATCGGATGCGCCCGAACTCTCACGCTGAATTCAGACCGGCCGGCGAAGGCGTGCTCCAAAAGCAGCATGGTATCGATGTATTCCTGCAGGCTCGTCGCCAGGGGCACAAAGATATTTTTCAACGGGTTCGGCCTGGGTCTTGACTCGATCTCGGCTGATACCTGTTGCCGTAATGCACAGGCAGACTTGAAGATGCCACTTGGGTAATTACCCTCTTCTTCCAGCCACGATTTCACGACCTCGCCAGTCGTCAGGATCGTATCCGGAAGCGGCAGCACTTCGTTCTCGTTATCGCCCATGATGAAATTCGTGTGGCTCCTGGTGACCGACGTGTGTTGGTAGCCGACCAGGTCAGCCTGAGGCGATACGCTGCGAATACCCATGACCAGCATCTTTTCCCACGACCGGTTCTCGTATGGATAGAGACACCGGGCTATACCCAAGGTCCTGGCCAGGTTCTGCGCGGAGCGGTGCAGTCTGAGGTTCAGCATCACGTCGCCGGAATGGACCGCTTCGTTTACCGACCGTTCCACCAAGCATCTGATGTCGATCCCGTCGATCTCCACCGGCCCGTTGAGGCGCATCGGCCGCAGGGCCAATCTGATGGCGGCCCAGGTGCTTGCCACCAGGTCTTTCAACGTCAAGAAAGATTCAACCGGGTATATCGCCAGCGGATGGTCCCCTGATTTGACCTTTTTCAATTGCGCCCAGGGTTGTTCAGCGGGAATTCCGAACACCAATGCCTTGCGTCCGGACTGGCTTATATGGTCGGCCAAAGGGCCAAAGTAGGCGTCGCGAAAACCGGTGTCGCCATTGAATGCCCCCGGATGGAGCAGGGTGGACACAACCACCCAATCTTCGCTGGACGCTGATTTCTGCTTGAACCGCGGACTAGCAAGGAGCAGGGCAAATGTCCTCAAAAATGCCTTTAGCGGACCAGCGGGGGTGTGTAATTTGACCAGTGTCCGTAGTGGGTTGGGCCCTGCCACCAAGTCCAGGCATTCGATGCTTTGTTTTCGGCAATGGCCCTTTACTTGCGCGGTCAGGTCTTGGCTGTCGGTGATGACGACCAACGTGTCATCCATGTCACCGACAAGGCTAACGATCAGTAGGAACGACGATGTGTCGCGGCACAGCGTTGTGGTCAACGGATTCTTGTTGGTGAACGGCATCGACCACCAATTCAAGGAATGGTTCTGGATGTTCAGGTCTCCCAGAAAGGTGATGTATTTCTCCCGGAACGATTCTGAACGCTCGCGGAATAGCGTGCCCTTTGGTAGTTCTTCCGCGCCTGGCCACGCGGCCAGGAAATCGCGCACCGTCTGTCCTTCTCTGGTCTGGAGCAGGCCGAGATAGCGCACAGTCCCTTGCCGATTCCTAAGCGCCCGTTCCAACGGGCCGACTCGGTTGCAAAGGATTACTGAGCTCACAGACCCTTGGCGACCAGGTCGTGCACATGGACCATGCCAACCACCTTGGAAGTGGACCGGTCCAGCACTGGCAGTACCAGGAACGGCCGCTCCCGATTTTCCATGATCTCGAGGGCATTGATGGCCTTTTCATCGGAGAATATGAACGTGGGATCGTGGTTCATGATTTCCCGGTTGGTGAGGTTCAATACGTCGTCCCCACGCTCCAAAGCCGTTCTGATATCGAAATCAGTGATCAGCCCGGCCAACTTGTATTCGCTGTCCACCACGGACGCCGCGCCGCTGTGTTTGCTGGTTATCTCCAATAGCGTTTTCCTGACAGGGTCGTCTATCTCGACCACCGGGTTCCTATCGCCGACCCGCATGACATCGGAGACATCGATCAGCAATCGCTTTCCAAGTTGGCCGCTGGGATGGATCGATGCGAAGTGATCGGACTTGAATCCTCTGAGGTTCATCAACGCCATGGCCAGCGCGTCGCCCACCACCAAGGCTGCGGTGGTGCTGGATGTCGGCGCCAGGTTGAGGGGGCAAGCCTCAATGTCGACGGGGGTGTAGATCACGACGTCCGAGTTGCGGGCCGCCGCTGATTCTGGCTTAGCAGTGATCATTATCACCGGGATATTGGCCTTGCGGACGTGTACTAGCACGTCGAGCAGTTCTTCAGTTTCCCCGGACTTGCTCAGCCCCAAGAGGACGTCTCCGGGCCGTATGATCCCCAGATCACCGTGCAGCCCGTCCCCCGGATGCAAAGAGATGGCCAATGTTCCAGTGGAGACCATAGTGGCGGCGATCTTCTGGGCGATCAGACCCGACTTGCCCATGCCAGTGACCACAATTTTGCCCGTGCAGCCGAAGATAAGGCGCACCGCTTTTTCGTAAGCCTCGTCCAACTGCTCCCGGGTCTTGACCAGTGTTGCGATCTCTAGATCGAAAACTTTGTGTAAATCTTCAAGAATACTCATATCGTCCGGCTGGTGGTTTTGGATGTTGTTATTGTTCCGTACACCGGGTCCCGAACACCGGGTCCCGAACATCGGGTTGTACGCCGTCAGTTTGTGGCCATGTGCGCCAGGCGGAGCCAGATCGGGCCGTCGTAGTAGTTGACCAACGGAAGCCGCACCCCCAAGGGGCGCGGGCCTTCCGGAGAACGACCCCTGGAGAAATAAAACTTCTGAAACTTGCAGCTCTCGTCGATCAATATCCGGTCGTCGTTCTGCCAGGGGTATTTGAGGAATTCGGCGACTTCTCCGCCGACCATTTCTTTCCTCTCTCGGTTGCAGCAGATGAATAGATTGTCAGGCTCCAGTTGGTCGCGCATGAAATCGAAGTACCGCTGGATGGAGAATCCCGTCATCTCCTGCATCGAGTTGTTGTTGGCGGCGACGTCGAACCGCAGTGACTTCAGCGATTCAAGGTCCTCGGTCGGGCAGTAAACAAAATCTGCGCTGGAGAGATCTCCGCCGTCGGTCGCCAGACGGTGGTCGGCGGCGGGGAAGGCCCGGTGGACGTGGTGGGCCTGGAACATCAGGGTTTTTCCCAGGTCTACCAGTACGACCGTTGCTTTGGGAAACAGATATTTGAATAGGACCGACAACACGCCGATCCCGTCACCGATTATCAGCGCTCGTGGGCTGCCATTACCCATGTTCTCGGGCATGTGCCGGCTTAGAGCTTCCAGGAGACAGACCTGGCGAAAGACGGTGTTCGTTGGGTCGAGGCCCATCGGCTCACAGGCCGCAGCCGCCAACCGCCCGATCTGGCGGATACGGCGTTTGTTCGGCATCGCCAGAAGGTGAATGCTAGAACAGGCCTGGTCGAGGACACGGCTGCGCAATCCGGACCAATTGCACCCCCAGAATGGGGCTGTGAAGAGATCTACCGCTCCCGATTCGGTTTCTCTCACCTTCAGGTATTCGTGCTCCTGCTCCCAATGGGAAGAGATGAGCTCCCCGTCTTGCTGGTCTTTCGTCTGGTTCTGGGCTTCCGTTTGGTTGTAATAGGTCTCATACAACCGCCGGACCACGGGAGAGGTCGAAACGTTTCGGCCGTGACTTAGTGAAAACTCTGGGGTTGAAGTCAACTGCCGACCTTTAAGTGCTGGTGGGTGGATAAAAGCGCTCCGAAAATCATCATGGGGCCATACTCAGGCCGCCGGGCTTGCGGACCAACGATGCCGCTGCCCAGACCCCGATGCCCAGCAAGGCTAGCCAGGGCAAGATGGACAGTACGATGATCAGCGGGAGTACCGGGGCGCGGTAGACAAATTCATAGGTATGCCGGCCCGGCGATGTCTGGACCGAGGCGTAGCCATCGAAATTGATGGCTGAGATTTCCTGACCGCCGTCGATCGAGACCTTCCAGCCGTCAAAGGCGTTGGCCGGAACAACCAATACGGACCCGGCTGCGCCATCTGCCTCCACGGTGAACCGGCCCGGTGAATAAGACAGAACATCCAGTGGCGTCACGTTGGAACCGTTCACCAACCAGGAATCGCCCTGCGCGTCATCGTTGATCCAAGAAAGGATGCTGCCGTCTTCGATGAATGTCCTCCAAGTACCTTCAGAAAGAGGCTGATGCTCGTCGGTCCCGATGAAATAGCGGATCCTCTCGGCGTCGCCGATCAGTTGATGCTCCGCTTCGAATTTTGGACTCAGCGGCGGGGCCACCGACTTCGCTACAGGAATCCCGCGCTCCGCCAGAGCCAACCGGACGGCCGTGGTATCGGTGAATCCGAACTTGCCGATGTCCATCAAGAATGGTCCTTGGTCCTGTTCTTGGATCAGGTCGAGCACCCTGAGTACCGGCGCGACCGCCGGGACATCACCGGCTGTCGGTAGGTCTTTCGTTGCGTGCGCCACGTCGGCCAACCCAGTGATGGCCAATATCGAAACGGCGGCAGCGATCACGAGGCCCGGCCTTGACTGGCCAGACGCGCTCCACCGGACCACGATCGCGGCCAACACTATGAGCACTACCGCCATTACTACGCCGGCTACCATGTAGCCCTCCTCTGATGACTGTAGGCTTTCGAGGCCCGGAGCGGCGTTGTATACCCGATTGATCGTGGCAGTCCACGAGACGTTCACCGACCAGACTCCGACCAGACCAGCCACCAGCAACACGATCGCGGCCGGGACAGCCCACCGGGTCAAACGTTCTCGGCTTGGGAGGCGAAGCGAACTCTCCAATGCCACCGCAGCCAGGGCCAGGCTTGCAGGCCCCGCGACCATCAGCGCACGAGACGGCACCCGGAATGAATCGAGCCTCGGCAGGACCTCATAGGCCCAGTGCACCGGTGAGTACCAGAACCCGTTGGCGAGCCACAGCGCGGCGAGAAGGACCACGGCAGCCAGGGCAGTTATCTCACGGCGCGCCGTCGTGACGAGGCCGGACAAAGGACTCCACCGGAGCGCGGCTACGACTACGGCCAACACGGCCAACGCGCCCAATGCGAGCGGTATCAGACCGATGAAACTGCTGTATTCCCACCACCCCCACGGATGGGTCGTGTACCGGAAGAAGGGTACTGCTAGGTGTACGGCTGCCCAGTAAGCGTCCTGCCCGCCAACGTACGGGTGAATCTGGCGAATGGTATCGGGCAGTATGGCCGCGGAGGCAACTAGCTTTCCAGCGGTGCCAAGCAACAGACCCGCAGCCCAGGCCGAAAGACAAAGGATCAGACTCCACCAGGAATCCCGGAGGCCCTGACCGGCCTTAACCACCAGCAAGACCAGCGGCACGGACACCACCAGGTAGAGGAGTACGTAACTCCCACCGGCCAGGAATGTAAGCCCAGTTATAAGCCCGGTTAGAACTCCCCAGAAGATAGTCGTTCGGTTGGTTTCGGCTCTGCCCGTCATCAACGCCCCGGCCAGCACCAGGGGAATGAGCGGCATGGCCAGCACTTTTTCGACGTGGCCGGCGTGGATACGCGCTCCGATCCCGCCCCCAACGGCGAAGATGAACCCCGCCCAGGCCGCAATGATCGGCCGGGGGCCCAACATGCGGGCCAGCAGATACATCCCTGAGCCAGCTAATAATAGGCTGAAAACGTAGGTTATCCGGATGCCGGTTTCAGTTCCGAAAGCCAACGCGGGCAGTGTCAGAGGGGCGTAAAAGACCTGGCTCAGAGGGTGGCCCAACAATGGCAGGCCATCTTTGGACACGCTCCACCAGGTGAGCAGCCGGCCCGAGTCGAGGAGTTCGGTCCTGAATATTCCCAGGTACGCCAGGTCGTTGCCGAGGTCTGCTCCGTGGGGCGGGCCGCTGATGGACGGGTTCAGGTATTGGCGGGCGAAGACCAGTATGCCGGCCGCCAACAGGAATAGGGCCAACGGCGCGCTCTGGCTTAATTTTTCGATCCCGGCGGTCAGGCCAGCTGACCGTGTCCCGGATGAGCGATTGTCATGGGGAAGTGTGACCATCCTAGCCGATGGCCGACGGCGTGCCGGGTACGGGTGACGAGCCTCGGCTGGGCGCCGATATCAGTAGATCGTAGGGGAATTCGTCCAGAGGTAATCCATCGGGATAGCCGATCAGCACCACAGCGAATCCGATACCCTTTCCGGTCGGTTCCATTTCGGGACTATAGCTGGGGAGATAGACCGAAACGTCGTCCCTGATCGGGTTTAAGGCCGCTTGGACCAGTTCCAGGTCGATTCGGATGTCTGGGTACTCGTCGTAGAAGTAATCAGGCTGGTGCGGCTGATAGAAGTCGTCAATCAACACCACCGCCCTCTGGCATTGCTTGGCGATTATCTGTAGCTCTTCCGGCAGGGGCATGTACTCGTACCAGTGGGCATCCAGGTAGAACATCGGGTCGCTGCCAATCTCCGGCCCACCGCAAAGCTTCTTCAGCAGATCAGGGCTGCTGCAGAGGTGACTGGCGATCCCCTTGGCCCAAAAGAGATTCGCTCTGCTGACCAGATGGTTCGTCCGGTTGACTTCGCTGGTGAAGACCGGGGTTTTGAACACCTTTTGCACATAGCCGGTGGTCTGCCCGTAGAAGGTGCCTGTTTCAACGAAAGATGTGCAATTGAACCGTTGGTGAATGCGCCACGAGATGTACGAACGGATGGTCTCGCGGTTAAAGCCGGGTATTGGGTGGTCCATTCCGAACTGGATGGCTTCATTTACGCTGGTCCAGCCTTCAGGAAACCTGCGGGTCCGGAACCGTACCCACCAAAAATTAAACACATTCCGGCGCTTCACCTGGAAGGCCCACCAGGATGGTCTCAATATTTTTTGGAGATTACTCGGCAAGTTGAAGTCGTCCTATCGGCTATTGGCTGTTTATCGGTGCTGCTGCCGTCGGGTTCCAGGCTTACCGCCCGGTCTTGAGCTTTCTCGCTGACTGTGAATCCACGCTGGGCTCCACCAGGCCGTCGGCGTACTTTTCAGTGAAATCAGACGGGTTGAACGATTCGTCATCCACCAGGTTGTACAGGTCCGTGTTGGACATCTTGACCGCCACCTCGGCGGGCAGGTTGTGGCGGTTGGTGTAGACCAGGGCGTCGGCATGGGGCAACAGTTGATCGCACTGGTTGCAGTAGGGGAATAGCTCGAACTTGCTCTCACCGTGGGAGATTCTAAGCAGCCGGTACTTCTCGGCGTTGAGCACATCCAAGACCGGTTCTTCAAAGGCGTTTCCAAGCACTATCTGGTTGTTGTAGTCGTAGCAACACGGAATCACTTCGCCGTCCCACTGAATCTGCAGCGGCCCATTCTCCGGCCGTCCGCAGGTGGTCTTCACGGAGAGGTCCTCGTACCGTTGGCGGTAGCTGCGGCCATCACCGAAGTTGTGGGGCTTCCATATCTCGATGGCGTCGGCGCGAGGCTCCCAGTATTCTTTGAATAACTCGGTATCGCCTTCGTTCTCGGGCAGGACCAGCCAGTTCAGCTCCAACTTGGGCAACTTGGAGCCCAATTCTTCCCTTACTTCCAGGAAGTCGGCCAGGTTCTTCATCGTGACGTCGAACTTTAGACCGACCATCACGCGTTCGTAGGTCTCTTTGCGCATGCCGTAGTAGCTGATGCGCAGTTCATCCAACCCTGCTTTGATGAGTTCGGCCGATTTCTTGCGGGTCAGGAGCGAAGCGTTGCTGATGATGTAGGTGCGCAAGCCCTTACTCTTGGCATACTCAACCTTCTCCACCAGGGTTTTATCGATCAACGGCTCCCCGAAGCCCGTCAGCACCACCTGTTTACAGCCGAGGCCGGTTACCTCGTCGATGCTGTCTTTGTATTTCTGCAGGTCCATGATGCCGTGGGCCCTGGCCAAGAGGTGCTGCTCACGCGGACACATGATGCAATCGGCGTTGCAGTGGTCGGTTACTTCGTACCGGGCCTCCGGGTGGCGCAAACGGGTTATGGGGGCCTCGGCGGCCTCCTTCCGTATCCGGGCCATCAATTCTTCCGAGTCGAAGCCATCCCACCGCACGCTGCGGTCGGACAACAAGGATTTCTGGTCATAGGGGCGCAGGGGTATCTGTTTTGGACTAGGCATAGGATTTCTCCCGATCGATTTATCTGAGCGCCGTGGGCATGGTTGCTAGCCCACGGTTAAAAATCAGACCTGTTGACTGACTGCGGCCTGAATGTGTTCGGTTATGGATCTGGCTACCCCGCCATCGCTGGAGAAGCGGGCCTGGAAATTTCCGACTATCTCTTCCCTATCGGCTTCATTGAAGAGCGCACGTCCCAGCACTTCCTGTATTTTATTCCCGTCTTCTACCAAGAAAGAACAATTATCGCGGCACCAAGGGGGCAATTCATAGCCTTTGTTCGTCAGAAGGTATTTTTTACCCAGGTCATCGAAGAGTACCAGCAAGGCTGGGGTCCCTAAATGACTGGCTTCCAGGGCAGCCGACGAAAACTGGGTTGCCACCAGGTCAGCAGCGCAATAAAGGCCAACGGCATCGGCTTCAGCAGAGACGTCTATGACGTGCATGGCGGTGTTCGCCAATAGTTCAGTATACCGGCCTTCCAGATAGAATTCGTCTCTAGGATGTGCCCGGAATAGCAGAGTCACGGGATCGCCGCTGTAGCTTTCGATAAGCCTTTCTAATGCCGAGAAGGAGTTGTCACGGTCAGGCTGTCCAGCCCAAAGCAACACTCTTTGGCCGGACAAGCCCAGGTGGCGTCTGGTTTGAACTCGGACCGCCAATGTGTTGATGCCTTTTAGGGCGTCGTAGCGCGGATTGCCAGTATCGCGCACCAGTTCCGGGTCGATACCCCGTTCGACGTGGAGCTGAACCGCTGCAGGGCCTTCGACGAACAGACCGTCCAGCCGGCCAGTGTGGCTTTGCCGGTAATTCCCAGGGAAATCCTCAACGGCAAAGACTGGGATGCCCGCCGTAGTGGCGGCTTCCGACACGATGTCTTCGATGTTGGACTCCGAAACGTTCTCGGAAGTGCCTCTTATGATTGCCTTGAAACCATGGTCTTCCAGGAGTTCGGGTACGCGGTTCATCTGGTCGAGGGTCAGATAGGGTAGTCCCGCCCGCGCCCGTTCCTTGGCCGCCGCGCCGCCCAGCAGGAACACTACATTTTCCTGGCCAAGGCCATTTTCCAGAGGTTGCACGGAGAGATAGGGGCCCAGGTGGGCTGCCACGATCAGGAAATCAGCTTTGCTGTCTCGCAACTGCGTCACGCCGCCTACCTCGACCCCGATACGCTGACTGTGGATGCCTCTTTGAGAGCGTGCTCCGGGGCAGTGTCGGCCGATCCTGACAGAAGCTTCCGAAACCTAGTCAAACCCTTCGCATCCATGAACGGGTCCAGGACGCTGAAGTCGTAGTCCTTTCTTTCATCTGAGCCGGGCTGCCCCGATCTGCTGCGCAAGGCGATGGCGGTGGCTTGGTTCAGTTCCTCGTAACCCCGGGCGACCAGGTGCGGGATCTTAGAATTGGCTGCGTCCGCGAAACGGCCGGAAGCATCGAAATAGATGGCCGGTATGTTGGCGCCCAATGCCTCAAGGGTTGTAGATGTGAACGGGAACGAGATGACAAGATCGGCCTGGGCCATGACCTCGGAGGGGTTGGTCTCGAATCCCGGCATCCAAACGCGATCGTGGGCCGCCAGTTCGTCCAAAGCAGCCTCGATGCCGTGTAGGTCGTGGTCGTGGGACCAGGGATTGTCACCCAGGTAATATCTGGGTTTCTTTTCTTTGAACACCACGAATATCCCAGGGTTGTCGTTGACCAGCTGCTGAATCCCCCGCACGAATGCGACCCCCTCGTTGAAGTCGCCGATGGTTTCAGTGCCGTAGGTAGTGTCGAAGACGGCGACCAGATTCAAGTTTTCGTTCCATCCGGCCGCAGCCGCCTGCTCTTTGAACTTTGAACCGATCAGGCCATCTTTGATGAGCTGGATGTGCTCAGACCAGATACAACCGACCACGGGATAGTCTTTTATGGACTGATTGTGTTGCCGCAGATAATCGGCGTTCCGGTGGTTCCAGGTAACGCAGTGGTCGTAGCTCAGATATCCCCAGGCCGAGGCCCTATACGGTCTGTTGTCACCGGTGGTCAGGTAAGAATCTCCGGTGCCCATCGAGTCCAGGTAGATCCAGGTCTCAGTGCCACGATTCCGGAGGAGCGCATTTCTTCCGACATGCCCAATGCCTAAATCGGCGTAGGTGATGAAATGGTCGACTTCAAACTCGCTTTGAAATTTGGACCAGGTCCAGTGATCCCTGGCCATGTGAGCGGCGACATCCGTGGCCCAGGGTTTTGCGGTGAAAACCCGGAGCAGCACAGATATTTCAGCAGCCACCACTGCTGCCAGGGCTTTGAATCCGGGAGACGCATCGGTGTGGCCGATGTTGTATCCCCGTTCGTTCATCAGATGAGAATGTTTTAACGCCCATTTCCCCAATGGCACCAACAGAGTATTGTCGCGGTTGATGTTTTCCCCGTCGGCCAAGAAGTCAGGGCCTCGAACCTCGTTGCCAAGCTCGCGCAGCGGATTGATCATCGCAACGGCGTATTTGAAGTGCCGGCGGGGTGGAATACCACGAGAATGGGTTAGAAAGTTTCGGGTGGCTCCCAGCATGGTGCTCACCGCCACTGCGGCTGTCCTCAACCGGCTGATCATGCTCTTGTAGGCTGCTTTCGGCCGGTTCCACACAGGGACCGAGGCATTGCCGTCTGTCGGCGGGTCGATGGCGTCGCAGCGTTCGATGAGGCTCCGGTACGCCCGTGGTGGAGCGCCGTAGCGGACTTCTTGTGGGACGAACAAGACCTGCTTTGCCGACGATAGCGACCGGCGTATCTTGGTTTTTAAGATCTGGCAGTAAGAGTATTTTTCCAACTCTACCAACAGGGCTTTCTTGAACGCGAGGTGTGTGTCCGCCGACCCAAAAAGCCGCTCGATGCTTCCGGCAGGCCCGCCTTTGGAGAACCTGGTCTGGTATATCTCTTCAACGACGTCGTACGCCGCCTCCGGCGCTTTGAGAAGACACATGTAAAGCGGCTCATCCAACGCTAGTTTTTCGAGCCTGCCGGAGTTGCTTAGACCTCTGAACCAACCGCTGTCCGAGGCTGACATTTCAACCTTCAGATAGTAGGTCTGGAATCCCCAGGCACTGTACCAACGGACCAGGAGACCGTCGCTGCCCTTGAGATTTTCGAAGACGACCGCTTTTTCACTCAAACTAAAACGCTAGTCCTTAACCTCTTGGAAATCCCCTGGGACGGTTTGAGCGCGGCAACGGTCAACGATCAGGCCCCTTTCACGAAATAGGCGGTCGGGCTATGCGTCCACGGAAACGCTTGCAGGGTTATCCCCTTGTCGGCGATGAATTCGTCCACGGCGTTGGACTCACCCCAAGTCCCCACGGCGTACTCGTCGAGTACCACGACACCCCCTGGAACCACGCGGTCGTAGAGGCCTTCCAGGACCGCTTTGGTCGGGACATAGGTGTCGAAGTCCACGTTGAGCAATGACACCCTGAATCCGGGGTTATCTTCGGTGTACTTCTTGATGGTGGCAACCACGTCGCCCGCCACCAGTTCCATGCGGTTTTGAAGACCCTGTGCCGCGGCCGTCTGCATCAAGCCCTCGACCGTGGCGCTCTTGGCCGCCACTTCATCATCGCTCTCATTGAGGAATTTAGTCTCGAAGTCCAGGTTCTGGTCTAGGAAACCCTCGAACGTGTCGAACCCAACGACTTTCCGAGCGCTGCTGGAATTGAAGATCGAGATCAATTTTGCCCAGAACAAGACCCCAGAGCCTTTGAAAACACCGCCTTCGACGATATCTCCCGGCAGATCGATAGTCTTTTTGTACAACTCATACCGAGCGAAGATCTTGGAAAGACGGCCAGGTTCTCCGTACAAGAGAAGCTGGTTGTAGCTGTCCCAACTGATCTGTTCCAGGTTGTCGGTTTCTATTTCTTGCATTTGGTCAGAAGTCCCCTTGATTGGATTCTGCTGTTGATCGCGGCTCGAACGTGGTCAGTACGAATGGTCGCCGCCGATGAACCCCTGTTCCGACGTCATCAGGTAGGTCGAGCCCAGGTAAGGGCAGTCGGACTCTATCGTGCACCATAGAATCTCGCCGTCTTTGGCGGTGTAACCGGCTTTATCGATAAGGTCTTCAAGCTTGACGCGCAAGCTCGTCTGATTCTGTATTTCCAGTTCTTCCGACCAGATCTTCCCTGATTCCGAGAACAGGTCCAGGTGTGCCTGGGCCGTGAATTTATCATCGATTCGCGAGCTCAGAGCGGTGATCAGAGCGAAGTTCTGGAGGTCCTCCCGGATGAACACCGGCTGCCACAGATAACTTCGCCTCGGCGTGTCGAATTGGGCGCCGTGGTACATGGACGTGTTGATGTTGGTGCCGGCCTTTGACGGTCGGTGATGGTTCACCCCGAAATTTATCCTGGTGGGCAGCTTGTTGTCCGGGGAGTAACCCTCGACCGACAGCAACGAAGAGCTTCCCAGGGGTATCTCCAGCCGCTGCATCAGGTCGCGTATCTTTAGCGAGACCATCTGCGTGCCTGGTGACACCACCGTGCCGAAGTCTTCTTCTTGACCTAACAGTTCACCCTGGCCATCGAATATCGACGCCCTTATCTTGACTTCTCCAGGGGAGAATATCGGGTAGAAGCTGACGTCGATCTCCGTCTCTTCCACCATGGTCAACGGGATGGCCAGGAAGGCATTTCTGATTTCGCCGGACAAGTCGGAATCGAAATACTCCTCCCGGACCGAGATGTCGTAGTAGGAGTGTGTCAGCGTGACCTGGGAGCGGTCGGGCGCCATATTCCCGCACATCAGCCTTGGGAAGATGCCAAACGGCTCGTACAAGACCTTGCAGAACCCCACGTTGCCATGCAGGAACTCTCGCATCTCCTGGTGTTCTTCAGGAAATACGAAGAGCGTCTGATACGGGCGAAGGGCTGCGGTTGGTAGTTCGATCACCATTTCCTCGCCCTGGGCGTTGAAAGCGGAGAAGACCATCTTTGACTCGGCGACCGGCCGTGGTCCGTTGGTGAAACAGATGAACGGGGTGCGGTCATCGTCAGAGTGGATGTCGAAGCCGCTCTCCTGGATGTCGGTCATCAGACGCTTGTCCATGTCACCGATGCTGTGGAACACACGACTTGCCGTGTGCACGGCCGACACGCCCTTGGCCGTCTCGTAGAAGATGGACACCGCCGGGTAGGGGAATTTCAGGTCTTCCACGGCGAAGAACTCCACTTCGCATGAGCCAAGGAACGAGCCATCGGCGCTGAGAAAATCGCCGACCAGTGCCGGGAACCTGAGGCTGTGAACAGGCTGGTCAACCGGGAAGTAGACCCGCTTCAGAGTCTCACCCTCTGCGCTGCGAACGGTGGCAACACAGGAGATGGACTCGATGTCGTTTTTGAACTTCCAGTAGTTCATGAAACTGATGGTGGCGGACATGCCGTTTCCGCACATGATTGGAAACATAGAAGACGCTTTGAACGTTGGTTCGTACGCCACGTCGTCGTAGGATTTCGCAGGTGTGTGCAGGAATTTGAGCACCGATTTAAGTGAATTTACGTCTGTCATCGGAATCTCTCAATCTTAGTTATTATTTTGCCCGGAGGATGCCATGGGTGCTTCCCTTTCAGATTCTCTTGGCTCGGGTGTGGCGTAGTCTGCCAGTCCGGCCAGAGATTCCAACAGCCCTTCGAACCTGGCTGCAGGTATTCGAGGACTCAAGGGAATAATCAAGAACCGCTGGTAATTGGGGTCGAAGATGTTCCGCGCCACGTCTACGTGATACAGGTCGGGGTTGCAACCGTGGGCGCGAAAAATCTCCTGGGCTGCTGCAACGTCCGCCCCAGGCAGGAGGGGCGCCGCATAGGCCAGCTTTCTAGTATCGGGGATAAGAGCCATAGAACCAAACCGGTCTTCAACCATTGCCAACCGGCGTTGGTTCTCGGCCGAGAATGAGTCCATTCGTTTTAGGCCGTAGAGCAGATTTGCCCGCAACCAGCCGTTGTCGCCTTTGCTGTCCAGGTATAGCTCGTAGGCCGTGCCGCCGAGTGCCGAGTAGGAACTAGAAGATTTCTTACGTCTCAGCAGAGCCAACGACACGAGAACATACCAAGACCAGATAGATGACTCCCGGCGTTTTTCTTTCATGAATTCAACCAGGCCTTGGTCATCCGAGACCAATATGGCGCCCTTCAACACGGGCAATACCTTGCTGAGCGCCAGTAGCTTGCCCAACGAGTCCGGGCCAGGACGCTCTTCGGTCTCGATACCAAATGCGCCGTCTTCGATGTACCGGCAGCCTCTGGAGCGGCATTCCCGGGCGATGGTGTCCAAGTCCTGACGCAGGCCGTATTGATGGACCACGATGGCCAGTTGCATCTCAGCTGTGCCTTCTTGCACGGGAAACCCCCGGCGGTTGACCGCGTTGAGGATGCACTGACCCATGAACCTGGGCACCAACACATGGTCGTTGTGGCGGCTCAAGCCCAGATATTCTTGGGTCCAGCTAAGGCCGACCCTCACAGATGGGATGCCGATGCACGAGACGCCCAACGCATCGGATGCGACCCGGTCTATTCGATCCCAGGTGGCTCCGAGCGGAGACCGGTAGTCACCGGGCCGGACAGGCGGTTCCATGGGGTAATACTTGAGATCTTTCGATTTCACGTTCTGGCTCATGTGCTTGGCCGTTAGACCTTGGCTGGTTCCGGGGAGATCAGAGAGAAAAGGTCGTCCATCCGCTGACGGTACACCTTTTCCATCAAGTCTTTGGAATAGAAATACTCAGCGGTAATCGATGGTATTGTCCGCCCTCCGAAGCCATTCTTAAAGGACGAGATGGATGCCGACTTATCCGTGGCCAGGTCATGAAGCTGAGGAGAGAAGGCTTGAGGGCCAATGTCGTACCATCTGTACCCGTGGCTCTTCAGCCAGCCCATGACGCTCCATTGGGTCAGGTGCGAGGCTGGGATGGACATGAATTCGGGGTCACGGCACGACGAGCCGTAGTAGGCGCCGTTGCCGTAGGTGACGAACAGGGAAAAACCGATGCCCTGTCCTTCGTGTTCGGCTTCAGCCAGGATAGCGTTGCCCCGTTCGACCCAAACCCTCGTTAGGTCGAAGGTCCGCTGAGTCCGGGTCACTCGGCCATTGTCCTTGCGATGAAGCTCTTGATATTCTGCGAACTTTTCGGGCGTGATATTGGTCTCGTCCCATATCTTGATCTGGCAGGATTTCTCAGCCCGGCGGATGTCCGCCCGGTGGCCCTTGCGAATATCCGACCACAACTCAGCTTCGTCCGGCTTCAGGTCAATCACGCGAGTGATGTAGGAGAGGTCGGTAAACCCGTGACGAAGTAGCGGGTTGGCCGAGGGCATGTCGATCTCGATGTTTGACTTTGCGATGGCCGGCATCCGCAGGCTTACATAACTCACGGATTCCTCGTCCGAGAGAGATTTCAGTGTCTCAAGATAAAACACCAATATCTCCTGCCGCTTGGCGGCCGATAGCCCATTGGCCATTGCAGGCAGCGCCAGAGGAGCGGTCAACGAGCCTGAGCAGGTGAACTGCTTGGCGTCTTCTGAGAAGGGACTCCTCTCCACGAACAACGGGCAGATGGCCATGATGTTCCCGTTCTCGGTGACGAAGAACGACCGGTCGGCAACGAACAAGTCGCCGGCATACTCCTGTGTGTACTCCATCCAATCTGTGGAGTGCCAGAACCAGGCGTCGTCCGACTCCAAGGCGAAGGGGTCCCAAGATGTTAGGTTTTGATCTTTGTTTACGATTTCCATTGTTAATACAAAGGCTTTGGGCGGTCTAGATTTCGTCCAAAGGAGACCAGTATGGCAGTGAAGGCAGCAGCCACTGCTCCACGGTCGGTGAAGCGGGCAATTCCTGGTAACCGCCCGGCGGGTAAACCGGGTCCTGCGCGACCATCGTTGCCAGTAGTCGCCGGGCTCCGTCGTGGGACTCGACGTCCGCGTTCTTGAATAGGTCTTGGGTAGCCCTAAATTCTTCAGGGCTGCAGGCCTTCAGTGCAATCTCGCGAAAGGCTTCTTTATTCAGTATGCGGACCATCTGGCTATGGTTCCAAGACAACTCCGGGGTTGGCTTGGAGTCCCGACCGCCCGGTAGGTCGGCCAGGCACCAATGCCCAGGCGGCAAGGCGATACTCGCTGTAACTTCTTTCGAGGCCTGGCAGTGGTCCAACATTCCGGATAGAAATTCGACCCGGAATTCGTCCAACGACGCGGCTTCGATCACCTGGTCTTCAGCCTTGATGTAATAACCGACCGGTGTTTCCCCAATCATTACGTTGATGAAGTTTTCAGACCCTATCCGGTGTTGCTCCAAACGACCCTCCAGATTGTCCCACCATTGTTCGGTTCGGTTGATAGCTAGAGGTAGACCGGAATAAGAATCTTTGTGTGCATCTGCGTAGAATCTCAGGAATGAACGGTCTATTCCTGAGCGGATTTCAATGCTGGTCGAAGTTGCCTGCATCACCGGCTGTATCTGGTCTAATTTAACCTCAGATTTGCACCCGATGCCCACGTAACCGATCTTGGAATACCAGCCTGTGATAACCCTTCGGGAGAAAAGCAGCGAGAAGTCGTCTTTTCTTTCCTGGGAGCGTTTCAGGGCCCCTTCCATCAATCGGATACCCCATCCCTGTCCCCGCAGGTCTGGATGGGTGCAGACACTGGTGATCCCGCCAATCTTGAGGTCGCCTGCTATGGAGTAGCAGTTCCGGTTGATTATGCGGATGAACCCCAAGAGCTTCTCACCATCGGCCACCAGCACCACATCCCTGAGGTCTTCCAGCGGTTCCAGAGACCGGACCAGATGCTTGTGGCTGAGAGATTCAGCATAGTCTGGCCCAAAGATACCGGCAGCCAATTCGTAGGCCCGGTCAACCTCGTTCTCGTTTCGAGCCGTTCTCACTTCAAGCATTGGACTGCGCGAACATGGGCTCTAAGACTGCTCGCGTCCGGCACGGATTATCTCCAGGCTGCCCGGTCCCTCGTTGAACAACAGGTCTAGGACCGAGAGATAAGGGACGAATTCGCCGTTCAATTGACGGTACTCCGGGTGAACGTAGTTTTGATAAACCAACTCGATCCCGTGGGCGCCGAACTGATTGTCTTCCTCGATATACGTCCGTGAACCCTCGGCTGACAGGTACCGGTCCACCGAAGCGGCCTGGCACACGCTGATCAAGAGGTCGGCCTTGCTGCCGTCAACCTTGAGGTTGGAGGTGCGCTCCGTGGGCGTTTTGATTCCTAACTTCTCGCAGAACCAGAGGATCAACTCGATATTCAGATCTCCGAGGAGCCGGTGGCCTTTGTTCAATATCTCCGAGATCCCACCGATGTAACCCTCGAAATAAGGAGCTTTGCCGTACAGGTGGTTGATCGTATTGAGGTGCTTCAGATGGAACTCGGACTCCAGATCCATCTCCACATCGGAGATCGGCTGCTCGCGTTTGCCCTTGGTCAAGACCGGCACTGTTAGCCATTGCGCCCCGTTGCTGGCCTTAACCCGGTTGCGTTGCTGCCAGGACCGTTTGCTGAACTGGACCGAGTCGAGAAACAGAAAATAGTCGGACTGGTCTATCAGGTCGAAATACCCGAGCCACGGCAAGTGGGTTGGCTGCATGATCGCGGCAGTACGATTAGCCATAGATCCGGCTTGGCCTACTTGGCTACTGCTAGGCCGATTCCGTCGTAGCCGTAATTATTCCCGTTGTAGAGCAGGTGTTTTACGCCCCGGTGGTCAAACACGTAGGCGTACTCGATCATCTCAGAGTCCCAGCCGTCGGGCGAAACGTCCAACTCGATCTGGCTATCATCCCGGTCCCAATTGATACCGTCGGTAGACTCCGCGTATCCCATGCGGTAGTTCTCGCCCTTGTGTGAGAACCACATCTTGTAGACGCCGTCCTCCTTGCGCACGCAAGGCCTGGCCAGCGCATTTTCGCCATTGGCAGCAAAATCGATGCAGACAGTATTGCTGCGCTTCCAGGTCAGACCGTCTTTGGACTCAGCATATTTGATGTTGTAACGGGGGAGGTCGCGGTGGACCCAGTCCACGCCCGATGTGTACCACATTCGCCAGGTACCGCCGTCGTTCATCACACAAGGTGCGGTATTCAGGTAAGGCTCATCATTGCTCCGTTCGAGCAATGGCGCCCTGGAATACCGTTGAAAGGTCTCACCGTCGTCGTCGCTCACGGCCAACCCGCCATAAAGGTGCATCCGTACCGTGGAGCCCTGGTTCCAGCCGATATAGTACAGATACTTGCGCCCATCGTGGTCGACCACCCATGAAGGCGAGACGCCGTTGTCGTCGAAGCAGCCAAGCTCACCGAGTCCCAAAACCGGTCCGGAAAATCGTGGCTCTGACGATGGTGAGTTGAGGTCAATCTCGGCATAACTGATGATCGACCGGTTCTCAGTGTCCCTGCCGGAGAAATAGACCCGGAAGATGTCGTCATGGCGCGGTTCTCCCACCGGAACCATCGCATGTGTGCGCATCCAGTCCGATCCGGTGGGGGTGATTACCAGCCCTTTTTTCTCCCATTTCATCTTTTCTCCCATTTCATCTGTTGATTGACCTATTTCTCACTGTACTTGGTGTTGGTGAAATATCTTATCCGAGAAGATTGAGTGCTGCGTAGCTCGGCTGCTTTTCCGGTGTATACGCCGCCCTCTTCGGTGTCTTTAAGTACGGTCGCTCCTGCCCCGACGACCGTTCTGGGGGCGAGGGAGATGCCGTCTCGCAGGGTGCAGTTGACCCCGAGGAAGCTGTAGGCGCCGATCGAGACATGGCCCGACACAACGCAATGAGAGGTCAGGAAACAGTGGTCTTCAATGGTCGAGTGGTGGCCGATGTGATTTCCGCTCCAGAGGGTTACATTGTCGCCGATCTGGACGAACGGCTGGATGGTCTGGTTCTCGAAAATGAAACAGTTCTCGCCGATCTTAGCGGCGTCCCAGATCACTGATTTGGAACACACATAGCTAATCAGTTCGTAGCCCTTTTCCTTGGCCTCGTAGAACTTCTGGGCCCGGACCTCGTTGAGCTTGCTGTAACTCAGCGCCACGAACATCTTGAAATCTGAAGGAGGGTATTTCTCGACCATTTCTTCAAAGGGGACCAAAGGCAGCCCTAGATACTCGTTCTGGTCGATGTAATCCGCGTCGGCGGAGAATGCCACCACCTCATCGGGACTGTCGTTGGTGAGGTAGTAGTGGGCCAGCTGGCCGATGTCTCCGGTCCCGAAAATCACTACTTTTGACATCTTGACGCCTCCGGGGATAGACGATTATTCGAGGCTCTAGAACTAACGCAGAGCAAGATTGATCTGGTGGATGTTGCCATGTTTAGACCGCGTCCCAGGAGATGGCCGCGCCCTTGGAGATTGCGGACCTGGCGACCCGACCGACTATCGCTCCCATGAGTCTTGGCCTGATCCCGCCTAATGCCGGACCCTCGGCCACGAGATCATCTTGGGTTATCGTCTCGCCGGCTGCGATGTCTCGTGCCGCGCGTAGAACCTCTCGACGGGCCAGTTCGGATTCTTCGGCGAGCATGACTTTCACAGGTGAACCCAGGGCTGCTTCGGTGTCTCTGATGCCGTCGACCATCGCCCGGAACTCGTGTGGTTCAAGGGCATAGCTATGGTCCGGGCCCGGCAGGCTCCGGCTGAGGGTCAACGTCTTTTCGATCAGGTTCGCGCCACGGGCTACCGCCGCGATGGCCACCGTGATACCCAGCGTGTGGTCGGACAGACCGGTGGGGATGCCGAACGCTGCACGCAAGGTGTCCATGCCCCTGAGGTTGGAAAGGCGAGGCTCGGTGGGGTAGAGGGCGGTGCACTGGAAGAGGGTGATGTCGTTGTTCCCCTCTGCTCGAACGGCGTCTATCGCTTCACTGACGTCGGCTAGGTCGCACATTCCTGTGGATATAAGGACTGGTTTTTGCTTGGCCGCCATGTATCTCAGCAGACCGAGCTTGGTCGTCTCTGATGAGGCCACCTTGTAGGCGGCAACGTCTACCTCCGCCATTCGGTCGATCGCCGGCTCATCGAAAGGACTGGCGAAGAATATGATGCCTTGTTTCTGGGAATACTCGGCAATCTCCGGCAGCCAATCGCGGTCCAGCTCCACGGCGCGAAAAGCGGCGTGCATCTCCCCGCCACCTGGGTAGAGTATGTCCGCAGAGAACAGCTGGAATTTCACCGCGTCGGCACCTGATTCCTGGGCGGCACGAATCAAAGCCTTGGCCTGGTCCATGTCCTGGTTGTGGTTGGACCCAACCTCAGCGATGACGAACGCGGGCTCTCCCTCGCCGATGGTCCGGTTGCCGACCTTTACTTTCCCGGTCAATTCAATACTCCGCCGGCCAAGATCTGGTTGGGGACGTTGGCGATGATTCTCTCCAACCCCTTCCCGTCCAATATGGCCTTACCTTTTTCTGACATTGATCTTCTTAGTGGATAGTCGCCCAGGACATCCCGGACAGTATCGGCCAGTACTGCGACTTCCAGGTCGCAGCCGTTGCCCAGATATCTGGTGGTCCCGGCTTCCTGGAACAAGATATTCAGTTCTTCTTCACTCTCCGGCCGCGATAGCATGATGCTAGGCGTGCCGGTGACTGCCGCTTCGTATTTGGTCAGACCGTCGCCGATGATCGCCAGGTCCGACCATTGCATCTCCGCGGCTATGTCGGTGTCTTGCTCCAAGAAAGTACACTGGCCGAGGGTGCCTTCAAGCACGGTTCGGACATCCCGCCGCAGTTCGTCCGAGTAACCGGCGCCAAACACCATGTGAATGTTTAGGCCGGATATTTCCAGTTTACAAAGTGCCCCGGCGATCTTGACGCTCAGGTTAAGGTCGTCGCTGCCGCCAACGGTGACCAGGATATTGCGGGCTTCCTGGGCGATCGACCGGGTCTTAATCGCGGCCGCGATGAATTCCGGACGGAACATGAAGTAATCAGGCCCGATCAGCCTGACGCCAGACCGAGGGGACTTTAATTCGTTGGCTCGGAAGCCCATATATGGACTGACCATCACGTCTGCGTCGACGTCGGTTACTTCGCCAGAAGCGATGGCAATCACGAAATGGTCTGCTCTCAATCGGCGGTGATAAGCGTCCAGCTTCTCGAAGTTCTCCAAGATCGGGCGGACGAACAGGTCGGTGATCAGCAGCTTGGCCCCGGAATCACCGGCGGCCCGTTTGGTAATTTCTGAGTCTTCTTCCGGCGTCGCATCCTCGGGGACTTCCACCACTTCATAACCGTGGTTTTTGAGGACTGCGGAAACCCGCTCATCGAACGCACGGGTCACGAACACCGATCGGGAACCGGGTAAAGCTGCAGCAAACGCCAAGCAGCGCATGATATGTCCCAGACCCAAGTGGGACGAACCGTCGGCCCGGAAAACAGCCGGCATCAGCTTCCGGCCAGCCCCTTTCGGGCGAGGAACAACCGCCAGGCATCTCGCCGTTCCGGGTTGAAAAGGTCGGCTTCGGCATACCCTTCGGCAACCTCATCGAACGGCGAAAGCAGCTCTCGCCAGCCGGTGGACGTGCCGCTATAGAAGATCTCCATCCCAAAGCGGGTGTCGTGGGGCGATTCACGGTCGATTCGGTGGACGCCGTCTCCCAGGTCTTCTGTGAACCGGCGCACCATGAAACTATTGGGGTGTATGACCGAGAGCAGGAGTACGCCACCGGGTTTAATCACCCGCCTAAAGTCGTTTATGGCTTCAGCCACCAAGGTCCGGTTGCCGTGGTAATAGACCGCGCCCCAAGAGACTACGACGTCGAAATAATCATCCTCGTAAGGGAGTTTGGTGCCGTCCATCAACGCCAGGTTTAGGTCGATGCCTGCGGATTCAGATAGCTTGTTGCCCGCGTCGATACTTTCCTGGCTCACCTCAAGGCCGTGGGCCTCGAAGCCGGACTGGGCGAAGAAGACCAGGTTTCCGCCGATACCAAACCCGACATCCAGGACTCGGCCTGAGCGGGGCACGTCGGCGTAATTACCTCTGATCAATCGGACCAAGTTCTCATCGGGGTAAACGTTGCCGACGCCTCTCCGGTAGAACTGAGCCCATTGTTCGGCTCCCCTCATGGGGCTCTGGGTCATTGGTCTAGTTCCTCGCTCGTGGTGAAAGAATAATCATGGTAGTCATCAGGTTTATGGAGACCACTGTTAGTCGACAATGATGTAGGTACGGTCGGGTAAGAAACGGGATTTGACCATCTTGTAGCGGTCCAGTCCGATCACTTCCCTCAGGGCGATGGTCTCGCCCGGGAAATCGTGGTTGTTCAGCTCATCCATGGCCAACACGCTGCCGCGGACCAGATGCGGCCTGATGGCTTCCAGGCATTTCTTGGTCGGTTCGTACAGGGCGAGGTCAAAGTAGGCCAACGCCACGATGGTCTCTGGCCGCTCTTCAAGGTATTCACCGATCGTCTCGGTAACGTCGCCTTTGACCAATTCGTATTTCTTCACCTGGCTGTTCACGTTGTCCTGCTCATGGGCGTCTAGCACCTTGGCGAGGTATGCTTCGTAGCCCTCGGTGACTGAGAAACCGCCGGGCGCAACGTACGGAGAATCTCCATCCTCGGCGCTGATGCTATCGTAGCCGCCAAAGGTGTCGAAACCGACAACCTTGCGCGACCAGTTGTAGGGCTCGTAGACGCTGCGGAAAGACTCGAGCAGGGCCAGGTTTGCTCCCCACCAGACGCCAAATTCCATGATGACGCCGGGAATCTCCAGTATCTGCTGGTAGAGTTCGTTCAGGTAGAGATACTTGGCCAGCATTACCGACCGGGTGAACAGTCCCAGATTGATCAGGATGTCGTCGTCCGGCACAGGAGTGTTCTTGTAGAGCTGCAGCAGCGCCTGGCGTGCCTCCAGCTCTCTGGTATTACCGATGGATGGCTTGGCGTAGTTTTCGTTAACCATGATGAATTCCCTTAAAAATCCCGTTTGCCGAGTTTATAGCTGCCGGAACACCGGTTTGACCGGTGCGCCCTCAAGTAGCGATTCAATGTCTCCGGTGTCTACCGCCTCTTTCAAGACGAGCAGCGCCTCCTGGTAGGCGGCCAAGGTCATATCGATGTCCTCGACTGAATGCGAGTAGGACACCGCGTGGGCGGCCCCGAACAGGATTCCCCGTTTCAGCACTTCCTGCTGGAACAGGCTCTTCAGCAAGAGTGAGTTGTTTCCAAACTCATCTTGAAACAACAAAGCGGTTCTAGGAGCAAGACCGATGGACCGGGTCCGGGATTGCAGGTTCAGGTCCCAGACCATCCGGTTGTAACCGTCCTGCAGCCGGCGTCCCACTTCCCATATGTGGTCAAAGACCGGCTCTTCCTGCATCACCTTGATCGTGGCGATGCTTGAAGCCAGCGACAGACATTCGCCGCCGAAGGTGAACGAGTAGAAGACATCGTCGAAGACTTTCATGACGTCCCGCGTGCCCACCAAGGCCGAGATCGGCATGCCGTTGCCCATGGCTTTGCCGTAGCAGGCCAGGTCTGGCGTTACGTCAAAGTCGTCATCGATGCCGCCGAGACGGAACCGGAAACCGGTGGCGACCTCGTCGAAGATCAGTACTGCGCCGTTCTCGTGGACCAATTCTTTCAGGCCTTTGAAATATCCCGGCTCAGGAAGCTCCATCCCATACGCTTCCATGATTACGCCGGCGACTTCGCCCTTGTTCTCATCGAAGAGTTTTTCCACGGCATCGAGGTCGTTGTAGGGGAAGGCAAATTGTAGGTCGATTGCGCCCTGCGGAACTCCGGCGTTCCGGGTTGTCCCGCCGACGTACCAGTCGTGCCAGCCGTGGTAGCCGCAGTGCAGGATCTTCTCCCGGCCGGTGTAAGCCCGCGCGCCACGGACAGCCCCGGTGGTCGCATCCGACCCATTCTTGCCGAACCGCACCATGTCGGCCCAGGGGATGATGTCAGTGAGCAGCTCCGATAGCTCCACTTCCAGCGGGTGCATAAGGGAGAAGCTCATGCCGTCATCCAATTGTTTCTTGATAGCCTCGGATACGCTGGGGTAATTGTGCCCCAGAATGACCGCGCCGAGACCCATCGGGTAGTCGATGTACTCATTGCCATCAACGTCCCATACGTGCGAGCCCTGGCCGCGCTGAAGGTATTTGGGGGCGATGCCATCGACGAACTGAGACGGTCCCTTGCTGAGGGTCTGAGTTCCGGCTGGGATGAGGGCTTTCCCTCTGCTCCAGACCTCTTCGCTGTTCTTTATCACTGGTTTTGGGTCGAACCTGAGCACTTGGCGTTCCTCCGCTAGAGATTTCAGGAAACCTTCGTTGCGCTGGATGTCCATATTGGGCCTGAAAATCTCGGGTTTTCCGTTGTATAGGTCGAGAATCTCTGCGAGTCCAAAGTTGTGACCGTGCTTGGGGTACAACTCACCGAACACACTACGGACCACCTCCAGGTCGGCGCCTTCGTCGACGGTTAACCGGAGGTAGGACAGGTCCTGGGAACAACTGACGTGCCGGAGCCGAAACTTGCCCGACATTGTGATGTAGGGGGAAACGTGCTCTCGCTCGTATTGTTTGGTCGCTTCGTTCCAAGCCCGTTCCAACGCCGCGAAGGACATGATCTCAACGTCGAGACCCTCAGGCCACTCCGGCGTCAGACACACATGGTCAAACTTGCCTTCGTGTCCGGTGAACTCCTCAACCACCTGGTCGATCACCGCCGGGTCTATCAGAGGGCAGTCACCGGTCAGCCTAACTACGGCGGTGGCGCCCAAAGACTTCACGGATTGGTAGGTGCGGTCCAGCACGTCATCGACGCTACCTGTCGACCAATCGACCCCTGCATCTTTAGCGATCTCGACAACCGGCAAGTCGTCCGATGTGTCAGTGGTCGCCACGATGATCTTGTCCAGAGTCTTGGCCAGCTTGGCCCTCTGAATCTGGTGCCAGAGCATGGGCTTGCCGCAGATATCCTGGGTGACTTTCCCCGGCAGCCGGCTGGAACCGGTCCTTGCTTGGAGAACGGCAATGATCATAAGTCTTTCTTTTCGCCTGATTCCATCGATGCTTTGATGGCCAAGGCTATCTCCAAAACCCTTTTGGCGTCAGAGGCATCCAGGGCTGGGCTTTCTTTTCCGTCCAAGCAGGCAAGGAAATGCTTCATCTCATCCAGGTACATCTGATTGACGTTGTAGTCCACTGGATCAGGGAAATCACTCCATTCTCCAGTGTTCGCCGAGTACATACGGACGCCCTTATTCTTGACGTCCCAGACGATGGTCCCCTCTTCGCCGACCACCTTGCAGGTGCGCCAATAGTCGCGTTGCAGGTAGTCCATATGGATCGAGACGTTGGTGCCATCGACAATATTCATCAGAATATCAACCGTGTCTTCAGTATCTATCTCCAGAGAACTGAGCTTGCCGCCCTGGGCGAATACTCCCTCGACCTCGCCGAACAGCCAACGGGCGTAATCAATCTCGTGGATGCCGTCCAAGACCACGCCGCCGCCCTGCGAGGTTTTGGCGCTGTACATATCCCGGTAGTCTTCCCAGGGATGCCAGTCTGGCAGGTATTGGCCTGAGTCCAGTTGCGCCGAGACCACGTGGCCGATCGCCCCTTCGTCGAGCAGGCGTTTCACCGTTGACGGGCCGTGATGTAACCGTAGATTGCAGCCAACCAAGGCCGTCAGGTCTCGCTCGGATACAACGCCCAAGAACTCGTCGACGCCTTCCATTCGGTTGCTGAGCGGCTTTTCTATGAATAGGTGGCAACCTTGGCGCGCAGCTTCCAGAGCTAGTGGTACGTGCAGGCTACTGGGCGTTGCGATGACGGCTACGTCGGGGTGGTAGGCCCAGGCTTCTTCAAGACTGCCCACCGTTGCCACACCCAAGCTCGATTCGGCTTCCGCCCGGCGGTCGGCCCGCAGGTCCATACCGATCACGGTTGAGACACCCAGGGCTAATAGATTGCCCATGTGTCTCTTTCCGATCGAGCCGCAGCCAACGACCAGGAACCGGTGGTCATTGCTCATGATTGGGCTGGAATCCCCGTTTAGTCGAAATAGTGGGACACGACCTTGCCGACAGCCTCAATGACTTCATCTTGTTCTTGAGCGGTCATCGCGTGAAACATCGGGATAGTGATCAATGATTCATACCCGGCTTCAGCATTGGGATAATCTCCGTCTGTGAATCCGAACTGCTCCCGGTAATAGGGGTGTAGATGCACCGGGATGTAGTGCACGTTCACGCCTATATTCTCGGCCCGCAGGGCCTGGAACAATTCTTTTCGGCCCACGGCGAACCGGTCCAGTTGAAACCGTAGTGGGTAGAGGTGCCAGGCACTCAATGAATCGGGGCGTTGGATCGGAGGGACCAGACCGGGCATCGCGGAAAATGCTTGGAAATACCGGTCGGCGATCTGCCGCCGGTTTTCTAGGTTCTGAGGCAGCCGGGCCATCTGGCTGGTGCCCAAGGCGCAATTGAGGTCCGGCAGCCGGTAGTTGTACCCCAGGTCCAACATCTCGTAATGCCAGTCACCGGCAGCCTGCCGCTGGTGCGAGTCGCGTTCGATACCATGGTTCCGGAAACGCCGTAGCTTGCGGTTCAACTCAGGGTCGTTGGTGGTGATCATCCCGCCTTCGCCAGTGGCGATGTGTTTCACGGGGTGGAAGCTGAACATTGTCATGTGGCTGATGGAGCCGACCTTGCGCGATTTGTACTCTCCACCCAAAGCGTGGGCAGCGTCTTCGATCACGACCAGACCGTGTTTATCGGCCAGTTCCAGTATCTCGTCCAGGGCGACCGCATGGCCCGCGTAATCCACCGGCAAGATAGCCTTGGTCTTGGACGTGATCTTGGCTGCGATCTGATCAGGGTCGATGTTCAGGTTATCGGTGCAGACGTCGGCGAACACCGGCGTGGCCCCCATGTAGACCACACAGTTGGCGGTGGCGCAAAAGGTCATGGGAGTGGTTATTGCCTCGTCGCCCGGCCCCAGACCGGCGGCGAATGCCGCGCCGTGTAACGCAGCCGTGCCGGAACTGTAGGCCACTGCGAATTCAGCCCCCACGTAATCCGCTACGCACCGCTCAAACTCCTCCACCTTTGGGCCGGTGGTCAGGAAGTCGGACCGCAGGACGTCCACCACGGTGTTGATGTCGTCCTCTTCGATCTGCTGACGAGCGTAGGGCAAGATGCTGGAGCGCACGGGCGTGCCGCCGTTGATCGCCAGAACCTTGCTGCCGGCACCCATACTACTCAAGGCCGGCAACGATCTCCCGCAGTTCTTCGACCGAAAGCCAGTTGGGATTGGTGTCACTGGTGTAGCTGAACTCATGGTCGACGGCCTTGCCATCTTTCCATTGGCCCTGCTCCCACCACATCTGGGCTGGTTGGATCACATACATGTCGGGAAATTCTAAGGTAAAACGTGCTTCGTCCGACGACACCAATAGCTCGTGGATCTTTTCCCCGGGGCGGATACCGGTCACTTCGGTCTCGCAACCGGGAGCGATGGCCTCCACCAGGTCCATGATGTTCATGCTGGGAATCCGGGGAATGAATATCTCCCCGCCCTGCATCCTGTCGAGACACTGGAGGACGAATTCCACGCCCGCCGTTAGAGTCAGCCAAAAACGGGTCATTCTCTTGTCGGTGATCGTCAGTACGCCGGTCTTCTTCTGCTGCTGGAAGAGGGGGATCACGCTGCCACGGCTGGCAACCACATTGCCGTAGCGGGCGCAGCTGAACTTGGTCCGCCGGGCGCCGACGTAGGCGTTGCCCTGGACGAATAATTTCTCGGCACAGAGCTTGGTGGCTCCGTAGAGGTTTATCGGGTTTACGGCTTTGTCGGTGCTGAGCGCGATGACCTGCTCAACGCCGGTGTCGATGGCCGCGTCGATGACGTTGACCGCACCAAGGATATTCGTCTTCACCGCTTCGAACGGGTTGTATTCACAGGCAGGGACCTGCTTCAGCGCGGCGGTGTGGACCACGATATCGACGGCATCCATAGCGCGGCGGAGCCGCTCGGCGTCGCGTACGTCGCCCAGGAAGTAACGCATACACGGGGCGTTGAACCGCTGCTGCATCTCATGCTGCTTTAGCTCGTCCCTGCTGAATACGATCAAGCGGCGAGGATGTTCGCCCTTCAGGATAGTTTCGATCAACATCTGACCGAATGATCCCGTCCCACCAGTTACCAAGACCGACTTATCGGCTAAGGCCAAATCCATCTTCGGTGCTACCTCACGATTTCCCGATTTTCGATTTCAATATCCACTAACCCGTGACCATTTCGTAGACGCGGTCCCGGTCCCCTCTCAACTCCAAGAGCCATTCCACGGCTTCCCGGACTGCCCCGTGTCCGCCCACTGCTGTTGTAACGTAGGCGCTGGTCTTCTTGACCGCAGGCACGGCGTTGCCCACTGCTATGGGGAGCCCGACCAACCTCAGTAGAGGGATATCCTGAAGGTCGTCTCCGATGAATGCCAACTCGCCCGGCTCCAAAGATAGGTCTTGGAGCAGCCGGGGTAGGACCTCGGCTTTCTTGCCGACTCCCTGGTAGAGGATGTCCATGTTCAGTTCTTTGGCTCGCCTTGCCACGACCGCGGATGTGCGGGAGGTGACGATCCCCACTTGGAGGCCGGCGGCCCTGGCCAGATTGACGCCCATGCCGTCTTGGACGTCGAAACGCTTGGTCTCTTCACTCTCGCCGGAGAGGATGATGCCTCCGTCGGTCATCACGCCATCCACGTCCAATAACAGCGCTTTTAGACCGTTGGCGATGCGGGTCAACTCGCCGAGGTCCTGGTTCAAGGTCATTTAGGCGACGATCCGTGGGTGGAGTGAACGGTCAAGGCCATATCCAATAACGCTGCCATCTTGTCCAATGGGACCATGGTCGCGCCGTCAGAGAGCGCTTCCAGCGGGTTTGGGTGGGTCTCGATGAATAATGCGTCGATACCCACGGCGATGGCGCCCCGTACCTGTGCCGGTATGAAGCCGGGCCGCCCTCCAGTTGCTCCCCCGGCTGCGCCCATCTGCTGCACGCTGTGGGTGGCGTCGAACACCACCGGATAGCCGCCCCGCCGCATGACGACCAGGCTGCGCATATCGACTATCAAGTCGCGGTAGCCGAACGAGGCTCCGCGCTCGGAGACCATCACATTCTTGGTGCCTGCTCCGGTAACCTTCTCCACGGCGAATTCCATATCCTCGGCGGGGAGGAACTGACCTTTCTTGATATTCACCGCATGGCCCCATTTGCCGCAGGCTTCAAGCAGGTCGGTCTGCCGGCAGAGAAAGGCTGGGATCTGGACGATATCGGCCACCTCGGCCACGTGCTGTACTTGGTCGGGCTCGTGGACGTCAGTCAGTACCGGCAGGCCGAGCTGTTCTTTGACCTTGGTTAGTATCGCCAACCCGGAATCCATACCGTGGCCCCGGAACGATGTCGCTGAGGTACGGTTTGCTTTGTCGAACGAAGACTTGAACACGTATGGGATGCCCATATCGGAGCATAGCCGGGCCAGGTGTTCGGCAACCTTCATGCATAAGGATTCCGATTCGGCGGCGCAGGGTCCGGCGATCAACGCCAGAGACCCGTCTCCGATCTTCAATTGGCCGACATTGATTGGGTTTTCCAGAGGCCGGAAGGGCGCCATGGCCTCATTCCAAACCTCGTCATTATTTATCTGCATAAAATAATCTTCTGGTGCTTAAGCTTTTGGCGGCGGTTTCAGCATCGATTTCACTGCTTCTAAGTCTGCGGGAACATCAACGCCGAACGGTCTCCAATCGATCTCAACGGTGCGGACGGTCTTGCCGGCCTCCAGTAACCGTAATTGTTCCAATTTTTCTGCCTTCTCCAACCGGCCTTCCGGTAGTGACGGGAATTCTTCCAGCAGGCCACGGCGGTAGCCGTAGACCCCAACGTGTCCCCAGTAGGCGGTTGCGGCAGGCCATTGTTCTTGGGTCACGTCCCGAACGTAGGGCACCGGGCTTCGGGAGAAATAGAGTGCGTCGCCGTTACTGGCCCGGACCACCTTGACCAGGTTCGGGTCGGTTATCTCCGCTGGATCAGTTATCGGAAAAACCGGGGTCACCATATCGGCGTCTGAGTCCTGTAAGGCCGACACCATCAGATCAACAACACTCCCGGCGATGGTTGGCTCGTCCCCCTGGACATTCACGATGATCTCGGCATCCAAGACCGATACCACCGAGGCGATGCGATCTGTGCCGGAGGGACAATCTTCGGCCGTCATCACCGTCTTTATCCCCCAGGAACCAGCCGCTTCATACACTTCTTCACTGTCGGTGAGCACCCAGATCTCGTCGATCATCTTGGCTTGGGACACCCCCTGGCAAACGTGCCAGAGCATAGGCTTGCCATGAATATCCGCCAGGACCTTGCGGGGAAATCTGGTGGACTTGAGTCTGGCCGGGATGGCCACCACCGTTTTCATTGGTTTCGCATCCGGGCGAGATCATGCCCCATGCTCGAATACGAGGTCACGTTGATTTTCCCAGTAAGCCGGCTTCTGTCAGCGCGTTTATCTCCGGGATGAACTGCCAGGCGGGGACTCCGGCTTTTTCTGCGATATCCACCAAGTCATTATTGCCGTCCGAGTAGGACAGTAGATACATGATTCTGCTCGTCCTGCCGGCAGTCAGGGCATCGTTGGTCACTCCCCCGATCGTGGCCCCGATGGTGGGAAACAGGTCTCGTTTGCTCAACTGAGGCTCACCGTAGGGTGACAGGTTGATGTACCGATGGTTAACCTCGTGTACCTGCACCAGCCGGAGATACGCCCGGAGGGTGCTTGCGATCGCGTCACCAGACACGTAGTCAAGGTTATCCAACGAAGTGTGGTATTCAGGGTAGGTGCCGTACATCGAACGCATCAGCGAGCCCACAGGCAGATTGAACCCCGGGGAGCAGTATTGCCGCTCGTCGCTGCCCATGGGAAAGAAATCGACTATCTCCGCCTTCCCGTCGTCTTCCCCGTCGTTTTCTAGGTATGACAGGCAATGCTCAGCCACTTTGTCGGCCAGAGTACCGCCTTGGCGAGACCGCTTGTAGGTGTATGGCCCGGGGTCTCCGACACAGGACGCAACGTAACCGGCATGGAGGTTCTTGGTCAGGTGATCACCGTGCTGGGACAGATACACCAACGCGCCGAGTGTCTCGGGCACGTAGACGAACCGGTAGGTGTAATTCAAACGGCACTGGGCCAGGAACTGATGTAGGAAAGCCAGTAACACCGGGCCTGATAGGTTGTCGTTGGCCATGGATGGGTGGCAAAAATAAGTGGAGAGGAGTATCTCCCGCTCAGACTCTCCGGGAAGCACGGCGTCAGCGAAAGTAAGGCTGCCGTCTTCGATGCTGGAGTCGATATAGACTTCGTAATTTCCGGCGGTTAACTGATCCAATTGGTCCTGGGACAGGCAGAACCCCCAGCGCTGCTCGTAATAGCTCGTGACGTAGGGCACCGCGTCCGGGTGGGCCGGGTTTGCGTAAAGGTGAGGCTTGAGTTCCTCCAACGTCATCGTCGCGGAAACCGGTGTGCTGTAGTTCAGGACATGCAGGTTCGATTTCTGAAAGTCGACGATCTTCTTGCCCTGGCTGTCTTTAATATAGGCGTCTCGGATATTCCACTCTTGGGGGACCGTCCAGTCAAACGCCTGGTATCCGGTTGGCACTTCGTGGACCTGCAGAGGGATCCGGGCTTGCAGGGCTTCCAGGGTCTTCCGGTTCCCATCGCCGGTGATGCTGCGGCAGACCGGGAACAGCTGCGACATCATAGCCATCATATCGGTGGCCAGACCGCTCCAGTCAGCCCGTTCGATAGCGTCGCCGATGGTGATGCTGGGCGAGTCATTGCCCTGGTCCAGGTTTGGTGTTGTCTCAGGTTTAGTTCGTTGCATTTCGGTTGCTAGTTCGTTATGACGATATCAGCTGGGCCGGCTCGAAATCTTCCAACTCGAATCGGCGTCCCAGTCGTTCCAGCATAGGTTCAACCCAAAGTTTCGACTCGTCGTCGAGAAGGCAAACCGGGTCTTCTGCAAGGCGGCTGACCCAAAAAGACACCATGTCCTTAGCCGACGCTGCGAGATATCTGATAGGGCCGGACTGCCACGCCCGTAAGACCCCGGCATCCATCAAATCTGAAAGGTTCCGGGCGTGGTCGTAATCAAGACCAGATTCCCAAGGCCGCACGTGATATCTCAGTATCACATCCCGAACAGAACCGTCCGTCAGGGTGACCCGGCCAGGGAACAACTTATCGTAGCGGTACGCTGGGCCTCCCTCGACCCTCTCGGCATGGTGCATGATCGTCGCGGTGTTTACGCTGGCCCCGTAGAAGAGAACCACTCCGTCCTGCCGTGCGAACTGGGCGAAGGGAGACGACTGCCCAAAAGGGTCGATCTCATGTCCAAGGTCTTCAAGAGGCGCCTCGCCGGTGCCGGCGAAAGGGAATATCGGTGTGGTGCTGCGCCACTGAGCGACGTTCTTCCTGAAGTGCTCGGTCAACGGGCCGACCTGCGACGGTTCGTTGGCCACGTCGAATGTCCGGCTATGGGGAAAATCGTAATTGAAACTGTGCATCCACAGGTCCCGGTCTTCGATCGCCGGTTGCAGGAACTCCATGTGGGCGTTGAGTATCTCTTTTCGGTCGACGCTGCGTGGGTAAGGGGTGCCCGCCCGCATCAGATTGGATATGACCAAGACCGGCCCTGTACCTAGTCCTTCCAGTAACACGCTTATCTGCGAGGCCAAGTCGTCTGGCTGGCGGCCCAATCGCTAGCCCTGGTCAGCGGTCCGGACTTTTTTGGCCCGGTCGCTTTGAAGTTCTTCTTGGGGTACGACTACAAACCGCACAGGGACCTTGGAAGAAGCCAGACGCTCAAGGCAGAATTTTCTCAGGCGTGC
>Ga0114999_10000914_pt1 | contig 42697 bp, 15 predicted proteins | sample ArcticOcean_MG_C_3_FD_89820 | JGI IMG/M metagenome (GOLD analysis project Ga0114999, IMG submission 89820) | Marine microbial communities from western Arctic Ocean - ArcticOcean_MG_CB8_126 | ecosystem: Environmental > Aquatic > Marine > Oceanic | place: Arctic Ocean: Canada Basin | collected...
CATCACGTCAGCCACGTCGTCGTCTCAGGTCTCCGGGCACCGTCTGACATTGACGGCCGACAACGGGTCGGTTGGTACAGCAGGGGACCTGTTGAATCTGGATTCCGGTGACGACGATGCATCGGGTGTCGAGGCTCGAGGTCGCAACGGAGTGTTTCTCCGCGAGGTGGCCGGTGACATGCGACTTGTGCAGGCCCGAGCGACGACCGCATCGTCGGACACTCCGTTGGGTGATGTGACGATCGAGGTGGTGGCTGGGAACCTGATGGATCACAACCTGGTCGAGGCTCGTGACGAACGAGCTGCCAGCCAGTTGCAGTCGGCCTGGACCAACATGCGGCTGGTCAATAATTCGGTCAGCAACTATGCCAACAACAGTGTTGCCGATGAAATTGCCCGTCAGAAGCAGGGCCTGGCGGCGGCATATGGCAACTACTGGACGGCTCGAGGCATCCGACCGGTCGACACAGCGACGGTGTCGGCGACTTTCCAATCGGCTGGAGACGCAGTGGATGCCGACACCGAGCGGATCGTGTTCTCCGCAGCGCACCCCTTCGCTGATGGCGACGCGGTGGTTTATTCCGCCAGCTTGGCGGGTTCGGCCACCGTGGGCGGACTAACCGACGGCGAGACGTATTTCGTCGACCGGATCGACAGCACGACGATCCGGCTCACCGATTCTTCGGACGTGGTAATCGACATCAGCGACAGTGCCATTTCGGCGTCTCAGACATTGACCGCATTGGGCCGCGGCGTGGCTGCGTTTTCTGCTTCCGACGTGGCGGTTGGCGGTTCGGTGACGATGGCGGCGGATCACGGTTTCGTCGACGGTCAGGCGTTGGTTTACAGTTCCCGATCCGGAGACAGTGACGCGAGTGTCGGATCGACCGACGACATGGAATCGGGTACGGCGTATTACGTCAACGTGGTCGATGCCCGGACGATTCGCCTGATGGCCAATCGTGCCGACGCCGTGGCCGGGACCAATCCACTGGCGATGACCGCAGGGGCTGGCAGCGTGCACCACCTGCGAGGTTATACGGCCGATGCGTACAATCCTCGCGAATTCTTCAATCCCTCCGAGGACGTCAAGTCGGCCAGCGATACGATTGTCTTCTTCGATTCAGTGGATGTGGGTCACGACCTGGTGGAAGGCCAGCAGGTCGTCTACCAGCGGCACATCGGCGACACCGATCTGTCGGGCATGACGGTCGAGACCACCTATGTGGTGCACGTGGTCGACGGATTCACGATCCAGTTGGCGGTGTCCGAGTCGGCACGTGCCGCGGGCAACTTCCTGGACCTGGCGGCGCTCGAGACGTCGGGTTTGCATGAACTGCAGGTGGCCGATATCGATTCGGTGTCACCGGCGATCACCACATCTGCTGCTGATCGAGCGTCGTTGTTGGCCGAGGGATACGATGCCGACTTCATCGTTCGCCAGGAAGAGGGACGAACGATTTCGTTGAAGAAGCAGCACTCGGCTCTGGTCGCCGATGGACTGACCGATGTCACCGATTACGATCCGTCGTACAGCGTCGACGCTTTGGATGACGTGGATGCGGTGACCGAGGGGGCCGTCTGGACGCTGGAGGAACTCGAATCCCGCGTCAGCCTGGGTGTGGGGCTGTTCATGCAGGGGACGACCGACACCGAGTTCACGATCGAGGATCCGAACCTGATCGGTGTGAACGTGTCGATGACGGCCAGCGGCGGCCGGATCGGCAACATCAGTTCCACCGACGTGGTGATTCCCAAGTCGTTGGCATTTGCCGACATGACCGAGGAGCAGCAACAGACACTGGCGGCTGCCGAAACCACTGACATCACCGAGGTGGGCGACAACTTTGTCATCCGGCTCAAGGATGACGTCGACGTGGCCACCAACGGCAACCTGACTGCGATTGGTGCGGCCGATGTGTTCCTGGGTTCTGAAGACAGCCTGGGAGTCACATTGGTGGACACGCCTGCCGAGGCAAGGATCAAGACCGATGGGTCGATCACCGACGGGAATTCCGACGATTCGACCAACATCCGCAACGTGTCGGTGTTGGTGCTCGAATCCGGAGCAGGTGGTATCGGTGCTTCGGATGCTCCGTTGCGAATGGATCTGGCGAACGCGGCGACCGTGAATGCTTCGGCGGCCGGGGCGATCTTCATGGTCGAGACTTCCGGGGACGTGCAGATCGAATCGGTGTTGTCTCAGGACCAGGTCGACTTTCGGGTCAACGGTTCGATCAGTGATGCGGATGCCGACACGGTGGTCGATTTTGCCGGGACGCACCTGACATTGACGACCGGCGGAGGAATGGGCAGCGACGGCGCCGAGTTGGAGACCAGTTTTGCGAAGATCCAGGCTCAGGCCTCGGGCGGCGACCTGTTCCTGAACAACGACAAGGGCTTGGAACTGGACAGTTTCTCGCCGTCGGGTGGAGCCGTTGCAGGCGATGCGTTGGACCAGGCCATCCGAGCCACGGGTGCGGCCGAGGTCACCAGCGTGGGACAGATGCAGATCGAGGACGATGTTCTCGTCGATGGCAATCTGACGCTGATCGCGATCAACGGTACCGGTTGGGGCGACCGCTTGATTGTGGAGGGGGCGACTCAGGTGAGTGCCGGTGGCGACCTGGAGATTGACGGTGGCGAGGACGTGTCGGTTTCGAAGAACGGGCGACTGAGTGCTGGTGGTGCGGTTGTGGTCCGAGGCAACAGCGACCTGCCCGACCCGACGTCCAACTCGCCGATCAATCTTCGCAGCCCGATGTTCGCCAGTTCCTTTGACGTTTATGGCGACAACGATGCGGACAAGATCGACCTGGTCTTCAGTGACGAGTCGGAGCCCGGGTCTGTCAACGACGGCGTCAAGCGAGCCAGCGACGATGTCAATATCGTAGCCAACGTGCACGGTGGTGACGCCAACGACCAGTTGCAGGTGATCAGTACGGGTGACCTGGATGATCGGGTGGTCACGGTGATGGATCAGAGCGTGGTGGGGCTGGTGGGCAGCGATATTGTCTACGACACGATCGAGGAAGCGACGATCAAGGGCGGGTTGGGAGACGACAACTACACGGTGACGGATGTCCACGAAGTGGACCAGGTGGTGCGGACTGGCGAAGGCGAGGATTGGATCGAGATCAACGAGTCGGCTGGTGACGTTGAGGGGGTCGAGATTTACGGTGAAGAAGGCGACGACTACCTGGACATCGTCAACGACGACGGGCTGGTCGGGACGTCGGAACAGATCTTCTTCGACGGTGGTGTTGCCGGGTACGACGTTCTGCGTCTGCGAGGTGACACGGCAGTCGATACCAGCGTCTACCAGATGGGTGCCGACAACACGTCGGGCACTGTGTATCACAACAAGGGTGAGCAGACTCAGACGGTTGAATTCACCAACCTCGAACCGGTGATTGACGTGGTGGCCGCCGGATCTCTGACTGTCGAGCCAGGCATCAGCGGTGCGGTCGATTACACGGTCAACTTCGAAGACGGCCCCAACAGCGGTGATGATGCGGCGTTGGGGACTCCTGGTGGGACCAACGCGGTCAGTGGCAAGGTGCAGTTCAACGACTTCGAGTACGTCGAGTTTTCACTGAAGGACGAGTTGCTGATCAACGCCGATGCCGGCAACGACTCGATCATCCTGTCTCATTCCGGCACGCCCAACAGTTTGGTCGGGATCACGGTCGATGGCGGTGGCCACGCGACTGGCGACCTGTTGGTTGTCCGGGACTCCGACAGCAGCACCGACATCACATTCGCCCCGACCGGGACGTCTCAATCGACAATCGCCGGTGCCCAGGCGGTCGCCAGCGGTGTGACGGCGACAAACATCGAGGCAGTGACGATCGACGTGGGTGGTGGCGGCGCGTTGACCGGTGGCGATGGCGACACGTTGGACCGTTTGATTGTCGATGTTCCGACCAGCGGATTGACGACAACGGTGACTCCTGACGCGGTCGTTTCGAGCCAGGGCACGGTCGCCGTGGGGACTCATGTCCCGTTGACCTACACGAACATGGTCGCCGGAGAAAACCTACAGATCGACGGCACGGCCGGAAGTGACACGGTGCGGTACCTGGGTACTGGCGGATCCGACACCTTTGTCGTCTCGCCAAACGGCACTTTGGCTGCTGTGGGACTGACGATCGACGGGACCGTTGTTCGCCATGGTGTTGATCTGAATGTCGATGGGGCGCAGGCGATCGAGACTTTGACGATCAACGCCGGTGACGACGGCGACACGGTCACGGTCAATCACTCGCACGGAGTGGCCTCGGTCAACGTCATCGGCGGAGCGGGAACCAGCACCGACGAGGTGATTCTGGACGGCAGCGGCGCCACGACGTTCATCGTGCTGACCGGGACCAACCCGGTCGTCAACGGTGGAGCGTTGGGCAACGTGGACCTCGACGGCATCGAGACGGTTCGCCTGGATGCCAATGGTGCGGCGTTGGACATCACGGCTTCGGACGATGTGAATCTGGATTGGACCGATTCCGACGAAGCAACTTTGACCCAGGCCGGAATCACGACCACCTTCTACCTGACGGGCCTCACCGCGGGGATTGTCCTGACCAACCCGGACCAGATCGTCAACATCACCGGCACAGACAATTCCGACGCGATCACACTGGTTCTGAGTGCATCGAGCCTGGCCACCACGGTCGGTTCGTCTCCAACCGTCTCGGTCGGTTCGGGTGCAGCGGGAGTCGTGGTGGACGGAGGATCCGGAGCCGATACGTTCACGCTGTCGGGCGGTGACGGTCCCAGTCTGGTTGTTCGCGGCGGCGATGTTCCGGCTCACGACACCCTGGTGATCCAGGGCGGTGCCGTGGCCGACGACATTCTGAGTCTTGCGACGGGCAACGACACCGAATCGGGTACGGCCTCGCTGACGTTGGCCGGAGCGGCATTTTCGACGGACGTTCCGTTCGAGGGGATCAACGCGATCACCTTTGAGGGTGTCGGTGGCAACAATGCCCTGTCAGTGATCGGCAGCGGTGCCGGCGAGACGATCAGCCTGTCCGACGTGGTGGGTGACTCCGGAGTGGTCCGGGTGGGTAGCGGCCCGGTGGTCAATTACCTGTCGTTGGGCGCTGGCAACGTGTCGCTGGCTGGTGGCGCCGGCAGTGACGATGTCGCGATCGACAGCAGCCCCGTCGATGACGCCTGGACCTACACCGCGACCGGTCCGGACTCGGCGTCGCTGACCTCAAGTTCCAGTGGTGACACGGTGACGATCAGCCTGTCATCTATCGAATCGCTGTCGGTCGATGCCGAAGGCGAAGCGACTGCTGACACGCTTTCGGTGTCGACAGAAAACGCCGAGGTGATCCCGGGTGCGACGGGAGCGGGTGAGGTGCGACCGGTCGACTTGTTGGGTGCCAGCCTACTGAGGCTGACGTATTCGGGGTTCGAATCGACCTCAGTCACAGGGACGACCGCCGTGTTGCCTGGCACGAGTGTCAGCGACATGGTGAGCCTTGGTGCCGACGGCACGGCCACGGTGACCAATTCACTGGGCTTCAGCAACACGGTCGACGTGTCCGGGTTCTCTGAACTGGTGATCAATTCTCTTGGAGGCACCGACTCGATCACGATCAATGCGTCGGCCAATTTCGCCGGCGGCATCCGGGTCGTCGGTGGCGATTCGGACGGCACCGGTGATCGAGTTGTCCTGGTTGGCCGAGCGGGTGATGACACGATCGGCGTGACGTTGGCGTCGGGAGTTGTCACGGGTGTGGTTGGCGGAGGCATTACGCTGGTGAGTGTCGAGCAACTGGAGATCGACGCGAACGGGACGGCCGGTGGCGACAGTGTGACGATCAACGGGCTGGGCAGTGTGAACGGTCTCGAGCAAATCGATGTGACTCTTGCTGGGAATGCCCTCGACAGTCTCGCTGTGGTTGGGTCTTTGGACGACGACACGATTGTCTTTCGTGCTCTGTCGACGACTGCGGGCGAAGTGACAGCCGACGGCAGCGGCCTGGTGATCGGATACAGCAACCGTCTGGACGCCGGGTCGCTGGTCCTTTCCGGCGGCAGTGCCGGGTTCGACATCGTGCGGGTCCAGGGTGGTGATGCGGCCGATACGATCACCAGCAGTTCTGCGACGCGGATCAACCTGGTCGGATCGGTTGACCTGGGCAGCGATCTGGACCGTTTGGACCTGGTGACTGGCGACGGGGACGATTCGGTCACATTGTCGCACGCGATCGCGTTGCCGAAATTCGTCGATGTCGGGCAGGGGAACGACTCGGTCGACCTGTCCGGAGCCGGCGCGGTCGACCCGACGATCCTGGGTGGCGACGGTGACGACATATTGATCGGTACGCCGGGTGTCGACCTGATCCTGGGTGGGCAGGGCAACGACACGATCACCGGAGGCCTGGGCAGCGACTCGGTGTTTGGCGAAGCTGGTGCCGATACGATCAACTGGTCGTCAGGTGATGGTGTCGAGGAGATTGAAGGCGGTACCGGCAGTGACCTGTTGGTCTACAACCTGACAGCGGGTATTGACGCGGTGAGTGTCGATGCCCGAAGCGACCTGCGTCTGACATTCGATGACACGGTCTCGGCGGTCACAATTGGCAGTACCGAGTCGATCTCGATCAACGTGGGGGCTGGTGCCGACACAGTGTCGTTGGGTGATCTGAGCGGCACGGGCGTCGCCCGTATCGACGTGGATCTCGGAGCCGGTTCTGTCGACTCGGTGACCGTGGCGGGTACTGCGGCCAGCGACGACCTTGAGATCAGCAGTGTCGGTTCGACCAGTACGCTCACGGGACTGGCGGCCGATGTGGTCATTGCCAACCTGGAAGCGGCTGATGCGTTGAGTGCCACTCTGGGTGGCGGTTCGGATCGTGTGTCGGTGACGGGCGTTGCCGACCCGATCGGTCTCGATGTGGCCACCGGCCTGGTGACGGGCGTGTCGGCAGCGAGCGTGACGGTGACCGGAGTCGAGTCGTTTGGGGTCGAGGGTGGTACGAGTTCTCGGTTAGTTGTCAGCGGGGCGAACGACTACCTGGTCGATTGGGACGCCGGGCTGGATTCCGGGCAGATCGACACGGCTGACGTCCGCGTTGTCTTCTCGGGATACGATGACACCGAGGAACTGGAATTGAATGGTACGGGCACACTGACGGTGGTCGGGACCGATGGCGACGATGCTGTGGCCGTGACGACAGCGGGCAATGTCGAGGTGACTGGCCGTGTTGTGATCGATCCGGACGGATTGACCGCGTTGGTGGCAACCGGGTCGGATGGCGACGACACGTTCACGGTGAATGCCGGATCCGGATTCACCACGTTGTCCTTCCAGGGTGGGAGTTCCAGCGACGTCTTGGAGGTGCGAGGTACGGCAGCTGCTGAATCGATTGGCGCCCTGGTTTCCAGTGGGAGCATCACCGGCCTGGGTGGCGTGGTGTCGTTCAACGGCATCGAAACCCTGGACCTGGATGGCCAGGGTGGCGGCGACACGCTGACGGTGTCCGAGCTGGGTGCAACGAGTGAATTGGCGAACCTTGTGGCTGCCAGTGACGGGACCGGAAACCTGGCGGTTGCCGGCACAGCCGGTGACGAGACGCTGGTGGTGTCAGACATTGCAGCCGGTTCCGGCACAGTGGTGGAATCGACCGAAGGTCCGGCGATTGCGTATTCGGGCTTCGGTGGCACGATTACGTTCTCGGGTGGAACCGGTGGCCACGACGTTTTGCAGATGATCGGCGGCGAGACGGCCGACACGGTCACGTCGGGTGCATCGACTGTGACGATGGTCGACACGTTGACCCTGGGCAGTGGCCTGGATCGCCTGGTTCTGACGACTGGTGGCGGCGACGACAATCTGACGCTTTCGAGCCTGACCTTGCCGACGGTGATCGAGTCTGGCGACGGAGCCGATTCGGTTGATCTGAGCGGTTCGACCGGCGGAGTCACGCTCTGGGGTGGGGCCGGCAACGATTCGGTAACCGGCAGCGACGACGCCGACCAATTGCACGGCGAGGGTGGCAACGACACGATTTCGGGTGGTGCTGGCAACGACATCATTACCGGTGGCCTGGGGAACGACTCGCTGTCCGGCGGGACTGGTGCCGATTCGGTGTTTGCCGGCGACGGTTCCGACACGGTCAGTTGGTCGACCGGTGACGGTAATGACGTGGTTGAGGGCGAATCGGGAAGCAATTCGCTGGTTTACACCGACGCGGCGGCGACGGTTGCGGTGGATCTGTCGGACATCCGTGCCCAGATCGGCAGCGTGGACGCTGCGGGTATCGAACGAGTCGACATCACGGCCTTGACGGTGAACATTGTCGGATCGAACAACGGCGATGCGATCGCGATCGTTGCGGATGGCGGAAATACGGCGTTGACGGGTTTGAGTGTTCCGCTGGACATTTCCGGTGCAACGACAATCGGAATCGACAGCGGTACTGGCAGCGATACGCTGACGGTCAGTGGCGACAACGTGACGATCGACACAGCGGCTTCGAGCATTGCCAACACTGTGACCGCCACGGTGAATTACTCGAACCTGGAAACGATCCAGGTCGAGGCGAGTGCGGGAGTTGGCCTGTCGGTCAGCGGCTCGGGTTCGTACACGGTGCAGTCGGGCTTGGCCGCTGACGAGGGGACTATCCTGACCGACAGTGTGACGGTCGGATACGACGGCCTGGGTTCAGGCACGACGTTGACGATCGATTCGGATCTGACGGTTCAGACCGGCGGCGATGACGACGCGTTGAGTGTTGCGGCTGGCGGTACGGTGTCGGTGTCTGGCCGAGCGGACATCGCGACGTCGAGTGCGGGTGACGACCTGGTGTTGACGACTGGCGACGGCGACGATTCGGTGTCGATCGCATCGGGTCATGCCTGGTCGACGATTTCCCTTGAGGCCGGCAACCCGTCGGCTTCGGATACGGCGACATTGACCGGTGACGGCACGGCGGTGACGGCGACGCTCGTGGGCGCGTCTTCGGTGACCGGTGGTGGCCTGGGGACAGTGACACTGTCGGGGATCGAGACAGCGACGATCGATGCTGGTGCCGGTGACGTGGTTGTGAACGGTTCTTCGTCGGCAGATGACTACACGGTTCAGCCGAGCGGTTCGGACACGGCTACGGTGTCCATCTCGGGAGTTCACCTGGTCCTGAAGACGGACAACAGTGGATTGTTGACGATCGCCGACGGCACGGCGGGTGACGGCGACCGATTGAGCGTGACCTACAACGATGCCGGTCAGTCGATGACGATCAGCGACAGTTCTGTGGATGAGTTGACTCTGAAGGATATCAATTACACGGCTGCGAACATCTCGATGCTGTCGGTTCTGACCGCAGGTGGCGGCGACTCGGTGACGGTGGTCAACGGGACATCGACTCCGGTCACGATCGATGGTGGTGGTTCTCAGAACGACCGTGTGACGATGCAGGGTGACGCTGCTGGCGCGAACACGTACACGGTTCAGCCGGGTGCGAGCGTTGTAATGAACTCGACGACTGCCGACATCACGGGTGTCGAGAGCCTGGTTCTGGATTCCAACGGCCAGTCGGGCAGTGTGCTTGTGACGGCCGATGGGGCTTCGAACCAATTGAGTTACACTGGGACTGGGGTCGATTCTGCGAACCTGTCGATCGACGGTGTTCTGGCAGCGAGTTTGACGAGTTTTGCGGCATCGAGTTCAGTGACTCTGAATACAGGTGCCGGCGACGACGGAGTGACTCTGGCTCCGGGATCAGCGACGAACCTGTCGACGTTGAGCGTGGCCGCTGCGACGGGCAGCGACAGCGTGTCGGTTGTTGGTGATTCGAGTGCCAACGTGTTCGACTACACTCCGAGTGCGACGGTGGACGCCGACGGCACGATTGTCCTGGACGGCGTGACGGTGAGCTACAGCGGTACCGAGTCGTTGTCGTTGTCGGGGCTGGGTGGTTCGGACAGTTTGACGGTCTTCGAGTCTACAGCGGGTACGAACGACGCGATCACGTACCAGCCGACAGTGAACGACGGCGGCGAGTTGCAGCTGAACGGCAGCAGTCCTGTCGAGTTCAGTTCGATCGAATCTCGCACGATCAACAGCGGGACCGGAACGGACGTGGTGCAGGTGACGTCCACCGGGTTCAACGACACGATCGTGGTGGCCGGTTCGGCCGGATCGAACACGATGTCGGTGGATGGCGAGTCGTTGTTGCTGATTCATGACACCGGTGCTCTGGATCAACTGGTTGTCCTGGCCGGTCACGGTGACGACATGGTGACGGTCACGCCGACCTCTGGTCTGAACGTGTCGGTTGATGCCGGTTCGGACAGTGACACGGTGACGGTCAACGGCACGGCGGCAGTCGAAGGGATCACGGTCGAGTTGTCGTCGGGTACGGTTCAGGGCCTGGGTGGCACGGTGACACTGACGGGTGTCGAATCGTTGACGGTCGACGGAAACGGTGGTGCTGACGGCGTGTTGGTGTCCGAGGTGGGCCTGTCGAGTCAGTACGCGACGGTGAGCTTGTCGGCGAGTGCTGGCAGTGGATTGACGATCGGGTCGACGCCGGGTGACGAGACGATTGTGGTGACACCGACTTCGTCTGGAGTGGGGAGTTTCTACGAGTCGGATTCCGGACCGGCTGTGAGCTATGCGGGATTTGACGCCACGACTGTGATCAACGGAGATGGTGGTTACGACACCGTGGTCCTGGAAGGCAACGATGAAGCGGACACGGTGACATCGACATCGGATTCGGTGACGATCAAGGGTGGCACGATCACGTTGGCTGCGGATGTGTCGCGGTTGGAGCTCAACACGTACGGTGGTGCCGACAACATCGACCTGGACCTGCAGGACGCGACCCTCGAGAAGGTGATCAACAGCGGCAGTGGCAACGACACGGTTGATGCGTCGGGTGCCGTGGATGCGACAATCAGTGGCGGTAGCGGCGACGACCTGTTGATCGGCAGCCCGCAGGCTGACCTGATCAATGGCGACGGCGGCGATGATACGATTTCGGGTGGAGCTGACGACGACATCCTGTTGGGCGGAATCGGCAACGATGTGCTCGACGGAGGACTTGGCGACGACGCGCTTTGGGGGCAGGCCGGCAACGACAACCTGACGGGTGCTGTCGGTGCAGACGGCATCTTTGGTGGTGACGGCAGCGACACTGTGTTGTGGTCCAGCGGGGACGGCAACGACGTAGTCCAGGGCGGCGACGGGGCCGACCTGTTCGAAGCCAACTACACGGGCGCAGCCGATACCGTCGTGGTGAATTCGATCCCGGTGTCGACTGCCGACTTCCAACGCGTGCAGATTGCAGACACTACGGATGCGATTGATGTGGCGGGTGTCGAGGATGTGGATATCAACCTGGGCGGTGGCGCAGATGATGTGACACTCAACGATCTGTCGAGCAGTGAAGTCGATCTGGTGCAAGTCGATCTGGGTTCAGCGGATGCAGCCGCGGACTCTGTCCATCTGTTGGGTGCCGACGGTCGCAGCTACGACCTGTCGATTTCCTCGGACCTGTTGACCGGTGACTTGCATGTCGACGGGTTGTCGGCGGCCGTGCAGATTGGCAGTGCTGAATCGAGTGACATTCTGGAGGTGACCGGCGGTGATCGTGACGACAGCCTGAACGCATCGGCGGATGTGTCGGGCGTGATCACGGTCGAGTTGCGTGGTGCCCTGGGTGATGATCTGCTCAGTGGCGGCGACGATCTGGAAGGTGGCGGCGGTGACGACTGGCTGCAGTCGGCCTATGTCGGTGCGATGGTTGAGGGTGGTGCGGGGCAGGACACGATCGTCGTGGGCAGCGGCGATATCACGATTGATGGCGGTAGCGACACCGACACGATTCTGCTGCGAGGAACCAGTGGAGACGACCTGATCGACCTGGCGCAACCCAGTAGCGGGGTGCTGCAGCATGCGATCAACGGTGTGTTTGGAGTGGCATCGACTTCCGAAACCGATGCGATCAGCAATGTCGAAGTGGTGCGGATCGAGGCGGGTGACGGGGCGGACTTGATTCGCGTTGCTCATGGTGATGCCATCAGCGGCAGTGTGCGAGTTGATGTCGATGGTGGCGACCCGGATGCCAACGATTGGCTTGGAGTCGTCGACAGCGGCCTGGGCGACCTGGTGTTGCAGCGAATTGATGCCAATGGGAGCTCCGGTTCTTTCCAGATCGGCAACCTGGCTGCAGTGAACTACTCGGCCGTCGAGACTTCGACGGTGACGCCGCTGGATGGATTCGAGTCGCAGACCGGTGACGACGGCGATGGTCGTCTGGTGGTCTTCAAGCACGATGGTTTCGAGAGCAACGACAAGGCGGCCAACGCGACGTTCCTGGGCAGTGGTGCGAACTTGAATGTCGATCCAACGATCGATCCGGGCGGTTTCTCGGGCTTCGGGTTTGCCGGCGATGAGGACTGGTACCAGTTCACACCGTCGGAGACCGGGACGTTGGATATCCAGGTCTTCTTCGAGCAGATTGGCACGTTGGACAACGGCCGAGCCGGCCTGCCTGGCGACGGCAACCTGGACATCGCCGTCTTCGATACCGATGGCGACCTGATTGCCACCAGTACATCGGCGACCGACAACGAGCGGATCACGATCCCGGCTGTCGAGGATCAGGTGTACTATCTACAGGTGACCAGTGCGGACACAACGGACGCGATCAACGTTTACAGTCTGACGGCCATCAACGATCCGGCTCCGATCCCGTTTGTCGTCGACTTGCAGTCCGCGTCGGATTCGGGCCGCAGCGACACTGATGAGATCACGAATGTGACGGCTCCGGTGTTGGACATTTACCTGGATGACGACCGGCTGGAAGAGTACCTGAACCTGGACCTTGTTCCGGACGCCGATTTTGACATCGATGTGTACAACAACGGCCTGCTGTTGGGTGAAGCGACATTCGTCGGTGGTGCAGGAGTTGACGGGAATAGCCGTTGGGAATTCGCGACCACAGCCGGAGACCTTCAGGAGGGTCACAACAACTTCCTGACAGCTGCTGTTCGGATCCGCGACGCGGCGACACCATCGGTTGAGGGGCGTGGAGTCTTCTCGGATCCGCTGCAGATCACGCTGGATACGATTGCTCCGAGTGTGGCGTTGACTGGTCTGGCCGGTGACGGCAGCGACACGGGAGTGACCAGTTACCAGTCGACCCTGTCGGACGACACCACATCGGACGTGAGTGCGAGTTTCACGGGGACGACATCCGAAGCGGACGCGATCATTCGGTTGTACGCGGACGGCATCGAGGATCTGGCGATCGGCACGACGGGCGAATTCGCGTTGACGATGGCCAGTCCACTGGATGGTGACGAGGCCTTTGACGATTCGCAGTGGTCGACGTCCTATGTCCGAAGTCTCAACGACGCGACCTCCGCCAGCGGTTTTGCCTACGACGGTCTGCGAGAGATCCTGGTGACAAGTGAAGACGTTGCTGGCAACGTGGGGCCATTGGACAGCATGACCATCTTCGTCGACACGCAGGGGCCACAGGTGACCGACGTGCAGTTCAACAGCACGGCCAGCACCTACAACGTGTTCAATCCTCAGCCTGCCACTGACGGACCGACTCCTTCGGTGAGTTCGATCGTGGTGAGCATCGAGGATCTTGCCGTGCGGACGGGTGGATTCACCCACACGGCACTCGAACAGGGAGTGGCCGACAATCCTGGGCAATACACTTTGATTGGAGACAACGTCGGCGAAATCGGGATCGTTTCGGTCCTGGTCGACCAGTCGTCGGCCGACGGAGCCGTCGCTGGGGCGACGATCACTCTGAGTCTTGGCTCATTCCTGCCTGATGACCGTTACACCTTGACGTTGTCCGACTCGCTGGTTGATCCGGCTGGAAACGGATTGGACGGCGAAGCCAACGCGTCAGAGCCTCAGGCCGTACCGTCGTTCCGTACCGGCGATGGCCAGCCTGGCGGCGACTTTGTGGCCCGGTTCACTGTCGACAGTCGTCCCGAAATTGGTGCGATTGGTCAATCGGGAGTGGCGATCGACGCCAACGACAACCTGGTTCATGACCCCAGCAGTGGCGACCAGGTGCATCGCGACCTGAACCTGTCGATTGGCATTCAGAGCGACGCGATCTTTGCGGGTGAATTCACCGGCGGTGGAGCGGCCGATGGTTTCGACCGGCTGGGTGCGTACGGTCTCTCGAACGGTTCGTACCGGTTCCTGCTGGATCTGGACAACGACGGTTCAATTGGAGCGGGTGATGTCGACCTGGAGTCGAACGTCCAGGTGAACGGATTGCCGGTGGCCGGCGACTTTGCTCCCGGCTCGCCCGGTGATGAGTTGGGATTGTTTGACGGCACGAACTGGTACCTGGACACGACCGGGGACATGCTGCTGGACACGACGATTTCGAACGACACCTCGGGCCTGCCGATCGTCGGCGACTTTGACGGTGACGGGACCGACGATCTGGCGGTATTCAGTCCGTCTGTTAACAGGTTCAGTTTCGACTTGAACCGCGACGGAGTCACCGACGCGACGATTGATTTCGGTTTCCCCGGAGTGAAAGAACGTCCCGTCGCTGGCGACTACAACCTGGACGGGATCGCGGATATTGGCCTGACGACTCCGAACCAGAGCGGAAATGTTCCGGTCGATTCGCTCGAGTTCTACCTGTTGGTGAGCGATGGCAGTGGTGCGGTGGGCAATGTCGACGGCCTGGATCACGGTTTCTCGCCTGCTCCATTGGGCAACGACCGATTCGGCCAATACGGCAGCAACACCTCGGTGCCGGTCTTCGGAAACTTTGATCCTCCGGTGGCTGGTTCGGGAGCGGCGTCGGGGTCGAGTGAGTTCGATGCTGCGAGTGGCACTTTGACGGTGACGGTCGATGTGGCCGCAAGTGTGAGTGTTTCGAGCAGTGGGTCGCTGGTCGACGTGTTGTTTGACGGCCAGTCTGACAGCAGTCTCGGCACGGTGCTGGCATCGAACGTAACCAGCCTGGTGATCGAGGGCAGCGACGGGTCCGACACGATCGATCTTTCGGGAGTGTCCACTCTGAGTTTTGACCGTTTGTCGAGTGTGCTGGTCGTTGCTGGAGATGGTGGCGACACGGTGACTGGTTCGGCGATGTCCGATCGAGTGTGGGGCGGATCCGGTGACGATGTGATCGACACGGGGGCCGGCGACGACTGGATCAATGGCCAGGCTGGGGACGACGTTGTGACGGGTGGAGTGGGTCGCGACAGTTTCCTGGGTGGCGGTGGCGATGACGAGTTCCTTGGTGGTGCCGAGAACGACTTTGCCCAGGGCAACTCGGGGAACGACCATCTGCATGGTGGCGGCGGAAACGACCGTTTGAACGGATCCGGCGGCCACGATGTGCTGGACGGCGACAGCGGCAACGACCGACTGTTGGGTGGAGCGGGCCGCGATTCACTTGGCGGCGGTGACGGAGACGATTTCCTGAGTGGCCAGGGTGGTGCTGACCGGTTGGATGGCGGGACCGGCGGTGATCGGATCAAGGGTGGGATCGGGAACGATCTCCTGCTTGGCGGTCTTGGCGACGACCGATTGATGGGTGAAGACGGCGATGACGTACTGGAGGGCGGTGCGGGCAATGACGTGTTGAGGGGCCAGGCCGGAGACGATCTGCTGACCGGGGACCTGGGCGATGATCTGCTCAACGGAGGTGTCGGAGTCGACCGGGTTCTGGAGATCTTCGACGGCGACTTCCTGCTGACGGATACCGCGCTTGTCGGCCCTGGAACCGATCGGTTGATCGGAATGGACGGGGCGACGCTGATGGGTGGTTCGAGCGACAATGTGCTCGACGCTCGAGGCTTCAGTGGCGCCACGACGCTGGTTGGCAAAGCCGGACACGACACGGTGTTCGGTGGTCTCGGCAACGATCTGCTGCTCGGTGGTGCCGGCAACGATCTGTTGGTGGGCGGTCCGGGAGTCGACATCGTCAAGGGCCAGGGTGGCCGCGATTCGCTGGCTGGCGGCGAAGGCGTCGACGTTATTGTGGGTGACGCTTCGGAGATCGACAACCAGTTCGCTGCGATCGACGATTGGGCCGATCTGGTCGGCTGAGCGGCTGAGCGGCGATTACCAGGTAATTTCGAGTCGGGCCATCAAGCCGTCGAAGGTGATCGAGTCGCCCAGGTCGTGCAGCGAGTTGGCCTGGACGCCGCTGATGAAATCGGCGGCTGACAACGAGTTGTGGTAGGTGCCGACGTAGTAGCTGGCCGAGAGGTGCCAGTGGCCGCTGGCACTCTGCCAGCCGAGTCCGATCTCGAGTTCGGAGACGGGCACCAGTCGGCTGTCGTCCAGGGCGGCTGTGGCCACAGTGCCGCTGAAGGCGTTGGTCTGGGTGTATTCGCCGGTAACGTGTCCAACCAGCAGCGATCCCGAGGCGTTCACGAAAATGTGGTACTGGTCGTCGAGCGGTCGGTCGAACTCGATGCCCAGTCGAGGTCCGACGCCGTCGAAGCCCAGTTCGGCGTTCACGTCTGTGGTGCCCAGGATCGAATAGGCGGCGTGGAAGTCCTGGTCGATCCGGGCGTATCTGGCGCCAATCGTGAAATCGACGGTGTAGAGGTCGCGTTCCAGGAAGGTGGTGCGGTAGTGAGCATCAATGATGTCGAAGTCCAGATCGTAGTTGGTGCTGGTCTGCAGGCTGTCGGTGGCAACAGAGGTGGTGTTGGGGTGCACGGTGAGAGCATCAAAGATGCCGGCTCCCCCGTCGAGTTGGCCGCTGCCGTTGGTCTGGCTTTGGTAGAACCAGTAGTCAACTGAGAGGCTGGACGTATCGCTGCGGTTGGATGTCAGGCCGATGCGAAACCCGGGTTGGTAGGTGGGGTCGGCAAACAGGGTTGGTCCGATCGGCACTGCATTCAGACCGATTCCGTCAAAAGGCGCGGCGTAGGGGACATCGACGCCGCGAGCCTGCAGGTACAGGAATTCGCCGGTGAGGCCGCTTCTGTGAACCGAGCGGATGTCGGTTTCACAGCAACCGATCTCTGCTGCTCTTGAGACATTTTTGCCGTCCGTGAGAGCGAATAGCGAGGTGCGTCGGATATCGATGAGAGCTTGTTCTTCGAAGGGCCCGGCATCCAAGGGCGTTATCTCGGCCGCTACTTTTGCCTTGGTCGAGGCTGGTGTTTCGAGAGCTATGGCTTGCTGGATTCCATTGTCGTTGTCTGCGGATTGCCGGATCGAAGGTTTCTGAACGGATTCGATCCAGTTGTGTCGCGCGGTGTCGGTCTGCGAGTATGCTATCGGCGATGTGATCGCAAGTATGGCAGTGACAATGAGATGTGGAACGTGTGGCTTGTTGAATAGCATTGTCTGCTCAGCTTCAATCCGAGATTGAGCAGCACCGGTAGCGGTACCGCTTGGGAAGACTCTGCCGGTTGTATCGGCTATTGCGTCAGAAAGACTTGATCCTTGCGGGCGGATAGATGGCGTGATCTGGCGGGTTTCATCGTGAGAGTGGGCGGGTGATATTTCCGTTGATGTCGAGCGGAATGGGATGGTATGCTCTGGTCCGAAGCGGCATGCGATGCGTCGTTTCGGGTGGTCAGGGATGGCAATGGGACTCAGTGGCCAGGGAGCGGGTCATGGCGAAATCAGGACGCGTGGTGGGAGTGATCCCGGCCAGGCTGCAGTCGACGCGGTTGCCGCGGAAGCTGTTGCTGGACGAAACAGGGTGCGTGCTGTTGGAATACGCCTGGGCGTCGGCGTGCCGGGCGAGTCGGTTGGACGAAGTCATCGTGGCGGCCGACAGTCTTGAGATCGTGTCGGCGGTCGAGGCGTTTGGCGGGCGAGCCGTGATGACCGGCGAGCATTCCAGTGGGACCGATCGCGTGGCCGAGGTGGTAGCCCGCTGTTGTGAGGATGCCGTGACGATTGTCAACGTGCAGGGAGACGAGCCGGAACTCGACCCCGATCACATTGACAGCCTGGTCGAAGTGCTCGAGACCGACTCGACACTCCAGATGGCAACACTGGCCTGTCCGATTCGTGATCGGCGGACTCTGGACGATCCGTCGTGCGTCAAGGTGGTGACCGGCAGTGACGGGCGGGCCCTGTATTTCAGCCGTCACCCGATCCCGTGTGTGCGTGATGGTGATCTCGACGCGTTGCTGGAGGGCGAATCGCCCTGGTTGCTGCACGTCGGGTTGTATGCCTACCGCCGCGACTACTTGTTGGAACTGACCAGTCTGCCGGCTTCGCCGCTGGAAGAACTGGAATGTCTCGAACAACTGCGGGCTTTGCAGCACGGAGCAGCGATTGGTGTGAGAGTGGCAGAGCATTCGGCGGTTGGAATCGACACTCCGGATGATTATGCTCGGTTCGTTGCTCGTGCGACTGAAGCGAGGGGCCGCGGTGGTCGAGCGGCGTGATGAACGGCAACGGGTGCCGGGCACGGATGTCGGGTGGCTGTCGTTTTTCAGACGGCTCCAGGACAGGATGGACAGGGGAGCATGGCGAAGCACATTTTCGTGACTGGGGGAGTGGTCAGTTCGCTTGGTAAGGGACTGACCTCCGCATCGATCGGCCTGTTGTTGGAACAGCGAGGCCTCTGCGTGCGGATGCAGAAGCTCGACCCCTATATCAACGTTGATCCCGGGACCATGAGTCCCTACCAGCACGGCGAGGTGTACGTGTTGGATGACGGGGCCGAGACCGACCTGGACCTGGGCCATTACGAACGGTTCACCAACAGCCCGCTCTCACGCGATTCGAACTACACCACCGGCCAGATTTATCAGAGCGTGATCGCCAAGGAACGCCGGGGCGAGTTCCTGGGAAAAACTGTGCAGGTGGTGCCTCATATCACCAACGAAATCAAGGAAGCCGTCTTCAGCCTGGCGACCCCGGAAGTCGACGTCGTGATCACCGAGTTGGGCGGAACGATTGGCGACATCGAGGGCATGCCCTTCCTCGAAGCGATCCGGCAGTTTCCTCGGGACGTGGGCCGAGGCAATTGCCTGTTTGTCCACCTGACGCTGGCTCCGTATCTCAAGGCGGCCGGCGAACTGAAGACCAAGCCGACTCAGCAAAGCGTCGGCCAATTGCGTCAGATCGGCATCCAGCCGGACATCCTGATCGTTCGGACCGAGCGGCCGTTGGGTCACGAGAACATCGAGAAGATCGCCTTGTTCTGTAATATGGAGCAGTCGGAAGTGATCGAGGAGATCGACAAGGAGTTTTCGATCTATGAAGTGCCACTGGGCCTGGTCGACCACCGTTTGGACCAGTTGATTGTCGACAAGCTGTCTCTGCCGGCCGGGACGCTGGACATGAGCGACTGGCGAGCGATGTTGCAGCGGATGCGGACTCCCGAGCACGAGGTGACGATTGGTGTGGTCGGGAAGTACATCGAGCACCGCGACGCCTACAAGTCGATTTACGAAGCACTCGATCATGCCGGAGTGGCCAATCGAACTCGCGTGTTGATCAAGCGGATCGAGGCCGAGGAGTTGGAGAGTCAGGATGCCGAGGCGATTCTCGGTGGTCTGGACGCCATCCTGGTTCCCGGTGGTTTCGGCAACCGTGGTGTCGAGGGCAAGGTCGAGGGCATCCAGTTTGCTCGAGAAAACAACGTGCCGTACTTCGGCATCTGCCTGGGTATGCAGTGTGCCGTGATCGAGTTCGCTCGAAACGTGCTTGGACTCGAAGCGGCACACAGCACCGAGTTTGTGGCCGACACACCGAACCCGGTGATCTGCATGCTGGAAGAGCAGAAAAACATCACCTTCAAGGGCGGTACGATGCGGCTGGGGGCACAACCGTGCCATCTGCAGCCGGATTCGACGGCGGCGAGGTGTTACGAGTCGACCGAAGTCGAAGAGCGGCACCGGCACCGTTACGAGTTCAATCCCGAGTTCCGCAACCCGTTTGCCGCAGCGGGAATGCTCGCGACGGGCACCAGTCCGGACGGCAACCTGGTCGAAATTGTCGAGATGCCCGAGCATCCGTGGTTTGTCGCCGTGCAGTTTCACCCCGAATTCAAGTCGAAACCGCTGGCTGCTCATCCGCTGTTCACCGGTTTCGTCGAAGCCGCTCGGGTGCGACACCAGGAACGCATGTCGATGCGGATCTAGGCCATCGGTAGCAATCGGGATCGAACCACTATGACTTGTGGCTTCCTGGTGCTCGACAAGCCTCGCGGGATGACGTCTCGTCGAGCGGTCGATCGGGTGAAAGGGTTGGTTCGGCCCGAAAAGACCGGCCACTGCGGGACGCTCGATCCCCTGGCCACCGGCGTGCTGGTGGTCGCGGTCGGCAAGGCGACTCGGCTGGTGCCATCGGTCCACGACCAGCGAAAGACCTATCGTGCCACGTTTCTGCTGGGTCGTCGGAGCGATTCGGACGACACCGAGACAGAGGTTGAGGTGTACGAGGAGATTCCGGTATTGGACGAACCGACGATCGAGGCGGCACTTCGAGACTTCGTCGGTCCGATCAGCCAGGTGCCTCCGGCCTACTCGGCCGTCAAGGTCGGCGGACGGCGTGCCTACAAGCTGGCCCGAGCCGGACAGGAGCTGGATCTGAAGCCTCGAACTGTCGAAATCGATTCGATTCAACTGCTGGACTGGGATTCGCCGAGACTGGAGCTCGAGGTTGTCTGCAGCGGAGGCACCTACATTCGGTCGTTGGGCCGAGATCTTGGTCAGCGGCTTGGTAGCTGCGGTGTGATGAGCGGCCTGGTGCGGACTCGTGTCGGCCCATTCGCGATTGACGCGGCCGTGCCACTCGAATCACTCGACGCTCGGACACTCGTCCAGCGATTGGTGGCTCCATTGGAGGTCGTTGCCGAGTGGCCACGTCGGGTGGCGACGGATGCCGAGTTGACCGAGATCTCGCATGGCCGCCGCGTGTCGTGGCCGGATGCCGGTCTGGCCGACAGGGCTCGTGCGGTGTTGGTCGATTCCGAGGACCGATTGGCGGCGTTGGGTGAATACCGTACCGAGACCGGCGAGTTTGCTCCGCGGCAGGTGTTTCTCGACAGGCTGCCCGGCGGAGCGAGTTGATTTCGAATCGGTCAGCGGCCGTCGGGTCGCGGGGTAACCGAAACGGAAGTCGTCTGCCCAGCGGCTCGCGTGCGTTCTCGGTACAGCACCAGCCCGTGCAGGGCGTGGTACAGGGGTCCGCACTTGACGGTGGAGTCCGCGTGCCTGGTCAGGTCATCGGCCACAGCGGCCACTCCACGCCGCATCCAATCGGATCGAAGTTGTTCGTCGCTAACGGCCATGACGAGCCATTCGAGCGTGTGTCCTGACGTCTCGACTCGTTCCTGAAACTGGTGGCTTTGGTGGGGGCCGAGGAAGTAGCTGGCCGAGAATGTTCCGTCGTCGTTCTGATAGATCCGAGATTCCTGAACGTGACGCTGGATTTTCTGGTCGGCTTCGAGCCAGACGCCTCGGACCTGGCCCTTGTTGGCATTGCGGTAGACGTTTCGGGCGTAGGTCAGAGCGTAGAGTCCATGTGTCCCGCCGCAGGCGGATTCGTCGGCGTCCTCGGAAGTCTGGATCTGTACCAGTCGCTCGATACTCCACGGTTCACCCTCGGCATTGTGCCATTGGGCATCGGGAGGCAGGTAGTGAGAGAGTGCCCAGAGTGTCCATGTGATTTCCTCGAGGTCGTTGACCTTGGCCTGGGCGTGTTTGATCAGTTGAGCGATCGAGACGGCTTGCAGGTTTGGGCTCGCGGCGAGTGCGAACTGATGTGTGGCGGGCAACCGCGACATGGTCAGGATGGCGAGGAACTGGTTGGGATGCCCTTCGAATTCGTAGGGTTGAGTGAAGGGCTGAGCTTCGGCGCCGTGTTGGGTGCGGCGAAACAAGGGTGTGCCACGGTAGCTTGCACCCTGCGTGATCCAGTCCAACGCTCGGATCCGTTGCCCCGGCTCTCCGCCCGGTCGGTTGATCACAAAGTCCTGGCGCAGTGCGAGGACTCCGTGCAGGATTTGCCAGGGCGAGTGATGTTCGATGGTCAGGAATCGGCGACTCGACACGCTGATCGCTCGCTCGACCTGCCCGAGCAACGGGTCGGTTGCTGATTGGGTTTTCTGGGTGGCCGACTGTGTGGTTTCAGCGGCGTCCAACGGGAGGAGACAGGTGAGGCACAGCAGGGTGGCCAGTGGCATAGTGCGTCGAAAACAGCTCATCTCGGTCGGCCCTGCAGGGATTGTGTGTAATGAAGTAACGGGATCCGGTATCGGTTGGTCATCGACGAATTGGTGGATCGCGGCGTCTATAGGGATCAGTCGGATTGCGTGGATGGGTGTCTCTATCGGCAGGGGGGATGCGGCGGGCAAGTTGTAGTGTTTGGATCCGGTTGTGCGGAAAATGCGGATTGCATGAATCTGGCAACTCGACAACAATCCTCGTGCAGTGATCTGTGCAGGTTGGGTCTTTGTCCGCCGCAGAGCACCGTTCACGCCGCCATCCACTTGCGGAAGTCACCGGATGATCCAAACTGCTCTGAAGAATCCCTACCTGGTGATCGTGCACGTGCTGATCATCGCCGTGATTGGCACGGTCAGCTTGGCCCGGATCCCAGCCGACCTGCTGCCCACGTTCACCACCTCAGCGGCTCAGATCGTCTGCTTCTACCCCGGGATGCCACCGGAGGTGATGGAGCAGGACATCATGAGTCGTCTGCAGCGGTGGACGGGTCAGAGTTCCGGGATCGAGCACCAGGAGGCGAAGGCGTTGCAGGGAGTCTGCATCGTCAAGGATTTCTTCCATCCCGGAGTCAGCCAGGCAGAGGCGTTGAGCCAGGTGAGCATGTACGCCATGAGCGACATGTTCTACCTGCCACCGGGCACGATTCCTCCGATGGTGATGCCATTTGATCCGACGGCGAGTGTTCCGTTGTGCCTGGTCTCGGTGTCGAACTCCGACATGACGGACTCGGAACTTTACGACGTCGCCTACAAGAACCTGCGAAACAACCTGCAGTCGATTTCCGGCGTGATCGCTCCGGCCGTCAACGGCGGGACACTTCGCCGAATTCTCTGCTACGTCGAGCCGGACAAGCTGAGGGCTCATGGGCTGACAATCCGCGAGGTTCATTCGGCGTTGCGGCGTCAAAACGTCTTGATCCCGGCGGGAAGTGCCAAGATCAAGGATCGCGAGTTCTACATCTACACCAACGCGATCCCCGATCGAGTGGCCGACCTCAACAGTGCTCCGATCACCGTCGGCGCGCAGGGCGAGCCGATTCTCTTCAGCGACATCGGCGAGGTGAAGGACACTCAGCAGATCCAGACCAACATCGTGCGGGTCAACGGTCGGACACTGGTCTACGTGCCGGTCTACCGGCAGCCGGGAGCCAACACGATCGAAATTGTCGACCGAATCCATGCCAAGCTTGGCGAGATCCTGTCGCGATTGCAGGACGAGAAGCGGAACGACCCGGTGATGGGCCCCAAGATGGCCACATTGAAGCTCGAAGTCGTGATGGATCAATCTGTGAAGGTCCGCGAGAGCATTACGGCGCTTTGGATTGCCGGAGTGTTGGGAGCTTTGTTTGCGGGCCTGGTCGTGTTTGTTTTCCTGCGCAACCTGAGATCGACGTTGGTGATCATCATCGCGATCCCCGTTTCGATTCTCTCGTCGTTGATCGGCCTGTACTTCACCGGCAACACGATCAACGCGATGACGTTGGGTGGTCTGGCCCTGTCTGTGGGGATCCTGATCGACCAGGCCATCGTGGTACTCGACAACATCGAGCGTCACATGCTGATGCCCGGCAAGGGGCGGCTGCGGGCGTCGTGGGACGGAACCCGCGAGGTGTCGGTGCCGCTGCTGGTTTCGACGATCACCTTTATTGTCGTCTTTTTCCCGGTCATCTTCCTTTCCGGGCTCGCCAAGTTCCTGTTCACTCCGTTGGCAATGGCCGTGCTGTTTGCCGTGATTGCCAGCTACCTGATTGCGATCTTCTTTGTCCCGGTCGCAGCCGCCAAGCTGATGGGCCGACGCATTATGGCTGGCGAACTGAACGCCACTCACGAGTCTCACGCACCGTCGTCCGCTGCGGTTGACGGCACTGTGGTCACCGATCGGGGCTGGTTGGTCCGTGGATACCGGGTGTTGCTGCTTGGGTCGCTGCGACACCGCTGGGTGGTGCTGGGCGTCTCGGCTGTACTGTTTGGCGTTTCGGTGGTGGTGATGAGTCAGACGGGGACCGAGTTGTTTCCGCCCGTCGATTCCGGCCAGTTCACGATCTACGTCCGAGCCCCGTCGGGGACTCGGATCGAGAAGTCCGAGGAGTTGGTGCAGGCGATCGAAAACGAGATCGTCGACATGCTGGGCGATCCGGCTCCAGGAAATCCGTTGGATGCGATTTATCCCGTAACTCGCGACAAGTTCGCCGGTGGTGAGACGAGGGTTCTGAGTCCAGTTGAGGTGAAGCGAGCCGAGTCCGAATCGAACTGCGAGATGTTGATTTCCAACATCGGCGTCTTGATGGACTGGCCGGCGGCCTACACGCCCAACACGGGTCCGATGGACTCGTTCATCCTGGTTCAGCTGGGTGACCGAAGCGATCAGGACGTGTTCCAGCTGGTGAAACGGCTGCGTCGTCGTCTGACTCGGCGATTTCCCTCGATCGAATTCGCATTCGACACAGGTGGCATCCTGACGGCCGCATTGAACATGGGCGAGCCGTCTCCGATCCATCTCCAGATCGCCGGCTACGATCTCGAGAAGGCTCACGAGATCGCGGACAAGTTGATCGAGACCATTACTGGTGTGCCTGGTGCGACGGATGTGCGAGTGGCTCAGCGAATCGACTACCCGATGATTGAGGTCGAGATCGACCGGATTGCTGCGGCCGATCACGGGGTGAATCCTCAGGAGGCGATGGAAGCGTTGGTGAGTGCGACGAACAGTTCGATCAACTTCGACCCCGCCTTCTGGATCGATCCATCAAACGGCAACCACTACTTCATGGGCACGCAGTATCCCGAACATCAGATCAAGTCGTTGGACTCGTTGCGGAAAATCGTGGTCCGCGAGGACAAGGATGGAACTCCGGTCTATCTGAGCGACATTGCCAAGTTTGACACGACGAAAACCGGTGCGGCGGTGATCAACCACCGCAATATCACTCGCGTGACCGACGTGTTTGCGAACATCGAGCCCGAGTACGACCTGGGCAGCGTGGTGTCGGCGATCGAGGACCGGCTGGTGGATCATCCGGAGCTGAAGCTACAGCCGACCCGGGATTCTCGGTCGGCAGCATCACGTTACCCTGAATGGCTCCAGGGGCTGTTGGCCAAGGTCGGCCTGAATCGGCCGACTCGATACAAGATCGGCGGAGGCGATTACGCCGGGATGACGATTGAGGTGCAGGGCGAGATTCGTTCGATGCGAGATTCGTTCATCGATTTTTCGATGGGTTTGATCTTGGCCACGGTGCTGGTGTACCTGGTCATGGTGGGCCAGTTCCGTTCGTTCCTGGACCCGATGATCGTGATGGTGACGGTGCCATTGGGTTTCATCGGTGTGGCATTGATTCTGAAGCTGACCGGAACGCGACTGAACATTCAGTCGTTCATGGGCATCATCATGATGATCGGGATCGTGGTTGAGTACACGATCGTGCTGCTCGACTTTGCCAACGGGCGTCTGAAGGAGGGAGCGACTGTCGAACAGGCGATTGTCGAGGCGGCGTTGGTACGTTTTCGGCCGATCCTGATGACGTCATTGACCACGATACTGGCCTTGCTGCCGATGGCAATCGGATTTGTCGGAGGTGAGGCCGATGTGCCGCTGGCTCGGACCATTGTCGGTGGTGTGATCGCCGCCACGCTGTTGCCCAAATTCGTGGTGCCCTGCCTGTACGTGCTGCTGAAGCGACCGAAAGACACGAGCGAAGATATGGATGCCGCGTGGGCCTGAGAGGCCTTGGCCATCAGGCGAGCGCCAAGTGAGACCGGAGAATTGGTGATGAAACGAACAAACGGTGCCTGGTCCCGGCCGCGAGCTGGTGTGGCCATGCTGACTTGTGTGATCGTGTCGAGCCTGGCTGTTTTGGCAGGGTGTGGCGGAGCCGATTCTGACGCGGCCGCTGATCCCAATTACGGGGGTACCGACGTGGGTCAGAAGGCGGCCGCAGTGACGACGCTCCAAGCGGTCGAGTGGATCGTCTACCAGGAGGCGGTCGTCGACTTGCCTGGTGCCAGCGTGATCGGTTTCGAATCGACGGTGCTGGTGGCCAAGCAGGCGGGTTACGTCAAGGCGATCGGGCGGCAGGGGGACCTGGAAATCGATATTGGTGTGATTGTGGCCCAGGGCAGCGTTTTGGCGGAACTGCACATACCGGAATTGGAGGAGGAGTTGCGTGAAAAGCAGGCCGAGGGTCGTCGGGCGTTGGCTGAGGTGGCTCAATCGAAGGCGGCGGCCGAGATAGCCCGCGCGATGAAGGAACAGGTCAAGCAGAGCCTGGTTGAGAAGCAGGCATTGCGGGCGTTGCAAGAGGTCGGGCTGCAGAGAATCTCGCGGCTGGTCAAGATGGGTGCCGCCGATCTCGACAAGCAGGACGAGGCTCGCTTTCGTCACACCGCGGCAATCGCGGCGGTGAAGTCGACCGAATCCGAAGTGGTGACGGCGGATGCAAACATCCGCAAGGCCGATGCCGACGTGGCCCAGGCAGAAGCCCAAACCCAGGTCGCAGCCGCGGTCGTCAAGCGACTCGAAGCGCTCAATTCCTATCGCCAGATCAAGGCCCCTTTCGCCGGAGTCGTCGTGGCTCGACACGTCGACCCCGGAGCCTTTGTGCGGCCAGCCGGCAGCAACGCCGATGGGAGCCCAATGTTTGAAGTGGCTCGGATCGACCGACTCAGAATCGTCGCGTTTGTATCGCCGTCGTTGATCGGCGAGGTGCACAAGGGGATGAAGGCTCGATTTCATAACGTCGGCGGCGTCCGGGACGGGCTGGCGATCGGCGGACAGGTCGATCGAACTGCCATGGCGCTCGATCCCTCGTCACGAAAAATGCGGATCGAAATGCACGTCGACAACCACACAATGGATGCCTCGAACTGGTTAGCGATCGGGCAGTTCGGCACGTTGAGTGTCTTGGCAAAGGAATGGACCGAGACGGACAAGCTTGCGGTTGTTCCGCCCACTGCCGTGGCCACGGACAAGCAGGGACGGAGTTTTGTGGTGCTCGTCGACGAGTCGGATGGCAGTCGACGTGTGCTGGTGGAAACTATTGACGTGGATGCGGAGCGAGTCGGGGTCATTGGCGATTTCAGCCCCGGTGACCGGGTCCGCGTCGGTGATCTCACGGAATACTGACAACGGAAACGGCGAAAATCTCCGTGTGATCGGACCGTGATCCCCGAAAACCGTCAAACTCTGCCGAAACTCTCCAGTCGAACCAACCGATACAATCCAATGGGGCGTCGAGCGTCCTGGATCGTCAAAGCCACCACCTTTTCGTTTCCTGAACCCAGACCACTCGAGCTGTCACATGGTCGGGGAACCACAAGCCGTGACTAAACAAACTGTCGCCCACCAATGCCAAGTGGCTGTTGCGAGGCTGCTGATCTGCAGTTTTGCGTTCAGTTGTGGATGCGTGGTGCACGTGGCAATGGGCATCGACGAAGACGAGCCGTCTGGTTCGACGGCTGGTTTGCGTGGCCATCGACTGAAGCTGATCGTCGACCGGTCGCGTCGAGCGTCTGCTGTGGCAGCCAATGAAGCCGAATCAGAGAGCAATCCGGAGACACGTTCGGCGAAGCGGGTTGCAATGGAGGCGACGTTCGAGTTGCCCAAATTGTCGGGTTCATCGTCGGGTTCATCGTCGGCCGAGTTGGAAGGCGATCAGATTCGTCCGGTATCCGAATGGCGTGCTGGCGGCCAACGGGTCTCCGATGTCGAGACGACTCCGTCGGTCTTGGATGAGGCCCGTTTCGCGATCGATTTAACGACGGCGTTGCGTTTGGCTGGCGCTCGGAATTGGAACACCGAATTGGCTGCCGAGCGAGTTCTCGAGGCTCGAGCGGCGGTGGATGCCGCCGAAGCGATGTGGATGCCATCGCTGATCGGTGGCTTGGGTTTCACTCATCACTCGGGCCAGTTACAGGCAATTTCGGGCGAGATCCAAGACGTCCGTCGCAGTTCGCTGTTTGTCGGCGGCGGAGCCCGCACTGGCAAGTCGTCATTGGCTGGAGGCGGTGGTGGTCCGATGCGGCTGAGTGTCGACTTGTCTGTGGCCGACGCGATTTTTTTACCACTGGTTGCCCGTCAGCAACTTGGAGTCGAGCAGGCTCGCGAGTCGGTCACGTTCAACGACACGTTACGAAACGCGGCGTTGGCCTATCTGGATTTGGTCGAAGCCCAGGGTCAACTTGCAAATCTGAAAGCCGACCTGAGCGATTCCGAGGCCTTGTTGCGGCAGACTCGTGCTTTCGTGATTGCCGGCAAGGGTTCGAATGCCGACACGACGCGGATCGCGGCGGATGTGGAGCGGCGTCGACAGCGGCTGGTGTCTGCCGAGGGTGCTGTCGCGGTGGCGTCGGCCAGCCTGGCACGTCAGTTGCGCATGAACCCGGCGACCACGCTGTTTGCTCTCGAGGAGCAGGCGGTGCCGGTGGAACTGTTGGACGAGTCGGAGACGTTGACCGAATTGATCGCCACGGCCATGTCCAGTCGTCCGGAGCTGGAAGCAGGTCGAGCGTCGCTCGATGCCACAGCATCGGCAAGCCAGGCTGAAGACTGGCGGCCCTGGTTGCCTCATCTCTCGCTGGGTGTCTCGGCTGGCGGTTTCGGTGGTGGAGCGGGCGGAGGCATTGGCAGCATGGACGGTCGTTCCGATTTCGACTTGTTGGCCGTTTGGGAACTCGAAAATCTGGGACTGGGAACCCAGGCCTCTCGCGATGCAGCATCTAGCCGAGAGCGGCAGGCCCGGTTGCGGTTGTCGAAGGCACGCGACGACGTGGCGACGGAAGTGACCGCGGCCTGGCATCGTCTGAGTGCGGGTCGACGTCGCTTGGAGATTTCCCGTGAGCGTTTGAAGCAGGCGGGCGAATCGTTGCGATTGCACCGGTTGCGGATTCGCAGTCTCGTCGGCCTGCCGCTGGAGGCTCAGCAGGCCGTTAGCGCCATTTCACAGGCACGCCAGGACCGGCTCGAAGCGATCGTCGACTTCAATCGCCAGCAGGTTGGTCTGTTGCGAGCGATCGGGCGCCCGGCGGGCAGCAACGACGAGTAGGCTTCGCAGCCTCTAGAGAGGGCTGGTTCGTGGAGATGCTGGGTTACCGGCGTCCTTCGTTCCGCCACCATCTGAGTTCGTAGCTCCCGTGTTCGGCGCACGCTGCAATGTCGGGTCTGCCGTCGCCGTTGAAGTCGGCAATGATCACCTGGTTGGCACTCCGCCAATTGTTCTTCAGCAGATGCATGGTCCATTGCCGCTTGGGAGTTCCGTGGTTTTCGAACCAGACGACACGACCGGGGTTTCGCCAGGATGTGGCGGCAACGTCGACGTCGCCGTCGCCATCGAGATCTGCGGCGATGGCTTCGAAGGCATCGTCGAAACGCGGGCCAATCACGTGTTTGTGCCAGGTTCCTTTGGCCGGGCGTCCGTTGTTTTCGTACCAAACAACCTGGTTGTGCTGTTGTTGATGCGAGGCATTCGGGTCGTCGGAGCCGGGTCGATAGTAGAATCCCAGTGCCATAACCACATCCATGTCGCCGTCGCCGTCCATGTCCGCCGGGTTGCCGTGTGCCGGGTATGGTGATGTGCGGTCGATCAGGTGCTTGGTCCACTTGAGAGCCGCTTTGGGTTGAGCGGTGTGGTTTTCGTACCAGATCACCTGGTGGGCTTTTCGTCCTGTACCGAGCAGGTCCCAATCCCCATCGCCGTCAAAGTCGGCCGCTCGAATCGTGCGAGTTTCCGCGACATCCTTCTCGATCATGTGTTTCTTCCAATGGCCGTCAGCGGGGGTTCCGTCGTTTTCGAACCAGGCGAACTGGTTTCCCAGGATCCAACTGGACGCTGCCACATCGAGGTCGCCGTCAGAATCGAAGTCGGCGAGTGCGACATCATAGGCACCGGGCAGGTCGGTAGTGACCAGATGTCGTTTCCAGAGTGCTCCGTCTGACGGTCGACCGTTGTTTTCGAACCAGAGCAGATGTCCTCTGAGGTTCTTGACGATCAGTACATCCAGATCGCCGTCTCCATCGACATCACCCACAGCGTGGCGTTCAAGTCGTTCAGGGTCGTCCTTTTGAATGATGTGGCGTTTGAAAGTCCCGCGGCTGTCGTTTTCGAAAAGATACAGCATGTTGTGCGGAGTGTAGTCGGCGCTGGTCAGATCCAGGTCTCCGTCGTCGTCGAGGTCGGCGGCGGCAATTCCATAGGCGTAGGCGTACTTGTCGGCGATCAGGTGTTCTGAGAACTGGATCGCTTTGGTCGGTTTGGGATCGTCATCGCGGTCGACGCTGTCGTGAACGACGAGCACTGTCGGCTGCACGGGCTCACCCGCACGTGGAGACGCGTGTAAACCGACGAAGAGCAACGACAACAGCAGAGGACAACACCCAGATAAAACGAGGCGTGGCGATGGGCGGCGATCTGACATGGGGCGTCCTTTAGAATGGCCGGTTACGGCTGAGATGGGCAGCTTGCCGCCGAAAGCAACAGGATGAGTCAAGTTTCAAGAGTTGACCCCATGAGTTGTTCGATGAGGGAGATCAGGAGGTCGATGTCGTGGGGTGTCGAGTAGGCGTGGGGGCTGGCACGGAGGCGGCCGTCTCGTGAATTGATGACAATCTCGTGGTCCCGACAGGCTCGCTGCACTTCGGTGGGTGACTGGCCGGGTAGTGAGAATGATACGATCCCCGAGGCATGCTCGATGCTGCGGTCGCTGGCCAGTGTGGCTCCGATCGATTTCAGCCGGTCGCACAGTTCGGCAGTCAGATCAAGAATCCGACGGCTGATGGTCTCGATTCCGAATCCAATTATCCAGTCGATACTGGCCGCGAGGCCGACGATACCGGGCATGTTGTAGGTGCCTCCTTCGTACCGCCCGGCGTGTGGCTTGAGATCCAGAGCGGTATTAGTGAAGTCGCCTGCGTGTCTGACGCTGTTCCAGCCGACGCCGAGTGGTCGAAGTTGATCCAGCAGCTCGGGTCGGACATAAAAGACGCCGGCTCCCTCGGGACCCAGCAGCCACTTGTGTCCGTCTGCAGCCAAGGCGTCGATTTCCATGGCCTCGACATCGATCGGAAACGCTCCCAGTCCCTGGATCGCATCGAGGAACAGCCACGCGTCGTATCGATGAGCGATCCGGGCCACTCGAGCGGGGTCGATCCGGAATCCCGAGCGAAACCCGATCCAGCTGATCGCCACCAATCGCGTCCGGTTGTCGACGGCGGCTTCGATGTCGGCGTAGTCGATGTGGTCGCATTCCACCGGAACCACTCGGACCTCGACTCCGCGTTGTCCGAGTTGCAGCCAAGCATAGAGGTTCGAAGGGAATTCACAGGCGGGGACGACGATGTTGTCGCCGGGCTTCCAGTCCAGTCCTTCGGCGACCAACCCAACGCCTTCGGTGGTGTTGTGGATCACGGCAACGTCATCGGTGGCGGCTCGCAGCAACCTGGCGGCGGCAGTCCGCAGCTGTTCGACTCGTTTGCGCCAGCGGTTCCAATCGGTGGCTCCGTTGGCGAGGGAGTCGGCGACCCAATCATTGATCGCAGCGGCCGCCACATCAGGCAACGGCGCGACAGCGGCGTGGTCCAGATACGCCCAGCGAGTCGCCGAGGGCATCCCCGCTCGCATCGTCGCGGCCCAATCGGCCTGGGCCGCTGATTCCAATGTCTCGTCGCTCACCACTGTCTCCGATGTGTCGCGTCACCTGTGACAACGGCCTATCATGACCCCCGCCGTTTCGCCCGGCAAGAACGTTCACCCTCACTCCTTCTCTTGCCAAGGATTCCGTCGTGACGACTGTGCCAAGCCGGGACGAGTTGATATCGAGTTATCTCGATCAACTGCCGTTCGAGCCCTACCCGGTGCAGGAGGAGGCGTTGCTGGCGTGGTTCGAGTCGTCGGAGGGCGTTCTGGTGTGCACTCCGACAGGCACCGGCAAGACTCTGATTGCCGAGGCGGCGGTGTTCGAGGCCTTGGCGACCGGTCGGAGAGTCTACTACACGACACCACTGATCGCCTTGTGCGAGCAGAAACTCCGAGACTTGCAGGATTCGGCTCAGAGATGGGGTTACCCGCGAGACTCGGTTGGATTGATCACCGGCAACCGGCGGGTGAACCCCGACGCACGGGTGTTGGTGGTGGTGGCCGAGGTGTTGTTGAACCGGTTGATGGATCCTGTAGTGGACGGGGGAGCGTCGGACCTGAGCGACATTGACGCGGTGGTGATGGACGAGTTTCACAGTTTCAACGATCCCGAGCGTGGGATGGTCTGGGAGCTGTCGTTGGGTTTGCTGCCTTCGACGACCCGGCTGCTGTTGCTTTCGGCCACGGTCGGCAACGCCTCGACGTTTCTCGGCTGGTTGCGTTCCAGTCACAATCGTCGTCTGAAGCTGGTGACGTCCGACGAGCGTCGAGTGCCGTTGGAGCATCACTGGGTGGGCGAGGAGTTGTTGGTTGACCACATCGAAGACATGGTGAAGGCCGAACGGACTCCGGCCCTGGTTTTCAGTTTTCATCGCGAGGGGTGTTGGAGTACGGCGGAGTTATTGAAGGGAAAGCGGTTGATCGATGGCGAGCAGAAGCAGGCGTTGGAGTTGGCGGTCAACAGTTACGACTGGGGTCCGGGAGGTGGCCGCAAGCTGAAGACACTATTGATGCGAGGTGTTGGCGTGCACCATGCAGGGATCTTGCCGAAGTACAAGCGGGCGGTCGAGGAGTTGTTTTGTCAGAAACTTCTGTCGGTGGTTGTCTGCACCGAGACATTGGCCGCCGGAGTCAACCTGCCGGCCCGCTCGGTCGTGCTCACTGAACTACTCAAAGGGCCACCCGGCAGGAAGACGGTGATCGAGCCGAGCCGGGCCCAGCAGATGTTCGGCCGTGCCGGTCGGCCTCAGTTCGACGACCGTGGCGATGTCTACGTGTTGGCTCACGAGGACGACGTCAAGATCGCTCGATTCAACGACAAGCTGGCGACAATCCCCGAGAAGACGGGTGACCCAAAACTGATCCGGGCCCGAAAGAAGTTGCTGAAGAAGAGGCCGAAGCGGAGTCCCAACCGGCAGTACTGGAACCAGAAGCAGTTCCAGCGTCTGATCGAGTCGCCTGCCGGAGACCTGGCCAGCCGCGGCGACATACCCTGGCGTCTGTTGGCCTACCTGCTGTCGGCGTCGCCGGAGGTCGATCGTCTGCACAGTTTCATCAAGGGTCGGCTTCTGAGTCCCAAGGCGTGCGAGGCGGCTCGCGGACGACTCGACGACATGCTGATGACCTTGTGGGCTGGCGGATTTGTGGAATTGGACCCCGAGCCTCCGAAGCCGGGCGAGACAACAGCGACCGAGGATTCTGCGTCGGCGGCCGGGACCTTGGGGGCCATATTGGCCGAAGCCGTGGCCGTTTCGGGTCAGTCATCGAGCGGTGTCGATGATTCGGCCGAGCAGCCCGAGGAGGTTGGTTACCGGGCCCGCTGGGCACGTCCCACCGAGCGACTCGAGATGCTGTTGAACTTTCGCAGCATTCACCCGATTTACGGGGCGTTCTTGAGAGACCAGTTGGGGAGGGCGAGTCGAATCGAGTGGATTCAGGCGTTGGAGAGCACACTGGAGTTCCCCGGTTCGGCTTTGCGGAATGTCCGTGTCCCCGGTCCCGAGCGAGTGGCTCAGGGGCCGTTGGCGATCGAGCATTTGCATAGCGAGCTGTTGCAGCGGGGTTTGGCGACGGCGGCCGAGTTGGGTAGTGAGCCGGAGGAAGACGAATTTGGCGAGCGGATCTGGCCGTTGCGATTGGCGGACAAACTGAAATTGCTGTTCGATTCGAAGTATCCGGGTGCGGGTCGCGTGCGAATTTCCGCGATCTGGGCAGCCGGTGCGATCGACGAATTCGGTGGTGACTTCGAAAAGGTGGTCGGTTTTTGCGACTTGGCTCGTCAGGAAGGTGTGTTGTTTCGGCACCTGTTGCGTTTCATCCTGTTGCTGCAGGAATTCGCTGCCGCGCCACCGTTCGACGCCGACCCGCACAGTTGGGGTGACGAGTTGAACGAGTTGGCTGAGCGGTTGACTCGATCGTGCCAGGCGGTCGACCCGCAGAGCACCGACCAGTTCCTTGATGACTCGCCGAAACACGATCCAATCGGAGACGTCTGGCGTGCGGCACGCGGCTAGTGGCCCGCCAGTGAATTGGATCCAGCGATCCGGTTCGCCCGCTTACTGATCACGGTCTTCGGCCGCGTCTTGATCGCGGCTGCTGTCGGCCGAACGGACAGTTCCGGCGGTGGTTGTGGGAGAACCGAAGCGGATCGTCTGGAAACGTCCCTGTCGTTCGACCTGGAGGGTCATCGTGGCGGCCGTTCGGTTGAGGCGTTTTCGGAGGTCCGGGACCGAAGCGATCGAACGGCCGTCGAGTGCGAGTATGCGGTCGGCGTCCTTGAGTCCGGCTCGGTCGGCTGGCGACGTGGGGACGACACCTCGGACGATCACCGTCTTGGGTTCGGCTTCGTCGGTGTACCATTCGAAACCCAGCCGTCGGCCATCGCCGGGCAGCGAAAGTGTTGTTCGATTTGGTTGTTTCTTTTTCTTGCGTCGTTGAGTGACGACAGCGATGTCCGAGTCTGCTGCAAGCAGTCGTTTGGATAATTCGTCGACATCGTTGATTTTCCAACCTGCCAGTTCCAGTAGCCGGTCGCCCTTCTTGAGTTTGGCGTGGTCGGCGGCCGTGTTTCGATCGACTCGGGTCAAGCGAATGATCCCCTGTTTGGCCAGATCCTCGTCCCAGGTGGCTCCGAGTCGTTGTTGAGCGGTCAGAGCGGCTGATTCGAGTTGGTGGCGGTAGGATTCGGATTCCGTCCCCGCGGCCTGTCGGTATTCAGGCAGGTTAGTTTGACAAGCGGCGTCGACGGTCAGACGGACCATCAGTCGAGTGATGGTTTCGAGTCCGTCGTAGGCGATCAGGTTGGCATCGTCGCTGGGCCGGTGGTAGTTCTCGTGGAGACCGGTGTGCAGGAACAGCACGGGCACGCCCTTGGCGAAGAAGGGGTGGTGGTCGCTGTTGGCTTTCAGATCCCAGTCGAACTGGATGGCCAGAGGGTGTTTCAGCAGAGTATTGGGTTGTGCGGCGAGTTGTCTGAGTCCGGCACCCGAGCGTGATCCGTAGACAAAGAGCTTACTGTTTCGCAGCCGCCCGACCATGTCGACATTCAGTGCCATGTCGATCGATGAGACGGGGATGGTGGGGTGATTGGTCCAGTGTTTGGAACCGAGCAGCCCCAGTTCTTCGGCGTCCCAAAAGACGAACAGGATGGATCGTCCACAAGCCAGTTCGCGTGTTTGTGCGAGGGCCTGTGCGACTTCGAGTACGGCGGCGGTACCACTGGCGTTGTCGTCGGCTCCGTTGTGGATTTGTCCCAGAGCCCCGAGGCTGGTCGTCTTGGTACCCAGTCCGACGTGATCGTAATGGGCTCCGACGACGATGTATCGGTGCTTGAGTTTGGGGTCTTTGCCGGGGAGGACGGCGAGGACGTTGCGGAACCCTTTTTCGGAGAATTCCTGATAGAAGTCCTTGTCGACACCGGCTCCTTCGAGTCCGTTGCTACGGAGTTGGTGGACGAGGTATGAGCCAGCTGCGCGACCTCCGTCGGTGCCCGCGAAACGGCCTTGCAGCGAGTCGCTGGCGAGGGTGTTGATATGACGGGCGAGGTCGCCTTGTGTGACCGAATCGAGTGCCAGTTCGAGAGGTGTTTCGGCCGGGGCTGATGTGGCGGCTGTCAGTGTCGCCAGGACAATCGTCAGGATCGTTCGAATCGGCCGGCCGAGTGGCCGTTGGTGGCGGCGAATTGGAGTGTGTGAGTGGTTCATGGGCAGGTCGAACTCCTGAGCCAGAGAATCTGGTTCAGTTTCACTGTGCGGTCTATTGTGGGTGTGGGCAAATGGTCTTGCGGTTGATTCGGGCCTTGGGATACAAGTCGGATCCCGGTTGCGACCGGTTACGACGAATCTCGCGATCGACACCCGTGGCACGGACGCCTATGCGACTGCTTTTTCCCGCAAAGCACCGCCTATTTCAGGCATATCAGTCTGGTCTGGTCTCTCTTGGAGGGCGACTGGATATCGGTCTGCTGGATGGCTTGGTGGTGTCGTTGTTTCTGGTTGCGATGTGGCACCAGTTGTCGGCGAGTTTCGGCGGGTCGTTGGCGACCGAGTTCTCGGTTGGCTGGGCGTTGTCGATAGGTGTGGTTTTGGGCTTGGGTTGGCGTAGCCGTCGCGGTTGGCTGTTGCTGGGTCTTGCGGGTTGGTCGGCCGGATTCGGTATCCTGCTGTCGTTGATCGGTTGGGTCTTGACCTGGTTTTCTGGTGACCAGTTGGCGGCGGCCGGCGGGTTGCCCGCAACGCTGCCTCTGGCCACTCTGGCACTCTCGATTCCAGTGGCCTGTTCGGTGCGGCTGGGCCTGATGTCCGGTCGTCAGCGGGCTCGGGGATTTCTGATCGGAGCGGCAGCGGGCGTGTTGCTGGCGGTTCACCTGTTGATTGGTTGGATGGGAGTCGATGCCACGCTGTTGGTGGCGGCGGTTCTTGGCGGGATCCTATTCCTGTCGGAACTGCATCGGGGCGAGTTGACTCGAGCGGTTGTCGAGACCCGACGCAAGTCGTCGTGGCGAATTGACTGGCCGTCGGCTGTGTGGCTGTCGAGTCTTGGCGTTGTTCTGGCAGCGATGGACCGAATGCTGGTGCAGTTGGTTCCGGCCTCCGAGTGGTACGTGTTGACGGTCGTGGCGGGACTGTGCCTGGGAGCAGCCGTTTTCAGGCCCCGGGCGTCTCAGGCGATTGCGGCAGGAGTTGCGGCGACGATTCTGTTGGTGCCGGTGCTGTTCCCGTCATTGGTTGGTGGGTTGCTGCATCTGAAGGTCGTTGGTGGGGATCCGGGCGTGTTGATCGTCGCCTGGTCTGTGGTCATCCTGCTGGCGGTGACGCCGGTCGGTTGGTTGTTGGCCAGGGGTGTGAAGGTGGGGGCGGAGAGCGAGTCTCGACCGATCTCATCAGTCGCTCCGCTGCTGGTTCTGGCCGGGCTGTTTGTGTGTCGTGGCGTGTGGATTCCTGCAGTCGGTCCGGTTGTCTGTGCTGTAGTCGGCGTGTGGTGTTTGGCGGTCGTGGCTGGGCTTGTGGCTTGGTCGTGTCCGGTTCGGCGTGTTGGGTTGTTTCGCACAGGTCGGCTGGTACTGCCGTTGGCGGGTTTGGTTGTGTTGACGGTCATGAGCGGCCGCTATGATCCCGAACAATCTGCGAGGCTGTTGTTTTCTGGTCGAGTGATTTCTGCGGCCAAGCACGATTGGCCGGCCCGCCTGCACGAGTCTCTTGACGAAACGCGTTTGATCGAGCTTCGCGAGACGGGTGACGCGACGCTGACGGTGTGGTCACAACGGGGTGCGGGTCGTCTGTTGCGTGTGGATGGTGTACCGACGTCGGTCTGGAGCGACGATGTGGTGATCAGTCCACGTCACCGACCCGAGGTGCTGGGGGTGGTATTGCCTTTGGTGCTCCACGAGCGTCCGGAGCGTGTGTTGATGTTGGGCCTCGGTGGTGGCGAAGGGTTGCGGGCCGGGTTGGGGTTCCCGCTGGATCGAGTCGATTGTGTCGAGCCCGATCGCAGTCTACGAGAACTGGTGGCCAGTGACCTGGAGTTCGGTGATGCTCGCTTGCACTGGAGGTATTTGCCGAGTGCGTTGGCCGTGTCTGTCGCAAGCGACGACTACGACGTGGTGATCGCGACGTCGACTGCTGGGGCGTTGTGGCGGTCCGAGTCGACGCGGACACTCGAGTTTTACCGCAATGCCGCTCGACAATTGACGACACAAGGGATCTTCTGCCAGTCGATCTCACAGCGTGACGTCGGACCTTCGGCAGTGATGGTCGCGATGGCGACGGTGCAAGCGGTGTTTCGCAGCTCCGTTCAGGTGGCAGTGGGTGGAGGTCGAGTCTTGATCCTGGCGACGAACGGCGCGGACCTGGTCGATCGGCCAGGTCTGATCGGCCGCCTTCAAGGGCCTCATGTCCGAACCGCTCTGGCGGAAATCGGGTGGGACTGGGCCAACCTACTACAGTTACCGGCCCGGCTTCCGGCGTCGACGGTCGACAGCCCGGCGTTGAATCACGTTGGCAACGGATGGCTGGCCGCTCGGCTTCCGGCGGCATCATTGTCCGGCGGCCTGGTCCAAGACGCGAGCGTCAAAGGGGCGATGCAGCCGGTTCGAACGCTGTTGAGCCTGGCTCGGATCGAAAACGAGTGGGTGGCCGAGGTGCGTGAGCGGTTGGCCGACGTGTTGAAGGGGCGCAAGTTGCTGGGCCGGGGTGCTGATGGTATTCGGGCCTACCGAAAGTCGATCGACAAGCAGATCGTCAACCGGTCGCGGTTTGTGTTCCGATCAGATTCGGAACAGGGGATCAAGCGATTGCGTCATCCGGTGGACCGACGGAGGCAGCAGTTCCTGAAGGTACTGGCGAGTGTCGAAGCGGCGAAAAGGCCGTCAGCCGAACAGATTCAGCGGGTGGTAGCTTTTAGCAGTCCATTTGATCCGCTGTTGAGCGAGTTCATCCACCGTGAGGCGGCAGCATTATGGGCCAGGCAGTCGGGCGATTCGCGACGCGAGGAGTTGCGGCATCGGTTACATGCGGTCTACTTCGGGACTCAGGCCGTCAGCGGTGTTGATGACGTGCACCTGGCGATCGAAGTTTTGTTGACAGTGAGGCCAAGTGGTGGCGAAGCGGCCGTGGATTGGGATCACTGCAATGCTCTGCTTGAAGTACTCAAGGAACGTTGGTCATCCCGTTCGTCAAATCGACTCGGGACCGATGAGGCCAGGTTGACCATCGAGCTGGTGGGACGTCTCATGGATCGAATGGACAGTCTGATCGAGCTGGATTCAAGTCTCGGGCGTCACTGGGCGGAACGCCGCGAGGTGGTCGATCGGGGGTTGATTGACCCGCTTCGCATGAGTCGCTCTCGCCGTTCCCATCGCGTTCTGGCAAACTAGGCGCCGAGTACGATACACAACGGTGGTTGTCGCGATCCGAGCCGAAGGGGGAGTGTAGCGATGTCGAGTTTCGCGGTGATCTTGCCGGCTGCTGGGCAAAGTAGCCGGTTTCAGAGCGGCCAGAAGAAGCCGTTTGTGGATCTCAACGGACGAGCTGTCTGGATCCGATCGCTCGAGGCGTTCGTGAGTCGTGAAGAGGTGGTGCAGGCTCTGGTCGTCGTCGCGGCCGAAGATCTTGACGAGTTCAGGGACCGCTTCAAGGCCAACCTGCCGTTTTTGGAGGTCGAGGTGGTGGTTGGTGGAGAGAGCCGAATGGAGTCGGTGAGCAACGGCCTGGCGGCGGTGCGTCCGGAGATCGAGTATGTGGCGATTCACGATGCGGCTCGGCCGCTGATCGCTTCGAAGTGGATCGACGACGTGTTCGCTGCGGCGATGGTCGACGGGGCTGCGATCCCGGCCGTGCGGGTGGCCAGTACTCTGAAACGCGAGGCGGCCGATGGGACGATCGCTTCGACCGTCGCCCGAGAAGGACTTTGGGCCGCTCAGACGCCTCAGGTGTTTCGTCGCGACCTGCTGGTCGAGGCGTATGCGAAACGGGGCGACCTGGTGGCGACCGACGAGGCTCAACTGGTCGAACAACTCGGGCACGGCGTGCGGTTGGTTCTCGGTTCGCCGATGAATATCAAGATCACGACTCAGGAAGATCTCAACATGGCGAGATCGCTGCTCAAGTCCGTGCCTCAGGACGACATGCTCGACCGGCTGCATCCGTTCTCGGAAGTGGATCCGAAGTCGATTCGTGATAAGCCGTTGGATTTCGATCAGCTGATGGAGTGATCTGGACCGAGTCGAGTTGCCACGATCGAATTGGTACGCGGTGATTCGGATGATTGGGAAGAGGGTGGAGTCGTCGAGTTTGGCAGGCGTGGAAACAGACGGCAGGCTGGCAGATTGGCCGCCCGCATCGAATCCGGACTTGGCAGTCGAGCCGCGTGGTCCGTAGGATGATCGAGGAGGGCGTAAGAGCGATTATGCCTTTGACGTGGTAGTTAGTGGGTGAACAATGGAGTCGATGCAGATACCGTGTCCCGAGTGCGGCAGTAGTCTCAAACTGCCGGATCGCTCATTGCTAGGTAAGACCGGGCGTTGTCCGAGTTGCCGGCACCAGTTCGTTCTGGCCGAACCCGAAGAAGTGCAGTTGGAGTTGGCCGACGGGCCTGCCGACGGATTGCCAAAGCCGGGTACGTCGGCTCGATGGGTGCCCGATCAGCCGAGTGCTTCGATCGGTTCCCCTGGTGATGTCGCTCGGGCAGTAGAGTCTGCAGAGGCCGCAACGGCCGAGGTACAGCAGGCGGATTCTGGTGGGTTTCCGGTTTTTGATGACGCGGATACACCGAGTCGGTCTCGAGGTAAGAGCCGCAAACGACGCGGGTCCAAGCGAGAAAAAAAACTGGACAATCGTGATTCGAGAGGGACGTCAGCGGAGAGACGACGACGCAGACGCGGTCCGGCTCCGGCGGTCATCGTCGGTGGGTTGATTGTCGTGTTGGCTGTGGCCGGTGTTGCAGTGACCTGGTTCCGCCCCTCACCGACTAATCAAGACACCGCAGCCAACACCGCAGCCAACACCGCAGCCAACACCGCAGCCAACACCGCAGCCAACACCGCCACGAACTCGGTCGTTTCGGATCCTGAGACCGTTGCAACAACAGCTGGCGGCGAATCGAGTCGGTCTCGGCCGATCCGTCTTGAGATGGTACCGGCCGGTGTGAGTGTGGTGATCAACGTGCATCCTGGAGAGTTCTGGACCGAAGAGTCTCTTGGCGAGGAGTTGCGATTCTGTCTGGGGCCTATTGGCGAGTGGGCTGGAGAGCATCTGAAGACCTTGTGTCGTTTTCCGTCGGAGGAGATCGACGAGGCGATGATTTGTCTGATGCTGGGTCAGCGTGGAGATCCTCCGGAGGTGGCCATCGTCGTGCATCTGAAGGAGGTGCAGAAACCATCGGTTTTGCTTGACAAGTTCCCGGGTCAACGGAGTGACGATTATTCGTATCCAGTCTACCTGGGCGACACGCATTGTTACCTGCGGGGTCCGGACGCGAAGACGATTGCGATCGGTCCGTTGGATCGTGCCGAGGAGATGGCATTGGCGGTTCGTCAGCCGGCGGTGACGGCGACGGGGATCGAGCAGATCCTGCCGTTGACCAATCGCGACAAGCTGTTGACTGTCGTCTTCGAGCCTCGTGACATGCGAAATTTTCAGGATGTGTTGGTGTCCAAGTCGATTGCTCCGGTGTTCAACCTGGTTCTCGACTGGTTCAACGACGAGGAGATCGAGACGGTGGCGTGGAGCATTGACATCGACAAGCGGCGTGACGAGTTCGAGTCTGAAATTCTGCTCCGCAATCACCATTCGACCAACAGCATCGTGACTCCCGGACGGTTGGAACGCAGCGTGCAGAAACGACTGGGTGTGCTGCCGGTCGAGTTGATGGGTGCGGTTGAGAAGATGAGGCCTGGCCAAGTGGGTGCCTACCGGTTGATCAGTCGCTTTCCGGCGTTGATGTCGGCCTATGTGCTGGAAACGGAAACGGCCGTCGGCGAGCGTCACGTGCAACTGCTGACTCGGCTACCCGAACGGGCGGCTCCGAACATCGTTCTGGCCGCTCTGTTGAGCTGGGACGAATCGACTCGAACCGACTTCAGCGTTGCCGCTGTGAAACCGAAGCCCAAAGGCAAGCAGCTGCCGGCGACGGTTGTGGCACGGTTGGGAGTGAAGATCGAGGTCGATTTCCGGAGGACTCCGCTGCAGGATGCCATCGAGTTCATCAGCGAAGAGATTCGTGTGCCATTCGAAATTGATGGTGACGCGTTGAAGTTGTCAGGGTTCACCAAGAACATGCCGCAGACCTTGGCGAAGGCCGGTACTGTCAAGTCGCTGCTTCACCAGATCATGAAGCAGTACAAGGGGATGGTGATCGTTGTCGACGAAGGGAAGAAACGAATCACTTTGACGACCGAACCGGTCGCAAAGATGAAGGGGCTGAAACCGTTCTCCGTGTCAGACTAGGTCTTGTCCATCGGATCTCATCGTGCGTCTGGAATCTCTATCGCCGCTGGTTGTCGCCTGGGCCGTGGCTCTGGGGCTCGGCGGTGTGTTGCTGATGCTGTTTCTTTCGGGTGAGCCGCCGAAGCATGGCGGGACTGATGGGCGGGTTCATCGGCAAGTTGTGTCCGAAGATCGGCAAGCCGTTGGGCAGGCTGAAACGCGGACCGGCGAATCTGTCGCGACGGGGACGGTTCAGGCGGGATCGACGCCCAAGCAGCCAGCTGGCCGGCAGCCCATGCCAACACCGCAACCAACACCGCAACCAACACCGCAGCCAACACCGCAACCAACACCGCAGCCAACACCGCAACCAACACCGCAACCAACACCGCAACCAACACCGCAACCAACACCGCAACCAACACCGCAACCAACACCGCAACCAACACCGCAACCAACACCGCAACCAACA
>Ga0114999_10000920_pt1 | contig 42477 bp, 29 predicted proteins | sample ArcticOcean_MG_C_3_FD_89820 | JGI IMG/M metagenome (GOLD analysis project Ga0114999, IMG submission 89820) | Marine microbial communities from western Arctic Ocean - ArcticOcean_MG_CB8_126 | ecosystem: Environmental > Aquatic > Marine > Oceanic | place: Arctic Ocean: Canada Basin | collected...
GCCCAGAACTATCCCAATCCCTTCAACCCCAACACGCTGATTCGCTTCTCACTTCCGCAGAGCGGACCTGTGGAAGAGCCTGGTCCTGTTGCGATAGGGAATGGCTCACCGGTCGTGGGCGGTGCCATCGTGCAAGATGCCGGTCCACCGCATCCGTGAGCTTGTACATCGGTGATCACGGCCTAACTGGTGGAGCCCATGTCCCTGTCGACAAGAGGAGCCATGTTCACCCCGGACAGCATAGCCGGTGGGACACGTCCACTAGCACGCCGTCGACGGCGATGGCGCCCGAGATGATGCCGTTCGACGGGTTGTAGCTCAGGTCGATGCGCAGTACACCGGACAGGCCACCGGACGGCTTGAGGTCGCCGAGGATGACTATCGGCCGAGCCGCTGGGTCGACGTCCAGCCCGCCGTCGACGACCACCTCGCCATCGGGCGAGTAGCCCTCGAATCGCCACCGGCTGCCTTCCACAACCAGCTCCCCTTCTATGCCCTCCACTGTGCCCGAGCCGGCGAGGGAGGCGACGACGCCGGATCGAAAGACCGGACTCAGCAATCGCACGACGTCCGCAGCTTCGGCCTGTGTCGGTCCAGCCGGGTCGTCGTCGCCACAGCCTGACGTTGCCAGGCAGATGGCGAGCAACGGAAGAAGTCGAGTAGTCGGCATGAGACCAAGGTAGCGACAAGCACGCCGTGAGTCGTGTCGCTTGACCCTGGCCACCTGTCCCTACTTCATTCGGACCCGAGATTCTCGGCAGCGTGATGCCACTTTTATCTGTACGATCAGGACGGCTACACGATTGAGCTGTCCCCACCGCCGACCTCAGGGGACGTGACCGGATGGTAGAATGACACAGCCACAATACGATTTCTGCGTCGCCGCGGGCGAGCCATCTGGCCGCGATGCGACGGGTGGTGGTCAGCACTGGGCCAGCAGCGCGCTGTACACCTGCCGGCTCGACGCTGACGGCAGCGAAATCCACATCGTCAGCTCGATCGAGTTACCCAGTACTCCCCCTGGATACATGACTCTCGCCCGAACGCGAGCAGGCGAGCACATGCTCTACGCCATAGGTGGCGACCAGATCAGCTGGTTCTCGATCGGTGACGAGAACGAACTAGCGCCACGCGGCTCGGCATCAACGGGGAGTGATAGCGCTTCGCACCTGTGTACGGATGGCACTGCACGTGTCTTGTTCACAGCCAACTACGGCAGTGGCGCGGTATCTATGCTTCCCATCGCCGCGGATGGTGCGCTGGGTGAGGCCACCACCTATTCGCACGGCCCCGGTGCCCATGAAGGCGCTGAAGGTCGTTGGGGCGATGGGCCACAATTCCGCCAAGAGTCCGCACACCCTCACGGCGTGGTCGTTTGTGGTAGCCAGCTCTACGTGGCGGATCTGGGGACGAATCAGGTCGTCTGCTGGACCATCGATTTCGATAACAACACGCTGCGATCGACAAGCGCCATCACCCTGCACGATCTGGCGGGACCTCGGCACATTCAGTTTACCAGCAATGGCGAACTTGGATTCGTCCTCAACGAGCTGGACAATACGGTCTGCGTGCTGCAGCGTGACGCGGCCAAGGGGGGTGAGCTCTCGTTGGTGCAGACTCTTTCCTCGTTGCCCGAGGGCTGGGCGGAGGCCCACACGGACCCGGCGACGTTCCCAAACGAAGTCTACTCCAAACCTTCGCACGCATCCGAGCTGCAACTATCGCCCGATGACCGCTTTCTGTATGCGAGCAACCGCGGGCATGATTCGATTGCGGTTTTTGCGCTCGATGCATCGAGCCGAACACTCTCGCCCGTGCAGTTCGAGCCGACACGGGGGCGGATTCCCTGGGTCTTCTGCCTGAGTGCAGACGGCCGCTTTGTGGTCGTGCAGAACAACCACACCCGGGCTTCTGAGGCGGGACCGGACAGGGTCGTGGTGTTTCAGCGAGATGAGCCCACCGGGCTGTTGAGCCTGGCCGCAGCGCGCCTGAAGTTTTTAACGGTGTCCTCTGTCCGGGCACTGCCTGGGAGCTAACCCGATGGTCGTCGCCGGGATCGCATCGCGCGCACCTGCCGTCGCGCCCCGGCAGGTGCGGCTGCATCTACGAGCCTATATTCGCAGCCATCGCACTCGTAGCTGACAATCGCCCTGTGTCAGGCGGCGCCGAGGAGTCTATTGATCGAGTGTGCTGCGCGACCCGGAGTATCTGTCTGCTACCTCAGCAGGACCAGTGACCGCATCAACGCTTTGCCGTCGCTCTGCAACCGATAGAAGTACACGCCGCTGCCGACCGTTTGCCCCGCGTCTTCGCGGCCGTCCCACCGCACCTCAGACGGCCCCGGTCCGCTCTCCCCTTCCACGAGCCCCCGGATCTTCTGTCCCAACGTGTTGAACACCTCCAGCCGCACCATGCCCGGCACACCCACTTGGTAGCGGATGCGCGTCTCGGCGTTGAAGGGGTTCGGGAAGTTCGACGCCAGCCCGAAGGCCACGGGCACGTCCTCGTATGCCTCTTGCACCGCGGTCAGCACCTCCCCCTCCACCACCGACAGCCGGCTGTTGACGGGCACGTCGACGAAGCGCTCGGTGAGCCCCCTCGGCCATCGCACCAGCAGCGAATCCAACCCCGTCGTCTGTCCCAGCCCGAAGTGCACGACGCGGCTGCTCTGCGACATGCCCGACGTTGCGTTGACGACGCGCGTCCACGCCCGCTCCCCAGCGAACAGCTGCAGCCGCGCACCCAGTCCCTCGGTGTTGCTCGCCACACCCCGAACCCGCACCTGCAGCCAGTTGTTGTCGGCGCTGCGATTCTCGTAGAGCCGGTTCGCCGACCTCTCGTTGACCACGTAAGCGTCGAGGTCACCGTCGTTGTCGTAGTCGGCCAGCGTCACAGCCCACGCCCAGGACGTGTCCGCCATGCCGAACGCGGCGGCCATGTCGACGAAGCTGCCGTCACCCCGGTTCATGAACACCCGGTCCGCGGAGCCACCATTGACGACGAACAGATCCAGATCGCCGTCGGCATCAAAATCCCCGAACGCACAGCCAGCTCCTAGCGCCAAGTTTTCGGTGCCGCTCTCCGCGCCGACGTCGACGAAGACGGCGGTTTCGAGATCGTTGCGGGACAGGGTGCTGCGCCGGCTCTGGTTGACGACGTAGACGTCGAGGTCGCCGTCGTTGTCGTAATCTCCCGATGTGATGCCCACGGCTTCACCCTCGTTGCCGACCTCGGAGACGCCGAACCGCGCTGCGCCCACGTCGGCGTAGAACCTGTCGAAGGTGCCGAAGATGCTCGCGTATAGGTCCACATCCCCATCTGCGTCGTAATCGGCGAACGAGGCCGCGCTGCCGCCGTAGTTGAAGAAGCTGACGATCCCGCGGTCATTACCGACCTCTTCAAAGCCGCCGTTTCCGTCGTTACGGTAGCTGATTGGGCTGCCCCCGAAACTGCGAGACGTAGAGGTCGGGGTAACCGTCCTGGTCGTAGTCGCCTGCCGTCGCCGCATAGCTCGACAGCACCACGTCCAGTCCCGCCGCGGCCGACACATCGGCAAAGGTGCCGTCGTGGTTGTTGTGGAAGAGCCGGTTGGCCTGTCCCTCGACGTTGAATCCCCCCTTGGAGATGAACAGATCTTCCCAGCCGTCGCGGTCGAAGTCGGCGAAGACCGCGGCCGTGCCATTGCCGTCGTCGGCGACGCCGCCCGCCAGGGCGACGTCGGTGAATCCGGCGTCGCCGTCGTTGCGGTACAGGACGTTGGCCCCGTCGCCCGCCGTTGCGCCGTTGGATACGTACAAGTCGAGGTCGCCGTCGCGGTCATAGTCGGCCCAGGCAGCGGCAAACCCCGGACCGGCGTCGGCCACACCCCGCTGTGGGGCGACGTCGTCGAAATCGTGCAGGGAATAGGCCCGCACCCAGCGGTTGTTGGCAGCCACGTCGTCATCGACGTCCAGGGCAATACGCGAAACGGTGCTCGCCTGCCATCGCGGGTGTCCACACCGGGAATCGCAGCGGCACAGACTCCCCGGGGGCGAGGGTGGGAACCTCCAGCCGCTGTTCGTACTGCACGCGATCACGAACCTCCACGCGGGCTGTGAGACCGGCGCCGCCGACCTGGGCCCCCCCCACATTGCTGACCACCACTTCGAACACCATCGGCCGCCAACCCGGTGCATGGCTCGGCTCTGTTTCCGCGTCGATTCTCAGATCCTGTCCGGGGACCGGTTCGCGCAGACGCAGGCGCTGGTTGGCGGCGATGCGGGACAGCGTCTGCTGCTGCCCCGACGCCCAGTGGATGTCGAGTTCGACCTGCTCGTTGTCGCCGAGACCGAAGTGCAACTCGTGACCCGAGGCCGTGCCGATCTGCGTTGACACGGCGTACTCGCGCAGCTGCACGCCGTCGGCGGAGCGCACCCGTACGCGGCTCCCGATTACGGTCTGTCCGGGTCGTCCAGCCAGCTCCACCTGCAGCCAGCGTCCGGAGGCGGAGGCGTCGTTGCGCAGGAGCAGATCCACCGCTTCGAGATGGCTGATGAATGCATCGATGTCGCCATCCGCGTCGTAGTCGGCCGTAGCCACCCCACCTGTCAGCCCGGCTGCGAGGGCGGAGGCGGGCAGTGATGCCGAACCGACGTCGGCAAAGGCGCCATCCCGCTGGTTTTCGTAGAGCGCCGTCGCCCCCACTGTGGACACCAGCAGATCCACATCGCCGTCGCTGTCGAAGTCGGCCCACGCCCCGCCGGTAGCGCTGACGGACCCGCCGACACCCGCTTCGACGTCGACGAATCGCCCGCCGTCGTTCACGTACAGACTGCTGGCCTGGCCTTGACTGCGCAGGGTGTAGAGATCGAGATCACCGTCGTTGTCGTAGTCGGCCGGCAGGCTCAGGATCGACCACCCCTGGTCGATGAGCCCCGCCCCCCTGGCGACCTGCAGAAAGCTACCCCGTCCCTGATTGCGAAACAGCAGGTTGGCGAAGCCAAAGTTGCTCACGTACAGATCGGCATCACCGTCCGAGTCGTAGTCGAAGGGCAGCGCGCCAAAGCTGTCCCCGCCCGAGCCCAGCATGCTGTGAAAATCGCTGAGCTCGACGAAGCCCTCCTGGTACGGCCTGCTCTTGTACTGGTTTGCGCTGGCGCCGCGATGCGTCGTGAACAGGTCCACCCGGCCATCGCGGTCGTAATCGGCAAAAGCGGCGCCCGTCGAGGACCCGGGATCGGTGAGCTCGACGTCGACGAGGGTCAGGCGCCCATCCACGTTTTCGAAGAGCTGATTGGGACGGAAGAAGTTGATGGTGTACAGATCAAGATCGCCATCGGAGTCGTAGTCGACGAAGACCCCGCCCATGGTCGAGCCGGACTGCACGCCATCCAGATCGGCGGTGACAAAGGTCCCATCCCCCTCGTTGCGGTAGAGCAACGGTCGCGCACTGCGTCCCAACCGCGCGACAAACAGATCCGGCAACCCGTCGCCGCTGAAGTCACCGAACGCGGCGCCGTTGGCCTCCCCATCATCCGCGACACCGGCGGCCAGCGCCTGGTCGGAAAACCGCATCTCCGCCGACAGCGCAGCGGGCAGCGCCCAGCACAGAATGAGCACACGGACAGATCCGTGCATGGTCGGTCCTCAACCTCGAAGTGAGCCTGATCGTGCGCCGGGTCCAGCGCCCTCTAGTTGGATGCACCAGTGCCCTCTACGAATGGCCCAGATGTGCACGGCGTCAAGGCAGGCGGTTTTCCACGCTCCTACCTGGCTGCCACCGATGCCGACAGCCTGGCGTGGCGTGGCAGCCGGGCATGGGCAAGACCGGGGGGCTGGGGCGCCGGTTGGGTCGATTGAGCCTCAGCGTCAGGGCAGAAGCCCCACTTCTTGCACGAGAACGCGACGACGCGGCTGGTGCCGCAATCTTCGCAGCGCACCCGCAGGAAGCCGTGGACGAGGATGGCGCGGGCACGATGGGCCGGGGTTCGGCCCAGCACTATAAATCGCCGTTGTTGCGGTTGATGAACGCACCGTCGAAGCCGCGCTGGCGTAGGCGATCGCGGAAGTCGTCCACCGCCGTGCTGGAGAGCCTCGGGTTGTTCTCGATGACGATGCGGCCGCCAACGCGGCCCGGATCGAGCCCGGCCAGAGTCTGCAGGTTGGCGTTGCTGCGGATGGTGAAGCCCCCCGAAACCGTCTCCAGGCCGCGCAGGCCGCGCAGGTCGGTCAGGACCGGGTTGTTTGTGATGCTGAGGATGCCAGCCTGAATGGTGCGCAGGTTGTGCAGCCCCTCCAGCGACGTGACGCCGGCGCCGCCGAGGACGACGGTGCCGAGAACCTGCTCCAACGCCTCGAGCCCGGCGAGGGTCTGCAGGTTGGGGTTGCCGCTGATGACGATGCCGTTGGCCTGACCGAAGTTGTCGAAGCTGCCGAGGTCGGTCAGCTCCGGGTTGTTGAGGATCTGCAGGCGGCCACCGACCGTGCCCAGTGCCCCGAGGCCGTCGAGACTCTCCAGCACGGGGTTGTCCGTGATCTGCAGGTCCCCAGTCACCTCCGACAGGCTCGCCAATGCGGAGATCTCCAACAGCTGCACGTTCTGCCGGATGCGGAACGAGCCGGCCACACGCCGCAGGGTGCGCACCTCCTGCAGGTTCTCCACCGGCAGCTTGGACAGCGTCAAGCTACCGTCGATCTCCAGGCAACGGTTGCCGAAGGGGAGTTTTTGCAGATCGAAGAGGCGTTCGACGGTCAACCGTCCACTGCGCACGACGGGCGGCTCGTCGCAGAGCACGGCGATATCCAGCAGGCCACTGTAACGCACCTCGGCACCGCGCTCCGACAGGCGCAGCAACTGGGCGGCCGGCACCCGGTTGCCGGTGAGGTCGACACGCTCCAGCAATGGCAGGAAGAACAGCGGCGACACGTCAGTGACCAGATTGTGCTCGACGAACACGATCTGCAGGCTGCGCACGTTGCGCAGCGGCGTCAGCGACGTCAGCGCGTTGCTGCTGGCGTCGAGCCGCGTGAGCTGCGACAGGCCCGCCAGCGGCCCCAGGTCGACGATGCGATTGCTGCCGACGTCGAGGACCCGCAGCGCCGCCAGCGTATCGAGACCCTCCAGGCTGGTGATCGCCAGGTCGCGGGCAGCCAGCTGGCTGAGACTGTCTAGATCCGCCGCCGCAAACGGCTCGTGGGCGTCGAGGCCGAGGGCGCCGCGCACCGCCTGCGTGAGTGCCGCATCAGCGAACGGTGACGGACCCGGATCCGACGGCGCCACGGGGGCCTTCGTCGAGCTGGCGCCGCCGCAGCCGGCGAGGGACAGCAGGGCGAGGGACAGGATGTGGGCCACAACTGCGCACGTCGACATCACCGTCATCTGGGCTCCCCTAGCGCTCGATGCCGGCATAGATCGTCAGGAACCCTCGGGTCCGCGTCACCGTGGGCTCGAAGCGCAGGTCGAGACGGGTGACCTCCAGGCCGATGGTTGTCGTCAGCCGGTAGCCGAGATAGTCGGAGAGGTTTGTCATTTGCACCGTCGTCGTCACGCCCTTGAAATCGGGCTCGGCACCCGCCGGCACCGGGTCCTTCAGCTGGTTGAACAGCTGGTACTCGACGCCGCCCTCGACGAAGCTTTTCTGCATGATGGCGTGGCGGACGACGAGCATGAACAGCTCGTCGAGCTCGTGGCGCCGGGACAGGGACCGGCGCACCGGCGTGTCGTGCAACCACTCGCTCTTCCAGCGGGGCTGCAGCGTCCATGTGCCGAGCTGCAGGCTGTACTCGGCCTTGTTGACGAGTCCGTAGAACCACGAGGCCTGACGGTGGCCACGCAGCTCGAGATCGAGCTCGCCGTCCCGCTGGCGATAGAGCTGCCACTTCATCCGGTTGTCGAGCTTTAGGCCACGCACGAGCTCGTGCTCCCAGCCGAGCCAGGTGTTGTTCACCCAAGTGTCCTGGGCGGACAGCTCGTCGCTGACGAGACGAAGGCTGCCACGGGTGTTCGGCAGCTGCACCCACTGCAGCAGGTCGTCCCGGATCGTGTCGCGGACCCGACGCAGGTCCTGGAAGAGCCGCAGCCGGCCCCAGGCCGAGGACCTGAAGTCGACGGCGAGCTGACCGTAGACGGCACGATTGTGGCGGTCGTCGGAGAGCTGCTCGACCCGCATGCGACCGACCGTGAAGCGCACGTCGGGTCCCAGGTGCACCCCCCCGTAGACGTTGTAGCCCTCCTGGTCCCGCCGGTAGGGGTAGTCGGGCTGGTCGTCGTTCTCGAACCGGTCCACCGTGCCATTGTGGTTGGCGTCGACGCCGAACAGGAACTCGGGCCGGTCGGCGTAATAACGGAGGAACGGCTCTTCCCAGTCGGGCAAAAGGTTGGGCCGGTCCTGGTTGTCGTTCTGGTTGAAGTCCCAGATGCGGTCGTTGTTCTCGTCGAGGCCAGGGAAGACGTCGCGGTCGCCCGCTGTCGATCCCTTGCGGCGGCGGTCAGCGAACTGGTCGGCGTCGTCGTTATCGGCGACGAACTCATAGAGTTCGAGCTGGTTGTCGTAGTCGGGTACCCCCTCCACCTTGTCGACGGTGACGATCGACGTCGAGTAGCCGGGATCCATACCGAAGGCTTCGAAGAAGGTGAACCACGGGTAGCGCTTGTGCGACAGGTTGGCGAGCCAGCCGATGGCACGATCGCTGGCCGCCTTGTGACGCTTCGTGTGGGGGTTCGGATATTTGCGGTAGCGGGTGTTGACGTTGACCTCGAGGTAGCCGTCGACGCCTTGCAGATCTGTCATCTCGAGGGTGAAGCCGGCGATCTGGTTCGCCGTCGGCGCGCCGTAGTCGAAACGCAGGACGCGCTGGTTGGAGCCATCCTTGACGTTGCCCCGGGCGCGAATGTAGGGCAGGAAGACGACGGCACCGTCGGCATTGCGCTGACGATCGGAGGCGATGTCGATGCGGTAGTCGTTGGCGACGACGAGCTCCATCTCGACCCGGCGGATCTCGGTGGGATCGGGACCGGTGTAGGTACGGTCATTGAAGTCGTAGGTCAGCAAGATGTCCTGGTAGCCGTCGGCGGCGAGGAACCCCCGGCGTTGGAGGCCACCCTCCACCAACGGCCGGAAGCCAATCTCGGAGGCGCGGAAGGTCTGTCCCTCGAGGTCCTCGACGACGAGGTCGGAGGAGAACAGCGCGCCACCTCCCTCACCGTCGTCCGGTGAATCGTCGGAGATCCGCACTTGTACGCGGCTGACGACGCTGAAGTTTTGCCCCTCCGCCAGGGCGCCGGAGAACACGTCGCCGTTGATGGCATCCAGCTGCGTCACCGAGTGGTGGGCGTTGACGAAGGTGCCGCCAACCTTGACGAAATCCCCCACCCGCGCTTCCACGCGGCCGCCGACCAGATTTGTGTTGCTCGTCAGCCCCTCCGGCAAGAATGTCGGCGAGTCTGGCTCGCTGATGCGGGACAACAGCAGAGTGACGGCGTGCTTGTCGGAAGCGAAGTCCCACTGGATGCCATCGAAGTCCGGCTTGCTGAACGTCATTGGCGTCAGGGCCGTGCGGATCCGCGAGCCGACGGTGATGGCGTAGTGGTACTGCCCCTTGTGATCGGAGGCGATGGCCACCGACGAGAACCACGAGCTGAACTGGTTGCTCTTCTCCAGCACGCTGCCGAAGGGGGTCGGATTCTCCTGCCGCCAGTCGTAGATCAGCCAGCCCTGGGTCATCAGGTTGCCGTAGACGTCGTACCAGTAGTCCCCCTGCAGCGACGTCGACACGTAGCGCTGGTAATTCTTCCGGGCGTAGTTGGAGTATTGCCACTGTTGCCACTGGTACTCGGCGAACAGCTCCTGCGGCACGTACCACTTGCGCAGGGCCGGATCGAGGGCATCGAACAGCACGCCGGGGCCGGTGGGCTCGAAGCTGACGCGGCCACCGCGCTTGACCGTGCCCAGGCGCGCGCCATAGTCCTGGGCCGCCACCGTCATCGCCGTGCCGAGCAGGAGGCAAAGGGCGAGGATCACCGCTGTGTGGTACCGGTTCGTCATCAGTATGCGATCACCAAGATGCCGAGATGCTCCTCGTCGAAGGCGTCGGCCGCTACCAGCAGCCGCCACACGTAGGTGCCGGGTGTCAGCAGCCGGCCATCGGAGCCGGTGCCGTCCCAGCGGAAGTCGGCCGGTCCCAGGGACCGCTCGCCGAGGTCGACGTTGGCAACGCGCCGGCTGGCCAGGTCGAAGATCTCGAAACGCACCGGCGCCACATCGACAAGCTGCAGCAGGTTAAACTGCACGAGGACATCGTCGTTGATGCCGTCGCCGTTCGGCGTGATGACCTCGCTGGACAGAACGATCGTGCCCACCAGCTTGCCGATGCGCTCCTCCGGGATCGCCACGAACAGGTTGGACAGATCAGCGAGGTCGCCGGGGCCGAAGTCTATGGCGTTGCCGGCCTCGAGCCGCTGCGGCACGCGCGCGAAACGGCTGTTGACGACGCGCCCCGAGAACATCGTGCCGAACCGGAACACCGGCATGTCGAAGGCAAATTCAAGAATATCGCCGTCGCCGTCGATGAGGGGCAGTCGCAGGCGGAAGGCGTCGTGTCGCAAGTACGCCACTTCGAAGGACACGGGGACATCGTTGACGGTGACGTCGCGGATATTTTCCACCGGCACTGTGGTATCGACCTCGAGCTCGTCGAAGCCGAGGATGGCGCCGTTGCGCCGCAGCTGCACCGCGTAGCGGAAGGTGGCCCGCTGCTCGACCGGCGCCCGGCGCGGAAAGACCTCGGCTCGCAAGGTGTCGGCGATCGGTGGCTGCAGGTAATCGAACAGCAGCCAGTCGAGTTGCCGGGTATCGGAGATGCGCCCCGCAAAGCCGACCTCGAACTGCACGAACTGTCGTGGCAGCCGGCCACCGATGAGCCCCCTGTTGTCCACTGTCTGCCACGCGCTCCAGTGATCGACGTCGTCGACGACCTCACCGCGCTCGGCGATGTCGAGGCTCCAGTAGGTCTCGGCATCCACCTCGGTGACGTCGAGGAAATCGGGGTCGAACGGACCTTCGGCGGCGGCACGCCGCTCGAAGCGCAGCGGCGTGTCGTCATCTCCGGTGCGGACCCGCACCTGAATGTTGGAGAACGCCTCCTCGCCGACGACGCTCTCCCGCCAGCGCACAGGGCCCACGGTCGCCCGACCGCCCAGGTCGATGAGGTCGGAGATCCAGGTCCCCCGGCTCATGTAGCCGAAGCCGATGACCTCGAGCTCGTCGATCTCGAAAGGGGTCTCAGTCAGCGAGCGCAGCTTGACGAGGCGAACGTAGCGGGGATCGATGTCGATCTCGACGACGGTGTCGTCGTTGTCGGGGCGGCGGGCGACGAGGACATCGGGCAGGCCTTCGGCCGAGTTCGTCATCTCGGGATTGATCCACAGCTCGAAGCCGCGCAGAAAATCGTCCTCGTACGGCGTCTGCGGTGTCGCCTCGACGGTATTGCGCGGGTAGAACCGCAGCCGGTTGACCCCCACCTGACGACCGAAGTCGAGGATGATCCAGATGCCGAAGGCCGGCATCTCGGGCTGGAACGTCGTCGGCTTGCGCTCGTAGGCGATGTCGTGGTCGCCGTTGACGATGCCCTCGAGCTGCAGCTTGAGCAGTGCCGAAGGAATGTTGCGGGAGTTCGGCGCCCTCACCCGGCCCGGGCCGTCGATGACGAGGCCGGCGATGTTGGTCTGGCCATCGAAGAAGCGCGGACCAATCCAACCCGGACGAGCGACGAACTCGATGTCGTCTTTCGGCACATTACCGGTGTCCAGGCGGGCGCTGAAGGTCGTCCCGGTGTTGCGCACCGGCTCGACGAGGCCGCCCCCCTCCGACCACGGCTCGGCACGCTCACCGAGGACGTAGGTGTGCAGCTGAGCCTGCGCCCCGGCGGCCCACAGGGCCAGCGCCAGGCAGCCTAGCCAGCGCAACCGTATGCCACGACGTCGCCTCACTCGAGGCCTGCGTTCATCGTGACGAACATTACCGATGTGCGTTCGTCCTCGATGCTTTCGAAGTCCCGCCGCCCGTACTGAATACCGGCCCGGGTGACCAGGCGGTAACCGAGGTAGCCGACGCGGTTGATGATCTGCGCCACGACGGTCCGGCCGTTGAAATCCTCGCCAACGTCGGGCCGTGTGCCGTCAAGCATCCAGAAACGGACGAGCTCGAGGCCGACCTGCAGCTCGGTGTCGAACAACTGACGACCGTAGCCGGCGTAATAGTTGACGGAGGTCTGTTCGGCGAAGATCGGCTGCGTCCACATCAAGTAGGCGGAGATCTCGTGACTGTGAGCCGTCGGCAGCCGGGTGCTGAACGGTCGATCGGCCCGGTACTCGGATTTCACCCGCGGCTCGAGGACGCCGAGCCCGATGGGGATCGTCCACTCCCCCTTGTTGATGGCCCCGAGGAAGCCGGAGCGCATGCGCCCCTCCTCGTCGGCGACCTCGACCCGCTCGCGACGCTGCCACCAGCGCTCCCACTTGAGGCGGTGGAACAGGCGCAACCCCGCCGGCAGCCGCTGATCGACGTCGATGTAAAGAGTGTTGCGCCAGGTATCCTGGGCCGGCAGCGGATCGCTGACGTCGCGCATACGACCGACGGCGCCTAGGGGCTGCACCCAGGCCTGCAGGTGGTCGGGGATGTCATCCTGCACGAAGGCGCCAAAGTCGAACACCCGCAGCCGACCACCGCGTCCCAGACGGCGGGTCCAGGTCAGCATGGCGTACCACGATTCGGTGTTGCCATCGCCGGAGATGAGCCCCATGTCCTGGCGACCCGCCAACAGTTGGGTCTGCGGTGTCGGCGACCACTTGGCGTAGGCGTTGATGCCCCGGTGATCGGCCTTGTAGGGGTAGTCGGGCAGAAGGTCGTTCTCGAAGGGATCGGGCGTGCCGTTGTGATTCATATCCACGCCGAACAGGAACTCGGGCCGGTCGGAGCGGAACCGCAGGAACGGCTCCTCGTAATCGGGGACCAGGTTGCGGTTGCGGTTCGTCGGCACCTGCGCCGGCCGTCCCGGGATCGACACCGTCGACGCCGGCCGCGGGTTGTTGTTCTGGTTGTAGTCGTGCAGGAAGTCCCCATCCACGTCGTAGCCCGGCCAGGCGATGCCCTGAGAGGAGCGCTGGAAGGGCCGCTGCCACTCCGGAATGGAGTCGTGATCGTCGTCGTCGTCGACGAACTCGTACAACATCGGCACCGGCGCCTCATATCGAATGACGCCTCCGGCCTGCGTGAGCCAGAAGCTCGTCGCGTAAGCATCGGCGATGTGGAAGGCCTCGACGAACAGGTTGATGGGCAGCCGCTGGTAGGCGGCGATGCCGTACGCGGCATGCGCCCGGCGCACCATCTCGTGACGATCCTCAGTGCGCGTGTTGGGGTATCGCCGATGCTGCCGGTTGAGCACCGCCTCGCCCTGAACCGACAGCCCGCCCAAATGCACGAGGTCCCAGTTCAGACCGATGAGCTCGTTGCCGGTCGGCAGACCGTAACCGAGTCGCAGCAACTCTCCATTGCTGTCGTCCTGCACGTTGCCCTCGGCGCGCCCGTAGGTGAGGAACACGGTCTCGGGATTGAACCGCTCGCCATCGGTCTGCAAGTCGGAAGCCAGCTCGACACGGTAATCGTTGGCCACCGCCATCTCGACAGTGGCGGCGGTGATCGTTTCTGGGTCGAAGCCCTTGTCGCGCAAGCTGGCCAGGTCGTACTCGAACAGCATCGTCTCCGAGCCGTCGGCAACGAGGGCGCCGTCGCGCAGCCGCGCACCGGCGATGGCGGGCAAGAAGTCGATCTCCGAACCGCGCAGCTCGACGCCTGCCGTGTCGACAAGGATGATGTCGTGGCCGAACACTGTAGCCCCGCCGCTGCCGTCCAGGGGTGAGTCGTCGCGGATCTGAACCCACAGGGTCGACAGAGCCTGGTTCTGCGCCGTCGTCAGCACCCCGGCAAGGGGGTTGCCGACGCTGAACTCGTCCTCCGAGTTGGCGCTGTGGGCGTTGACGTAGGTAGCGCCGATCTTGGCCAGATCGAACAGCTGCACCTCGGCGTGGCCGGCTGCGACGTGGGTGAAGTTGGTGCGGCCCCCGTTGCCGGGGTCGGAGGGCCGGGAGAACAGGAAGGTCGACGACAGGCGGTCGGTGGCGTAGTCGAGCCGGACACCTTCGAAGTTGGGCTTGAAGAACGTCATCGGCGTCAGCCGCGCGTCGATTTCGGAGCCAACCATGAGCCGGTAGGTGCCGCCGCCGGCGGCATCGGAGGAGATGACGAGGCGCCCGAAGACATTGTTGTAAAAGCTGCCCTGACGAATCCGCGAGCTGTTGCGCCCGGGTTGCTCCTGCTCCCACGTGTAGACGAGCCAGCCCCGTCCCAGGCGCCGACCGAAGGCGTCGTGCCACTCGTCCCCCTCCAGGTCGGCATCGAGGTATCGCTGGAATTGCTGCTGAGCGTAGTTGGTCAGCTGATCCTGGTACCACGGCCGCAGGTAGCCGATGGGCAGATGCCGTGGGCCGTACCACTTGTAGAGGGCCGGGGTCGTGTAGGCCACCTCGAACTGCGGATGCAGCTCCTCGGAGGAGCGCAGGGCCAGAAGCGACGTCGCCTGGGCGCCGTACGACTGGCCCCAGACCTGACCGGCGAAGGCCAGCGCCGCCAGCCCCGGTGCCGCACGCCGCAGGAGCCGGTCAATAGGCGACATGGACGAGCCCGGTGCGATAAGCGGAGGTCGACGCGTCGACATCGACGCCGGCGCGCACGATGTAGATGCCAGGCGCGACAAGACCGCCGCCGTCATCGCGGCCGTCCCAGGGGATCTGGTGCCGACCGCTGGGCGACGGCGCCGTTTGCGACAGGTCGCGGACCCGGACGCCGGCCAGATCGAAGACCTGGACACTGATGTGGGCGTTGCTGCCGCGCACCTGGAACACGTCGATGCCGACGATGGTGTTGTCGTTGATGCCATCCCCATTCGGCGTTAGCACCGGCGGCTCGATCTGCAGGACATCGAGCAGACGACCGGGACGCAGCTGGGACAGAGCGACGAGGGTCTGGCTCTGCACGAAGTCGACGGCGTCCCCGTCACTGGCCTGCTGCACGACGCCGGGCCGCGAGGCCAGCGACAGCAGCGCCTGGAACGTCGTTCCCGAGAGAAAGACCTGGGTGCGGAAACGTATCTCGTAGATCCTGCCAGAGCGCCGCTCCACCTCCGGCAGGGTGATGTCGAGGCCACCGTCAGCGGGCCCGATGCTGGACACCTCCAGCAGATCTCGCCCGGTGCCGAAGCGCATCTGCGTCTCGGAGCCGGCACGCAGACCGAGCAGCTCCACCGGCGCCGTCGATGACGAGCGCAGGGCGATGCCGTCGAAGCCGGGATCGGCCACGGCGAACTGCGACCGCAGGTACATCGTGAACTCGGTGTCGACCCCGGGCTGGACGTCCCGCGACGGGGTGATCTCGGCGAAGATCTGATCCACCAGCGGCGGCGCCAAGCCGATCTGCAGGCGGCGGATGAGGGCCCGGCGCTGCGGGTTCGTCGTCCTCAGCCGGACGTTGACGAGGGCGTAGCGCCGCGGGCTCGGCGACCGGAACAGCTCCCCCGACTCGCGATAGAGTTCGCTGTAGCTGCTCCATTGGGGACCGGGTAGCTCCAGCTCCTCTACGGGGCCACGGAACTCCTCGCGCGCCGCCTCCCAGGCCTCCTGGCTCCACTCGCGGCCCCACCGGTCGAAGTAGCGGCGCAGGATGGTCAGATCGTCGCCGGTGCGCGTGCGAATCTCGATGCGGGTGTCGTTGGGCACCTCGCCGTCCCACGACAGGCTCGTGAACATGCGCGACGCCCCGAGCTTAATGACGGGCGATGTCAGCTCGATCTCGGATACGTAGCCCTCGCCGTAGGCCTGCAACTCGGCGAGACTTCCGGCCTCCGTCTCGGTGCCCAGCAGCTGCAGGGCCCGCACCTCGATGAAGCGGACCTCCTGCAGCGGAAATTTTTCCTGGATCTGCAGGTAGCGCTCGCGGTTGGCGCGCTCCTCCAGCCCGTTCCACAGACGCTCGCCGCTGGGGTCGAAGGAGCCGTCCGACACAAGCACCTGGTAGGCCCGCATCGGCGTCTTCGTCGCCACCAGGCGGATGCGGTCGAGCCAGTATTTGACCCCCAGGTCGACGCTGAGCTGGTTGCGGTTACGTAGCGGGTCGTAGGCCTTGATCGAGGTGAACGAGCCGACACGACCATCGGTGGTGATGGCACGCAGGGGATCGGTGAAGATCGACGTCTCCCGATTGATCCGCTGCTGGGTGAGCAAGACGACGTTCTCGCCGGGGCTGATGACCTCGATCTCGGCCAGTCGTGGCCGCTCCCAGCGGTAATAGCGGGCTGGGCCGCGCTCCTCATCGGACAGCTCGATCCAGGTGAGCTCGTCCACCGGCAGCTCGCGACCGGTCACGGTGCGCCGAAAGTAGTCGATGGCCCCTTTCTGCTCGGCAGGCAGGACGGCATACACCTCGGCATCGACTTCCTGTCCCCGCGGACCGTCGGAGTCCAGGGCCTCGATGCGGACGAACTGCGCGACCTCGCCGACGACGCCATCCGGCACCGGACGCTGCGGGCGCACGTCGAACACAAACTCGCGCTGGTCTTTGTTGGGGAAGCTGACCTGGCCGACGCGAAAGTACTCGAGCACGCTGGAGCGCTCGCGGAAGCCGTTCCCGTCGGATAGACGCACACGGAATTTGAGGAATGGATCACCCTCTCCTTGCGCAGCAAACCGCACGATGACCTGCTCGACGATGACGGAACGGCCCAGGTTGACCTCCAGATCCCAGTCGTCGACCGGGGTCGTGGGATCCGGCTCCCAGTAGGTCGTGGTGTCGCCATCGATGGCGAGCTCTGCAGTCTCGGCACCCGAGCGGGCGATGTGTACGCCGCCGTATATCGTGTCCTGGTCGGCGGCGAGGAAGCGGTAATCCCCGGCGTCCAGTGTCACATTCATGCGCTGCCGCAGCAGCCGCGGCGACACGGAGCCATCCTCACCGAGCACGGCCGCACCCTCCGGCACCTGCCATGCTGCCCACTGCTCGGCGCCCTCGACGACGACCCGGCTGCCCGTGACCCGGTAGCCCGGATCGGCGGGCTCCTCAGGCTCCTGGGCACCGGTGGCGGCGGCGAGAAGCGAGAGTGCAACAGCGGCGCGCAGGGGGCTCAATACGCAACGCTCACGATGCCGTGATGGCGGCCATTGGACGCATCGGCGTCAACCCGGATCTGGTAGAGGTAGCTGCCCGGCGGCACCACCTGGCCGGCGTCATCACGGCCATCCCAGCTCAGGATCAGATTGCTGCTGCTGCGTGGCGTATCCACCGCGCGGCGCACGAGCTCGCCGTCGAGGCCGAAGATCTCGAGGCGCAGGCGCGCCGGCTCAATGAGCTTGAGCAGCGACAGCGACACCTGCAGCGCGTCGTTGGCGCCGTCCCCATTGGGGGTGATCACCGGGCTGTGGAGGCGCACGTTGGCGAGCAGTTCGGTCCCCCCGTCACCGCCGTCGTCGAGATCGACGATGAGGCCACCCCCCGGCGTCGATACATCGACGTCGGCAGCGCGCGCCAGCTGGTAGGCGACAGACTGTCCGTCGTCGACGTCGGAGCGGCGGTCGACGGCGCGCACCTCGAACAGTGTGCGATCACGCAGGGCGGCGGCGGTAAGCTCGATCTGCACGAAGCTGCCGTCCCTCAGGACCCGCTCCCACAGATTGAGACTGAAGCCCACACCGGGTTGAATCTGGGCGGTGGCGAACACCTCCTCGTCGTCGACGAGGACGCGGCCGACACGAGAGATCTCGGCGCTCGTGCGCACCTCGATCTGACGAAAACCCGTATCCCGCCGCTGCACGGCGCCAGAGGTCTTCATCTCCGCCGCCAGGGACAAAGTGAAGTCGGTCTCGACACCGGCGGCGACAGTACGCGGCCAGACCTCGGCGGCCAGGTCGCGGGCGATGGGGGGAAAGCTGTACTCGAAGCGCAACTCGCGCAGGCCTGTGCCGGGCACCGGCAGAGACACGCGGAACTGCAGGTAGCGGTTCAGTGCCGGCGAGCGCACGGCGCCGTCGGTCACCGTCGACCAGCCGCCCCATTCCGGGTTCGGCTCCACGGGGCCCTGCAGACCGGGCAGTGTCGTCGCCCACGAGGCCGCGTCGATTTGCACGAGCTCGTCGCCGTTCTTGATGAAGTGGAGGAGAGGGTGGGGATCCGGTCCGGTGCGGGTCTGCACGACGAACGGCGCTTGCGCCAGATTGCCGCCCTCATAGCTCACCTCGCCCCACACCGGCGTCGCTTGCCGCGCCGGCAGCGGCACGGACACGTATTCGCCCTGGGGCACGGTGCCGTCACTGTAGACCTCGAGCTCGGCAATCTCCCAGGCACGACCGGTCAGCGGCTGCAACTGCAGGAAGCGGGCGCTCACGGAGCCGAAGCGCAGGTCGACGACGGGCTCGGTGTTCTCATTCGGCGCCTGGAACTGCGCCAGGCCGCGCTCGAGGACGAGGTCGACGTCGCCGATGGGCAGGATCAGCGCCGCGCGCAGGGAAAACTCCTGCAGGAAGCGGTTGCGGTGGCTGACGTCGAGGCGCGGAAAAAAGCGCACCCGGTTGATGTTGAAGGTGCCGCCGAGATCGACGAGGATGGAGGACGAGCGCGCGATGGCGGCATTCTCGTCCGGGTCGAAGTAGGTCGTCGGGTCGCCGTCGAAGAGCGCCGTCGTGCGCAGTGTGTCAAGCCCGGTCTCGCCGGCGTAGAGGGCGAAGCCGCCACGCTCGGCCAGACCACGGGTCAGATCGGCCTCGGTGGCGATGTCCCACATCCAGATGCTGTCAGCCTCGACACTGACGAACCGCGACGATGACTCGGCCTGGTCCCACGGCAGCGCCCCGTCGCCGACACCGACGGCGACGAACTCGATGGCGTGCACCGGGGTGACGATGACCACCAACAGCAAGACGCAACAGAGGCGGATCATGGAGCGGAACGGGCCGTACGCGAAGACCGGTGGGTGAGAGGCGGCGGGGGTCATGGATTCAAGAACAGAAAAATCACGCAAAAGTGCAACGGGGCGGCGCATGAGGGACGCCAAGGGACCAGCGGATACCGCCTGGCCGGATCGACCCTGCAGGCACTCGCACGCAACAAGGAGACCGGAGCCATGACCACGCGCCGTGCAGCGCATCGTCGAGACGACCGCCCGGCGGATCATCCGCCGGTGTCAGCGACGGGGTCTTCGAGGAAGGCACCGTCGACCCTACTGGGAGCAGGAGATCGAACACCGGAGGAGTGCTACTATCCCTGAGTGTCGCACGTCAAAGTTGATGCGACGGCGCCGCAAGTCCCGTCTTCTCCGGCCCTGCGCCCTCAACTTGGCGCATGCCCATCTAAAAACCTACCTGTCTTGTTCTGCAGAACGACTACGGGTGAGACTTCAATGGCGCAACCTATCACCACCCGGTCGAAGACACGGTGCGGCAGGAGCGTGGCGGCCGCAGTCTGACCTTGGTCGCCGATCGTCGGGGTGTCATCATCGCCACCCTCTTCGATGATGGCCGCGTCGAGGGCGCCTGGTGTCGCAACAGGGCCTTCGTCTTTGTTGCCGAAGACTACAATCGCGGCACCAGGTCCAGCTGCCTGAGCTTCGCCAGGAAGATGAGCGGACCTGCATCCGCCACAACGATCACTCCTGCAGGTCCTCCGCCAACTCCTCTACACCATAGCTCAGTTTGAGGTCGTCAGCCTTGAGTCTCAGGATCATATCCCGAAGGGGCAGGCCGGCAAGTTCAGCCGCCCGCGACAAGGTCGCCTCCTCAGCACGATAGGCCTGGCAGGCGCGCTCGAATCTCAGACCTTGAGCCCCCTTGCGAAGGGCGCGCTTGAGCAGGGCCGGTCGCTCCGTGCCAAGCTCCGTGCCAAGCTCCGTGCCAAGCTCCTGGGCAAGCTTCTCCAGGGCGACGACCTCCGCCTGTGGAAGGCGCATCGAAATCGTGACAGTCCGCATATGTTTACACCTCCGTTAGTTGTAAACAGGACACTTGGGAGCATACAAGAAAGCAAGCAATAGTCGTGAGCTCGTGAACACGCCGGTGCTGTTTCGAGTTGCACCAACGCAAGGTGTTCATGATCGTGTCTTCACACATTACAGTATCTGTCATGACACTTTGCAGTAGTCGTAGTAAAGAAGGAGTTCGCATGTTCATTCAGGATCAGATCAACTGGAACGATCTCGACAGCGACTGGCTTAGTTTTTTCGCCGCCTTGGGCGTGGATTCCATTCACCTGGAAACGCGGCAGGCCGTGTCGGTACAGGATCATCAGATGAACATCTCGGATGGCAAGAACAGGACCGAATTGTTCGAGCAGGCCCGTGAGAAAATCGAAGCGAAGGGCATGAAGCTGAATAATATGTTCTTCTCCTGTCCGAAGCAGATTCCACTCGGTCTGGAAGACGCACAAGAGCAGACAGCCAACTGGATCCAGTTGTTGGATCCTCTGGGACAGGCAGGCATCCCCGATTTGGGCTGGAACTTCAAACCCGTGGGAAATTTCCGCACAGAGTCTGCCATTGGCCGCGGCGGCGTAGCCTACAGCGCCTTCGATTACGATGCCTTCATGCGGGATCGGCCAGAGTTGTACGCGCCGGAAATCTCCGAGATAGAAATGTGGCAGCGCATGCAAGCCTTCATCGATGCCGTACTACCAGCCGCCGAGAAGGCAGGCGTGACCATGGCTCTTCATCCAGACGATCCACCCGTGCCGGAACCATTGGGGGGCGTGGCGCAGATCTGTTCGACGCGAGAGCAGTTTCGGCGGATTTTCGATCACCATCCTAGTCCGCAGCACAAGATGCTCTTTTGTCAGGGCTGTATGACGGAACTGCTAGGCGCAGGTGTCTATGACTTCATTGCCGAGATGTCGGCGCGCCAGGCGATCAGCTGGGTGCACTTTCGCAATGTCAAAGGCCAGTTGCCCTATTTCGAGGAGGTCTTCCTGGACGAAGGTGATATCGACATGCGTCGCGCGATGCAGACCTATCGTGACAATGGTTTCAACGGCCCTTTCATGATGGACCATACACCCAGATTTCCTTCCGGTGAGTCGCAGCGCTATGGCAAAGCCTACGCGATCGGGTCTATCCGAAGATTGATTCAAGAAGTATACGGTTGATCTACTGCACTTTTGTATAGTAAATTGAACTCAACGGTAGCAACTTGACATCAACCTTCCCGGCAACCCACGGATCTGCCTTGAACCCACCCGCCGATCGCGGCTTCCTCCTCCACTGCTACCATCGTCAGCATGGTCCTGGCGCTGCGATTTTCGGCATTGGGCGCCTCGAGTCGGGTGAGACCTTCGCCTTTGTCGATGCCCGCCAACGACCAGGCTTCTACCTGCGTGAGAGCGAGGTCGAACACGCGGTAGAGTTGTGTCGTCATGACGGTGCCGAGATCGCCCCGCCCACATCGCCCACATGGACGACGATGGATGGCGAACCGGTGCAGCATGTCGCCTGCCGTCGTGTACCACAGGTTCGATCCTTGGCGGAGGCCGTGCATAAAGCCGGCCTGCGTACTTATGAGGCCGATCTCAGCTACCCCCGGCAGTACCTGATTCACCGCGGACTGCGTGGCTCGATTTCGATCTCCGGTTCCTGGCGTAAGGGCCAGGGTGTTGATCGTGTCTATGTCGAACCAGAATTGGCGCCCGATGATTGGGAGCCGGCCCTGCACGTGCTGTCTCTCGATCTTGAGACCCTTCCCGATGCATCACAGATCCTGTCCTGTGGCTTCGTCAGTTGGGGGTGGGGCGATCCCATCGAGCAGGTGCACATCCTTGGTGAACCACGCCCTGACGATCCGCCCCACGTGTTGTGTCATGCCAACGAACGACAGCTCGTCGCCGCCATCGTCGAACAGATCCGCCACGTCGACCCCGATGTGTTGACTGGTTGGAATGTCATCGATTTCGATCTGACCGTGCTGCAGCAGCGCTGCCGCGCGCTCGGTGTCCCTTTCAATCTCGGTAGATCCACCGACGACTCCTGGTATCAGGAGGGCGACACATGGGGTGGCAGCCGCGTCATTGTCTATGGCCGCCAAGTGCTTGATGCCATGCACCTGGTCCGCGCCACATTGCAACGCTACGATGACTACAAACTCGATACCGTCGCGCGCGCCGTCGTGGGCCGCGGCAAAACGTTAGAAGCAGATGCAACGGGCGGCAGCATGCCGCAGAAGATCCTCGATGCCTGGAAGCAGGATCGCACGACATTCTGCGATTACTGTCTCGAAGATGCGCGACTCGTGCGCGACATTTTGGAGACGGAGGATCTGGTGCAATTGAGTCTGCGTCGCGGGGCGCTCACGGGCCTGCCCTTAGAACGCGCCTGGGGATCTGTCGCCGCCTTCGACTTCCTCTACATCTGTGGCCTTCGACAACGGGGCATGGTCGCCCCCACCACGGGCATTGATCGCGTCAAGCTTGGCGGATCACCCGGTGGCTTGGTGATGCCGACGACGGCCGGTCTTTATCGCAATGTCTTTGTCTTCGATTTCAAGAGCCTGTATCCGTCCATCATCCGCACCTTCAATATTGATCCCCTGACCTATCTCCAGGCGCGCAATCTCTATCTCGCTCAGACCAGAGATGGCAACCTTGCGGAGGGGCCCCAGACGTATGTGACTCAGCCCGGTGGCCGAGAGGACGCCGGCACCTCTGATCGCCTCGAACTGCCACCGTCGGACATGACCTATCTGCGCGCCCCCGGCGGCACACGTTTCATTCGTGAGCCAGGAATCCTGCCGCAGATCCTCGAAGGCTTTTTTGCTGAGCGAGCCGAGGCCCGCAGCCACGGCGACGAACTGGCCGCTTATACGTACAAGATTGTGATGAATTCTTTCTACGGTGTGCTCGCCACCGGATCGTGTCGCTTCGCCGAAGAGGAACTGGCCGGCGCCATCACCAGCTTCGGTCACTACCTGCTGCGTTGGGCTAAAGAACAACTGCAGTCGACTGGTCGCGGCACGGTTCTCTACGGCGATACGGATTCGCTCTTCGTCGATCCTGACTTGCCCGCAGAGGCAACAGCCGCCGAAGCGCACGCAGCAGCCCACGAGTTGTGCCGATGGATCAACGAACAGGTTGCCAACCACGTACGCGACCACTTTGATACGCCGAGCCATCTCGAGATCGAATTCGAGAAATACTACCAGACCTTTCTTCTGCCTCCCATGCGGGGTGATAGCGAGCGGGCTCGCGCCAAGGGATACGCCGGCCTGAAGGTCAGTTCCGATGGAGAGGAAGAGGTGGAGATCATCGGCATGGAGGCCGTGCGGCGTGACTGGACCGATCTTGCCCATCAACTGCAACGTGACCTGCTTGATCTCGTCTTTCACGATGCGCCGGGTCAGGCTCTCGAAGCACGCGTATTGCACTGCGTAGATGCCGTGCGCAAGGGCGAGTGCGACGATCAGCTCATCTATCGCAAGGCTCTGCGCAAATCAGTGGACAGCTACACGAGCAATATCCCACCACACGTGGCCGCCGCTCGTCAGCAGGCTTCTCCGCGTGGTACCATCTTCTACGTCGTCACCCGCGATGGCCCGCAGCCAGCCAGTGATCGGCGTGCCCCCATCGATTACGAACACTACATCGAGAAGCAGATCCGCCCCATCGTGCGCACAATTGGTCAGGTGTGCGATCTAGATGTCGAGGTCGCCCTGGGTGGTATGGCAGATCTGTTTCGCAGTCGCCCACCCGAACCATCGCTATCCGAGACGCAACAGGAGACAGCATGAATTTCTGGATCTTCGCCCACGACACAGGCCCCTTCGATCACTGGATGGATGACTACAAACGTCGCTTCGACGCGTGGCATGAAGCCGGTGTCCGTGGCATCGTCATCGGTTACATGAGATTCCATCTGCCCGATGGTTCTGTCATCCGCGCCTGGACACCTGATCCTGAGATCTATGCGGCCCATGGCGAACCGGTACCCGAGGGTCCCACCGATCCAGAGCGCGAGGCTCGCTTGCAGGCCATGCTCAACAACGCCGCTGAGCGTGGGTGGCAGATCATGATTTTCGGCGGTCCCATGGAGCCGGCGGCGCTGCAGGATCAAGCCAACAGCTTTCCTCAGGCGAGTGGCTTCATCGTCGACGGCCCGGGGGAAAACCACTACGAACTCGCCTTCCATCACCACGGTGAACTACTCGAACTGCGACCCGGTGAGGATGCCGCCTATGCCGAGGCCGGTGCAGATGTCGATCGACTCAAACGCGGCTTTGGCGCCCTGCGAAAGGGTCTGCATCAGTTGACACCCGAGCGCGTTCGCTATCTGGCACCGGGTGGCACCTTTGGCGGCTTGGCGCTCTTCGATATTGAGGAAGACACTCTCTACTGGCTGCGTCAGCGCCGCCTGTTGTCGCAAAAGCGCTGGGCCGAGGCGCGCGCTGCCGTCGATGCCGTGGATCGTCCGCTGCTACTTGGTGGTATTCCACGCACGACCACCTTCTCGCCACTCACGGGCCAGGACTATGAGCAGATGTCAGGTCCCTTTGATCTGCTCTTCCCGAAGCACTACTACTGGCATCGCGGCTTTGATGGACTGTATGGTACCATCGCCCGCTGGGTACAGCGTCTATGCCATTGGAATGAGCGACTCACCGAGGCGGATGCCCTGCTCGTCGTCGAGAATCTCTTTGGCTTGCAATTGCCTGGTGTTCACAGTCTTCTCGATCTGGAACTCGGCTTTCCACAGGAATTCTTTGACAGCGTCGTCGCATCAGAGACACAACGGGCTCTCGCCGCTGTCGGTGGGAATGCTGACCGCTTGATTTTCTGGGTCTCGACCGGCAGAGCGCCCCACGCAGGTGATGCCATGACGGCGCGTGATCTGCGCGGCATCCTCGCGGCGTCAGAAGCCGCCGGGGCAACACGCTTCCTCTTCCATCCGGATCCGCGACTGGCCGCCAGCGAATGGCGCGTCCTGTCGTCCATGTGTGGGACCGCTTGGGAAGAAACGCCGGGCGGCTGGTTTCCAGGCCCCGCAGATCCGACCAATACCTATTCCGGCGACCTCAAGCCCACCCAACCAGACTAGTCGAAGGACATCACAACCTTCACGGCACCATGCTTCTCAGGTTCGTCGAAGGCCATCGTGAAGGCTTGTTGGATTTCGGCAAAGGGCATCACGTGTGTCAGCATGGGACGCACATCGATACGCCCCTCGGTGATCCACTGCAGAGCCGGGCTGTAATCGAAGTGTGGATTGGGCCCGACAGTTGTGATGATTCGAGTTTCGTTGACGAACATGCGCAGAAAATCCAGGGACATGACACCGCGTCCTTCTTCTTTGTTCGGCACACCGAAATACAGCAGTGTGCCATTTCGACGCAGCAGGGAAGCGGCCAGTTGAAACGACTCCTGCTTGCCCACGGCTTCGACAACCAGCGGTGGCAATTCACCACTACCTAGACTGCGCACCTGTTCCACAAGACCTGCACCCGAGAGCAGCGTATGTGTCGCCCCCATGCGCGAGGCGATCTCAAGTCGGTGCACAAGTGGATCCACGGCGATGATGCGTCGCGCCCCAAGATTCCGTAGGGCCGCATTGAACAGCTGCCCCACAGGGCCCTGTCCCAGCACCACAACATCCTGACCGATCACAGGGTCGAGCTTGTAGAAGGCATGCAGAACGGTGCCAAAGAGCTGACTCATGAGGATGACATCGGCATCACCATCGGCAGGCAGTCGAATGCAACCGCCGTCATCGTCGGCCAGCACATATTGTTGGAACAGCGGCCGATCGAAACCATAGAGCAACACCCGTTCGCCGACTGCATAGCGACCCGAGGGACATGACTCGACGATCCCCATCCCTTCGTGTCCACTCTGGCCCGGTGCCAATGGATAGTCCCCGGCCAAACCAATCCAAGCGGATTTGTCGGTACCACAGATGGCGGTACACTCCAGCCGTACCAACATCTGGCCATCCATCGCTGTGGGTATATCGAGATCCAGCAACTCCCACTGCCGTGGTTTGATCAGCCGCGCCGATTGCATGGGAAGCTCCTCAGAATGTGTAGATGAGAGACCAGCTGAACGTGACACCTGTAGCCAACTCGCGCTCCATATAGGGCTCGAAGGAAACGGTGCAGGCATTGCCCCAGATCGGCATATGCGACAGCTCGAAATCACTCTGCACAACCACTTGCCCCGTCACGGGATGAAAATACTGAGCCCGCAGTTCCTGCTCCTCACATCCTTCGATTTGTACGAATTGACCTTTTTCCCAATCGTGTGCGGGCTTTCTGAGAATCTGTCCACTTGGGGAGACATGAAAGCCAGGATTCGAAACGATGGACGTGTCGAAGGAAAAAGAACAGCAAATGTCGTCCTGCGGCCATGGAAAGAAAGGATGGGCATACCAGACCAGGGGCAGTGGCACTGTGCCTTTATTGGTAACCCGCGTTTCGGACAGGACCCCGCGCTCATTCAACACGACGCGGCGTTCCACCGTGGCCGACCAGTCACCCAGTGACTGCTGTGTTACCATTTGTACTTGTGACCGGGTCTGCTCTACGGACCACTGGCAGCGCTCGTGAACACGGGACGTGTTCATTTGCTCGGGATCTGGCTCGGCGCTAACGAGACTATTGCCGAGGATCAACCGTACTCCCTCTTCCTCGCCGAGGGCATTGCGGAAGGCTTCAGGCATCCCCTGCCCGTGATAGACCGGTGGATGCTCCTGGGCGAAGGCGGGGCCCGCGAGTAGATCACCGTGCACCGCGTCCGTGACTTGGTAGACGTAGCAACCCGACACGTAACGTGTGCCGAGGCGGTCTTCGTCGTCCACGGGGTCCAGGATATGCAGCGTCAGCTGCGAGTTGCTCAGAGTATACATGTGGTCGATCGCTTTTTCATCGCCGTTGGCCTTCTCAGTGTCGCACGCCTTCATTTGTGGCATGCGACGAATCTTGCTGTTGTCCTGTGTGTGCCTGCTGCTGCCCAGATCAGTCTGGGCAGGACCATTCCTCGACTTGAGTCGTGTCGATTCTCTCGACCTGACGGGGTATCGCAGCCTGCGCCGCAATGACTTTTCCGGCGCCCATGCACCGGCTCAATTCCTCCACTCACAGGTACTGCCCGTCGCGGTCTCATGCATCTATGTTGTCGTCAATCCAGGTGCCCGCATCTACGCGGAGCCACGAATCGTCGACGGTGTCACAACCTACATTCCACTCGTCAGCGATCTGTCCTTCCAGGCGGTCCTGTCGAAATCCTGCTCATGGTGGAACAAACAGCACGGTGTATCACCTGCCTACGTGCTTGAACATGAGCAGATCCATTTCGCTCTATACGAAGTCGCTGCCCGCCGTCTCAATGAAAGCGCTGAGGGCTTGATCCGGTCCTTGCCCGTCTCGCGTGAATCAGCGCAAGCTGCCGTCACCTCGACTCAGCAGTTCCTGCAGCAGAGCCTGAATCGAACGATGCAACAGATCGAGAAAGACAATACACGGTTCGATCGCGAGACGTCCTTTGGATTCCAACCTGACCGCCAACATCGATGGCGCAAATCAGTGGACGGCGACCTGGCAGATCTTGCGGCCCATGCGGTGGACCTTGATCTGCGCCCGCGTGGAAAACCAAATCGGTAGCAAGACTCATCCGTCGCCGTTGCCATCTGTTCGGGCGCTCCCCGTGAATCCCTTGACCCGCAGACGTTGTTCGAAGGCGTCCACCGCAGCCTGAGGCAGTTGGGGATTGCTGCTGATGACGATGGCCACACCGATTTCGGCAAGATCGAGGCCCGCGAGGGATCGCAACAGCAACAACTGGGAGAAACGAACCTCTCATAGCTCCATTTGGCCGGATCATGGCTCCATCTGGCCAGAAAAAAGGTCGCCGCACATTCGATCCACTTCCTCCCACGTCATGCATCTTCGCAGACGACCGGCATCCTTCACCTGACGATTCCACGGCTGGTCCATGAGCGCCACGGGAATCTCAAGCTCATCGTGCAACACACCCGCCACGGCAGCCGAGTCCTCCACCGCCAGATCGAAGCCAAGCCCTGCGATCTGCTCCATGGGCATCGCTTCCACACCGTCCGTCATTTCCTGCAAACCACCATAGTTGCCGTACTTGTCAGCGAAAACCAGGCGCGTGTGGGCGACTTTTCGATCCTGAAGCCAACTGCGTGTCGCGGCGAAAGTCTGCGTTGGCCGGCCTGTCACAATCCACACTTCGACACCGACATCACTCCATTGCCCCAGTTGCTCGACCGCGCCCGGACGCGGCCGGTGCTGCTGTAAGAATTGGGGTTCATGAGCAGAGTGCATGAATTGCCTGAGCTCCTGTTGATCGAGCCCGAGGCTGACACCAAGATCCCATGAGGTGACATCTTCCAAATCGACATGACGACCAAAATTCTTCTCGAGCAATGCGAGCAGATCGATCCCCGTTTCGCAGATGACATCATCGAGGTCCACGTAGACCCGTTTCGGTGCTGCCATCATCTGGGTCCGCTCCTCATCTGGGTAACGCCGCTGTCAGCAAGGAAATCTCCGTATCGCTCAGTGAGCGATGATAGACACGCAATTCGTCGATGGCCCCTTGCCACTTCTGGTGGCCGTGGATCGCACCAATCTGCGTCGGCATGGAGATGTCGTAACCGATGCATTGTTTCTCGGTCTCGTGTACATCCTCCAGCAGCAACCCATCTAGATAAACTCGCAGGTGACTGCCATCTTCCTGTTGGGATAGGGTCACAGCAAGGTGATACCAGCGATCCTGTTGGTAACGGATCGTCTCATCATCCCAGTCTGACTTGATACTCGAGCCTGCGGGAATGTCTTCAAACCCGACGTTCGTGAAGCGTCCATCATAGAGTTGAAAACTTAATGGGTCCGTACCGCCGCGCAGATCCCCACCACCTAGGATCTGGGCGCCATGGTTGAGTTCATCGACGCGAAAGAAGGCGGTCACGGTTGCCTGGCACAGTCCGTCGAGAAAGAAGGGAGAGGGAACATCGATCCACGTCGCTCCATCAAAGTGCGCTGCCTGGCCCACGACCCCATCGATCGCCACGACAATCGAACTTGGGGTGCCGGAGACAAAACCGTCGTATCCCCCTTTGCTGCAGTCAGTGCCGATCTGGCGAGGATCATCGAAACACCAGTGCGCGACGAGGCCCTTTTCGAGACTGCTGGAACTGGCCTCTGCACCGGTCTTGTCGCTACCTTGCGACCCGGCGCACCCACTCAGAAGCAGAACCACCAGGCCGACGGTGCAAGGCAGCAAGATGGCCGGTCGCAGAATCGCCCGTGGTGCGATCGGATCTGGAGACATCTCTCTTGAGCTGTACATCATTGGCCGTGGGTCCCCTTCATTGGCCACACGATCTGCCATTGGGTAAGAAGCGACAATATACATCCCGACGACCTTCATGGCGCGGGGCGCTGACCCTCGTGATCCTGTTGGGATGGTGCGTCCAACCAACCACGGCGGCAGAGCCCTTTCAGGTGGCTGTTGTTCCATCCGACGATCCTGTCCTGGCGACACCCGCGGCGCGCACCGATTCGCTGTCTACCGCGCAAATCGAGGCGATGGTTCGTCGTGCCGTCAAATTGGCCGGCGGCCTGGCTCAGGTCGTGCCCGATACGGCGCGCCTGGTGGTGCTCAAGCCGAATGTGGGCGCACGCCCAAACACAGTAGGCGTCGTCACCGATGCCCGCGTCGTTCGTGCTGTGGCTCTGATCGTTCATGAGCAGGCTCCCAATGCACGCATCTATATCGGTGCCGGCTCAGGAAGCTGGATCTCCCCCGATCTGATGGGGACCGTTCCCGTGTCCCTGCATTTCACGATCGACAAGAACCATCGTCGCCATATCTATGATGGGTTTGCCGACGCCGGTCTGCGCCAGGTGGAACGTGAACTGCAGGCCCTCGGCATCGACATCGAATGTTTCGATCTGAATTTCGATCGCGCCGTCTTCTCCCCTGTCCCAGGAGGTGGGATGGCGGCCAACGAATACGCCATTGCTGCCAGCATTCTCGAAGCCGATGCATGGATTGACATCCCCGTCGCCAAAACCCACGGTGCCAAAATCACAGCGGCCATGAAGAACATGTATGGTCTGCTTCCCGGTCATATCTATGGCTGGAACAAAGGCCGTGGCACGGATGTGATGGAGGGCATTCCGCACACACCACAAATCGTCGATGAGTCCTTCGTCGATCTCATGTTGATCACGGAACCAGACTTTGTCGTCACCGATCTGATCCGCGGGTCGGAAGGTGGCGCCTTCAATGACACCTATCGGCGCAGCAACATCATTGTCGCCGCCCGAGATCCGATTGCAGCAGATCTGGTCACGGCCCGACTCATGGGCTTCAATCCCGATGATTTGGAATTCGCCGAATTGGCGGCGCGCCGTGGCCATGGGCCCGGTCAATACGCCAATGTCGACGTCCGTGGTGCCTTGGTAGAGTCTCTGGTCACCCGCTGGATCAAGGCCGGTGGCAGCTACACAGGCGAGTGGCAGGAACAAGCCGATTACGGCAAATCACCGCGGCGCTGGTCACTCTACGGCCCGTCCCAACAGATCATGCCTTCGATGACATCGCCGGCCTGGTGCCACGTCCCGGCCAGGAAGGTTGGTCTCAACCCGTCTGGTTCGGGCACGACCGCATCGATCTGGATGACCATTTCGACGATCCCAGCCACTGTGCCGTATATGCCTGGACGGACGTCACCATGCCAGAGGATGGTGACGTGAGATTGTGGCTTGGTGCGGATGAGGGGATGCAGGTATGGATCGACGGTGAAACTGTCTACAAAATCGGCAGAGGATCCTCCCGTCGTCGTGATCATCAACTCGGCCAGGTGCGTCTGCCCTGGACACTTTCTGCCGGTGAACATCGACTCATCATTCGTGCAGATCAGGGTCGCGGTGCCTTTGAATTTTCCTTCAACATCTGTGAACCAATCGATGATGTCCGTTATGCGGGCAACTCCTACCTGGGTCTCACCTACCATCTGTCGGGCGCTTCCGGTACGGAGCAGGTCGTTGCCGCCACGGATCGCTGGGCAGATGAAGGCCGCAACCAACGCGATGGAGGTCCCCTGGAATTATTCTTCGACCCCACCGATGACGCCCTGGTACCTGACTCTCTCGTCCTGGCAGAGCCACCTGCCGCACCGATCCGTTCTGACTTCATCGGCGTTGCCACACATCTTGCAGGAATCACCATTGCCCCACCAGTGCTGGACGCACTCGAACAGATGCCTTTTGGCATGACACCGATCGGCCTGGATGCCATCCTCGATGAATCGGTGGCTCTCGGCGAGAGGTATGGTCCGGGGATCGACGATCTACTCAACTGGGTCGGCATCGACTATTGGGGCTTCTATGGCCACGGCCCCGAAGAGACACAGGCTGTGATTCGCGGCTTGCTCTCAAGAGGTCTGATTCCGGTCCGTGGCAAAGGAGGTGTCTTCGACGCACTGATCGGTTATCGGCAATCGACGAACAACTTTGAGGTCCTTGTCTCCAACGAACACTCGATGACGTGGGAATCGCTTCCCGACGGGTGGTCGAACCCGTGGGAAGACTTCTCAGTGTGGAATTCCCTCTTCTATACGACGGCGATTGACCAACCGGCTGCGCAACAGGCACTGATCGATTCCTTCGCTCACGTCGCCGTCGCCATGGCCCGGCGTACGACACTGGAGACGGAAGATCCATTGCGTGGTGCCGTCACTTTCCCGGCGGGCCTGGCAGCGTGGGATGAGAGTGTCGTCGTCTGGGAACGTTTGCCCCTATCCGCCTCGTGGGGGGCAAAGGGACGAAATCGGCAGTTGCTCTCCTGGTTGCGCCGCCGCCATCTGGAGCCACTGGCGCGAAGCCGTGAAACGGCGGCGGCCCTGTTTGCCTGGGCAGCAACACATGCGGCAGACGAAGAGCGCCGGCACGATCTGTCCTCAGCAGCCAAAGGCTACGCCTCTACGGCGAGCGTTCTGCGTGATCTGGGACATCGCCTGCCGCAGAACCCATGGGGTCTGCTGTTGGACAGCGACGGCGAACGTTTGCTTCACCTTGAATCGACACGCGGTCTCCTGGCGCAGGCACGCAGCCATGAACGGCGGGCCGTCGCAGCCCTGGCCCATCTGCTGGGCCAAGAGTCTCTGCCCGAGATCCGGATCGACCCCCTCGCCTCGGCTGCGCAACGGCAGAAACTTGCCACGATTCGTGCCGCCGGCGGCATGGGTGTGCACTACGTGACGCTGCGCGGCGAAACGGCAAAGACGCAGAATGTCACATCGACGGATGATCGTCTCCTGCAGATCGAAATACATAGCCCCATCCCTGAACAAGCAGGCTGGCGGATCGAAATGCAGCACCTGCGCGGACTGGGTGCTTATCGTATGGTCCAACGACCCACTGCCGACAATGGCTGGCGTCTTGAGGTCCGGGTGCAGGACGACAACCGTGCCTGGGCCACGGAGGGTGTCGAGTTGGTTTTGTGGGCCATACGTGATTCTTGACCCCGGCCGGCATCCTGGCCCTTCACCCGATTCTTGACCTTCAAACGGGCACCTCTACATTCAACACTAGGGTTTTCGAAGACTTACAGGCCCGAACACGGGCAAGGAAATAGAATGGTCACCATCAGCGATACGGCAGCAGTCAAGATTGTCGAGCTCATTGAGAAGAGCTCGAACCCCGTAAAGGGCTTGCGCATCGCCGCCAGCAGTGTCTCACCCCTCAAGGTCGACTTCCGCATGGCTTTCATCGGCGAGATAGAGGATACCGAGTCGGATCAGGCGATCCCTTTCGAGGGATTTACCGTTTTTGTAGATGACGACAGTTCCGAACTCGTCGAGCAGGCAACCGTCGATTTTGTCGAAGGGTTGATGGGATCAGGCTTCAAGATCGAGCGCCCACGCACTTTACCTGAGGGCGTGGATGGCTCCGTCGTTGAGCGTGTGCAGCAAGTTCTCGACGAAAAAATCAATCCCGGGGTCGCCGCCCACGGTGGACGGATCTCGCTGATCGATGTGAAGGACAAGACCGTCTTTGTCCAGCTCGAGGGCGGCTGCCAGGGTTGTGGCATGGCCGATGTGACCCTCAAGCAGGGGATCGAGGTCGCCATCAAGGAAGCAGTGCCCGAGATTGAAGAAATCTTGGATGTGACCGAACATGCCGACGGTCGAAACCCATACTACCAAGCACCAGCGTAATCTCGACCGAGATCGTCATCTCGACCGGGCCTTGATCTCGGTCGAGATTTCGATCGGCAGAGCATTCCCGATTCAGGGGCGGAAACGCAGTGCGGATCCGCCCCTTCCCTTTTCCTGACGAATCTGCCACACAATGACCGATATGCTCACAGTTGAGGCGGCACGGGCCGCCGTCCTCGATCGAATTCACGCGCTGGGCGACGAACAGGTCCCTCTCGCCGACGCCCTCGATCGCCATCTGGCCAGCGATGTCGCCGCCATTGCCGACAATCCACCTCATGACAACTCCGCCATGGACGGCTACGCCCTTCGCTTCGCCGACACGGCCGCTGCCAGTGTGTCGACGCCGATACGTCTGCAGGTCATCGAAGACATCCCTGCCGGCACAATGCCACAGCGTACAGTCGGCGCCGGGCAGGCAAGTCGTATCATGACCGGCGCTCCTGTGCCGGAGGGGGCGGATACGGTCATTCGCGTGGAGGACACACGCTCAGAAGACGACTGGGTCGAGATCCTCGAGCCGGAGGACGGCGTCGGCGAGAATATCCGTGGACGTGGTGACGACATGAAAACCGGTGAGGTCTTGCTGCATGCCGGTGATCACATCGGCCCGGGAGAGATGGGGGTCCTGGCGACGGCGCAACATGCCAATCTGTCGGTCACTCGCCGCCCCACCATCGCCATCCTGAGTTCAGGAGACGAGCTGGTAGAGGTCGGTCAACCACTCGGCCCCGGACAGATCATCAATAGCAACACACCCGCCCTGGCAGCGATGGCCAGCGACTGTGGCGCCGAGCCAGTGGTACTGCCTGTGGCCCGGGACACAGAAGATGCTATCCGTGCCAGCATTCTCAGTGCCCTCTCCTGCGACTTCATCGTCTCTTCCGGTGGCGTCTCTGTTGGTGAGTATGACTATGTGAAGAAGGTCCTGACCGATCTTGGTGCCGAACAGATTCTGTGGCGCGTGGCGATGAAGCCGGGCAAGCCCCTGTTTTTCTGCCTGCTGCAGGACACGCCCTACTTCGGCCTGCCGGGAAACCCCGTGTCCAGCCTGGTCTCTTTCCTGCAATTCGTACGACCCGCGATTCGCAAGGCGAGTGGTTTGACCGCCAGCCAGTGGGAATTGCCAACAACGGTGGCGTATATGGAGCATGATGTGGACAATCGCGGTGATCGTCGCAGCTTTCTACGGGCACGCCTTGCGTGGGATGCCGATGGCCGACTACAAGCCTCGACAGCCCATCGTGCCCAGGGTTCCCACATGATCACCTCCATGCTCGGCGCCAATGGCTTTGTCGTGCTGGCACCAGAAGAGCACGTCGCCGCCGGTGGCGCCGTGACCGTGCAGATCGTTGCCGATCTGGGTTCGGCAGCGTTACGTGGCAGATGACTGAAGCAGCCAATTGCCACGGACCCGCCGACTGCGGAATATTACGACGTCGCGCATTTAATACCGACCAACAACAACAGACAATGGATCACTATACCTCAATGATGCAGGAGCGAGCAGACGATGAGTGAAGTCTATCCCCCGCCCGCCGCCGCCAGCGCCGCGGCACACGTCAAAAGCCATGCCGACTATCTGGCCGAGTACGAGAGTTCGATCGCTGACCCGGAGGCATATTGGGCAGCCCAGGCGGAAAAATTCACGTGGTTTAAAAAGTGGGACACCGTTCGTCGCTACAACTACGACATGGACAAGGGTCCCGTGTCGATTGAATGGTTCATCAATGGCAAGACGAATATCACGACCAATTGCCTGGATCGGCACCTTGAAACGCGAGCGGATCACACGGCCATCATCTGGGAGGGCAACCGCCCGGATGAAGATTCGACCCTCACCTACCGCGAGTTACACGAGCAGGTGTGCAAGTTCGCCAATGTGCTCAAGTCGCGGGGTGTGAAGAAGGGCGACCGCGTCTCCATCTACATGCCGATGATCCCCGAGCTCGCAGTCGCCATGTTGTCGTGCGCGCGTATCGGCGCCATGCACTCCATCGTCTTCGGTGGCTTCTCCTCCGATGCCCTGGGTGACCGGATTGCTGATGCCACGTGTACGACGTTGATCACCTGCAATGGCAACCATCGCGGCGACAAGCCGGTTCTGCTCAAGCCGAATGCCGACGAGGCAATGGCCACTGCCGAGAAGCTGATGGGACAGCCCGTGCAGACCTGTATTGTCGTGGAGCGCACCAAGGCCGAGGGCGAGTTCGCCTGTGATATGCAGGAAGGCCGCGACATCTGGTGGCACGAAGCGATGGCCGACGCCTCCGCAGAGTGTGAGGCCGAACCGATGGATGCGGAGGACCCCCTCTTCATCCTCTACACGTCCGGCTCGACGGGACAGCCAAAGGGTGTGCAGCACACGGTGGGCGGCTACATGGTCTATACCGCAACGACGCACAAATACGTTTTCGACTACCAGGACGGCGACATCTACTTCTGTGCCGCCGACATCGGTTGGGTCACGGGACACTCCTACATCGTCTATGGTCCCCTGGCCAACGGGGCAACGACGATGATGTTCGAGGGGATTCCCACATTTCCCCATCCCGATCGTTATTGGCAGATCATCGAGAAGTGGAATGTGACGCAATTTTACACAGCCCCCACAGCGATCCGTGCCATTGCAGCCGCCGGCGAGGAATGGCCGGCGAAATATGAGATGCCTTCCCTGCGACTACTCGGCAGTGTCGGCGAGCCAATCAATCCGGAGGCGTGGCGTTGGTACTACCGCAACGCCGGCAAAGAACGCTGTCCGATCGTGGATACCTGGTGGCAGACAGAGACCGGTGGAATTCTGATCTCCCCTCTGCCGGGTGCAACCGCCCTCAAACCAGGTTCGGCAACCTTCCCCTTCTATGGGATCGAACCTGTGATTCTCGACCCCGAGAAGGGTACCGAGATGGACGGCAACGATGTCTCCGGTGTGCTGGCGATGAAAGCACCCTGGCCGGGACAGATGCGTACCGTGTATGGCGATCACGAGCGCTTCGAGCAGACCTACTTTCAGCAATACAAGGGCTACTACTTCACCGGCGATGGATGTCGACGCGACGAGGACGGCTACTACTGGATCACCGGTCGCGTCGATGACGTGATCAACGTCTCCGGCCACCGCATGGGTACTGCCGAGGTCGAGAGTGCCCTCGTGTTGCACGAAAAGGTCGCCGAGGCAGCCGTTGTTGGTTTTCCACACGAGGTAAAGGGCCAGGGGATCTACGCCTATGTGACGCTTAATACGAGCGAAGAATACACGGACGATCTCAAGGAACTGTTGAAGAACCAGGTCCGTACGGTGATCGGTCCGATCGCCACACCGGATGTCATTCATTGGGCACCTGGCCTGCCCAAGACCCGTTCCGGCAAGATCATGCGTCGAATTCTGCGCAAGATCGCCGAAGATGACGTAGCCAGCATTGGTGATACAAGCACCCTTGCAGATCCCGCCGTCGTCGACGATCTGATCGAACGCAAGTAGTCTTTCACGCCCCCGAGAAGCTGCCATGCAGGCATCGCTTCTCGGGGGTTTTTTTATCCACGCCTCTCCCAGACAGGTTCACACATCGCTCACCTGGGCCGCAAGCAACTACTCGACCTGAATCACACACTTCACTGGGAGTGGCTGGAACCGAATGGCTTGGGCGGCTGGGCCGCCTCGACCGTCGCCGGTGCCCACACGCGTCGTTATCACGGTCTGCTGGTGGCGGCCGTGCAACCACCGGTGGATCGACGCGTCCTGCTGTCACGGCTGGACGAAACGCTGCAATTGGCGGACGGTCCTGTCGAATTGTCGTGCAGTCTGTTTCCCAATGCCGTCCATCCCCAGGGCCACCATTGGCTCACTGAGTTCAGCACCGAACCCGTGACGACCTGCCACTATCAGATCGGCGATGTCGTAATCGAGCGACTCATCGCCACTGTCCATGGGCACAATACGACACTCATCCGCTATCACCTGATCGCCGCCCCCGCTCCGGCTCGCCTCGAATTGCGCCCACTCTATGCCGGTCGTGATTACCACCAGTTGATGCGTAGCAACGATCGTATACAGCGCACCGCACACTTCGACCAGGGTGTACTCTCTTACCAGCCATACGAGAATCAGCCGACAGTGCATCTGCGCATGCCCCATGGCCATTTCGAAGCCGATCCCCACTGGTATTACAACTATCAGTATCCTCGGGAAGAGGAGCGCGGCCTGGACTTCGAAGAGGACTTGTTCTCTCCGGGCCTACTGACGGCCGTGCTCCATCCAGGTGAACATCTCACGATCGCCGCCTCCATCGACGCCGAGGATGTGCGGGACGGCGTGGAACCAGATGCCCTATTCGAACAGGAGTTGCAACGACGTCAGCAACAGCAAACATCCTGTCCTGAGCTTCTGCAAAGTGACGACGTCGGGCGACGCCTCGTGCAGGCAGCGAGTCACTTCCTCGTTCAGCGCGGCGATGCACGATCGACCATCCTCGCTGGCTACCCGTGGTTTACCGACTGGGGGCGCGACACGATGATTGCCCTGCAGGGGACGTGCCTGGTGACACGTCGCTTTGATGAAGCGCGGCGTGTATTGCGGGCCTTCGCCGAAGCCAGCAGTGGCGGCATGATCCCAAATCGTTTTCCTGATGCGGTTGAAGCGCCCGAATACAATACAGTCGATGCGACGCTATGGTTTTTCCACGCCTTGCGTCGCTACGTCGATGTGAGTGGGGACGAAGACTTCGCCCGCCAGCTCTGGCCTTTGCTGAAACAGATCCTCGACGCACATCGTCGCGGACTCCGCTTTGGGATTGGCGTCGATGTAGATGGTCTGCTCTACGCAGGGCAGGACGGCACACAGTTGACGTGGATGGACGCCAAGGTCGGCGACTGGGTCGTCACGCCGCGAATCGGCAAACCCGTCGAGATTCAGGCGCTGTGGATCAACGCCCTCGATACGGCAGCGCGCTTTGCACGTCGTTTTCACGATTCAGCAACGGCCCAGTTGTGCGAGTCAGATGCCCGCCGGGCGACAACCAGTTTCGCCCGCCGCTTCTGGAACCCGAAGCGGCGCTGTCTCTACGACGTCGTCGACGGACCCGATGGCGACGATGACAGAATCCGTCCAAATCAGATCTTTGCGTTGTCCCTACCCGTGGCCATCGTCGACACTGATCATGCACAACAGATCCTGGCGACAGTTGAGCGCGAGCTACTCACACCGCGCGGACTGCGCAGCCTGTCACCCGCTGATCCCGGTTATCGGGGGATCTATCAGGGACCACCTGTCGAGCGAGATGGGGCCTACCATCAAGGAACCGTGTGGGGATGGTTGATGGGGCCTTACATCAGTGCCCTCGTGAGATTCGGTGGCGCGGATACTACGGGTCGCGCGCGACAACTCATCGATGGGTTTGCCGCACATCTCGATGAAGCAGGCCTTGATTCACTGGCTGAGATTTTCGATGGCGACGCGCCTCATGCCCCGAAGGGATGTGTCGCACAGGCTTGGAGTGTTGCGGAAGTGCTCCGTGCCCTGTGGGAGGATGTCCTTGAGCAGGATCGCCCGGAATGGATTCCCCCACCCCTTTGTCCGTAGAAGTACGGACTGTAAAAATCGGAGTAAGCTCGTAGTGTAAAAGGAGGAACCGCTCTTCGGAACGAGACCGTGCTCGATATCCTGTTTTCAGCTCCTGTCATCAGCTCCGTCGACCAGATGCAGCTCGTCGCTGAACGCCAGGCCATGCTGGATGAGGAAAAGAGTCCACGTCGCGACACGGACGACGAGTTCAGCCGCAGCCGCCAACGCGTTGCGCGCGGATAGAGCTCGACAGGAAGGGCCATTGGGCCCTTCCTTTGCAGTCTGCACCTGTCAAACCAGCCACGGGAGTCTGCGATTCATGCCCGCTCTTTCTGATCAGCAAATCAGTGACTATCACCGCGACGGTTTCGTCGTCGTGCCGCAATTTCTGGATAGCGAGGAGACCGACCTGCTGGGTCGCGCTGCTCGCGAGGACCGTGAACTCGACCGCCGTAGCCAAGGTCGTGCAGACGGTGAAGGCGGTTCGGTGCGTATGTCTTTGTGGAACCAACCGGGCAATGGCATCTATGGCATGGTTGCACGTTCTGCCCGTGTCGTCGACTCCATGGAGAAAATCCTCGAGGGCGAGGTCTATCACTATCACTCCAAGATGATTCTGAAAGATCCCGAAGTGGGAGGTGCCTGGACGTGGCATCAGGACTACGGCTATTGGTATCAGAATGGCGCGTTGTTTCCACTGATGTCGAGTGTGATGATTGCCGTCGATGCCGCCACACGACAAAATGGCTGTCTACAGGTCCTGAAGGGCTCACACCTGATGGGACGGGTCGACCACGAACTGACGGGAGAGCAGGCAGGCGCCAATCCTGAACGGGTCACCGAAGCTGAGAAGGTGCTGGAGAATGTGCATGTGGAGCTCGCCCCGGGAGATGCCGTGTTCTTTCACTGCAACACCCTGCATCGCTCCGACCGCAATGCCTCGCCGGATCCACGCTGGTCCTTGATCTGCTGCTACAATGCGGCACGCAACGATCCTTACAAAGATTCGCACCATCCCCGCTATACGCCGCTGGCCAAAGTGCCCGATACGGCGATCAAGGATGTAGGGATCAAGCGCTTCGAAGATGACGACAGCGACGTCGCCTGGATGGGCGACGAGGATGAAAGCGCCGCAAGTCTCGGCGATCATATCGGCCTGGAGCGTCGCGAGACCTGAGCGAAGGCACCTCGATTGACATTGTTCTACATGAGCAGGTAGAGAGTTCGGCTTCACCCGGCAACCTTCCCGGCAACCTTGCTCCCGCAAGCGGCCCCAGCTATCGTAGCCGGTATGACTGATCTATTGATACAACACGGCCGAGTGATCGATGGCACAGGTGCGCCGGCCATCGACGCCGATATTGCGATCACCGATGGTCGCATCACCGCCATCGGCGATCTTGCAGATATACAAGCAACGGACACCATCGACGCCAGTGGCCGCTTGGTGACGCCTGGTTTCATCGACATTCATACACACTCCGATCTGACGTTGATGCTTGAAGGGCGAGCACCATCCTCTGTTGCCCAGGGCATTACGACCCAGATCGCCGGCAACTGCGGCGTGTCAGCGGCGCCCACACTCGACTTCGAACCCTACTATGGCCCGCTCGATCCAGCGATGACGCGAGGACTGGTCTGCGACTGGACGGGCTTCGACGACTATTTCCAGCGTCTGCAGCAGCAGGGCGTCGGCACGAACCTGGCAACCCTGGTGGGTCACGGGAACATTCGTGTCGCTGCCATGGGCTACGATGATCGTGCCCCGACAGCAGGCGAGATGGATAAGATGCGCGAGTTGACGCGGCAGGCGATGCAGGACGGAGTCGTCGGTTTGTCCACAGGGCTGGCCTATGCGCCGGGACCCTTCGCGCAGCTGGATGAGCTCATCGAACTGGGCAAGGTTGTCGGCGAGTTTGGCGGTATCTACACATCCCATATCCGCAATCAGACGGAAGGGATCGCCGACGCCGTCGGTGAGGTCATCGCGGTGGGCGAAGGTGCCGGCATTGCTGCACACGTATCACATATGCAACCGGGCTCCCCCATGATTGGCGCAACCGCCGACCTGCTGCGCACGATGGATGACTTGCGTAGCCGCGGCGTCGATGTAAGCTGTGATGCGATCCCCTATACCGTGGGCTCTACCACACTCAAGTCTCTACTTCCCCCGTGGTCTCTCGATGGCGGAGATGGAGCACTGATTGCCAGGTTGCGCGATCCGATCATGCGTGACAAGATCAAGACAGATACGATGACCCATGGGGCCGAATCAGGTGGCAGTCGCAAACGCAACCTTGTCAAAGACGGCAACTGGGAGAAGATCTGGCTGGGCAGCTCAGGGCCCGCCAACGAGCATCTGACGGGTAAATCCTTCGCCGAAATTGGTCGACTGCGTCAGCAGGATCCGCACGAGGCCATCCTTGATATCCTGATCGAAGAAGAGGCCCGCCCCTGGATGCTGGCGGAAGACGTCTCCGAAGAGGACTTTCTCAATATTGCCCGTCACGAAGCCGGTGGCATCATATCCGATGGCTTCTCGCTGATCCCGGAGGGCGTCCTTGCGGAAGGGAAACATCACCCACGCTCCTATGCTGCCTTCCCTTACTTCTTGCGTCATTTCATCCGCGAACAACAAGCCATGAGCTGGGAACAAGCCATCCACAAGTTGACCGGTCATGCAGCGACTCGTTTTCGGATCGCCGATCGAGGCCTGCTACACGAAGGCCTGTGGGCGGACATGGTCATCTTCGATGCCGAGCAGATCAGCGAGACCGCTGATTTCGATCAACCCTATCGCTTTCCACGCGGTATCGATCACGTATTCATCAATGGCGTGGCCGCTCTTCGCGACGGCCAGCTGCAGGACAGCCGCTCGGGCAAGATTCTGCGCCACGCCGCCTGACATCACATTTCAAGGAGGGGTATCATGGGAAAATTGGGCTACGACGGCACCGAATTCATCACGGGCCAGCCCTGGCGCGTGCACGACAGCAAGCGACCGGCTCCACCGGTCGTGACACCTGCCGATCAGGTCGGCGATGCCCCGTCCGATGCGGTCGTCCTCTTCGATGGGGCCGATCTGAGCGAATGGGAAAGCTGCAAAGAGCCAGGAACCGATGCAGGCTGGAAAGTCGACGGTGGCTTCATGGAAGTCGTGAAGGGCACGGGCGACATCCAGACGATCAAACGCTTTGGGGATTGCCAGCTGCATATCGAGTGGGCTGCTCCCGAAGTAGTGGAGGGAGACAGCCAGGAACGCGGCAACAGTGGGGTCTTTCTTCTCGCCGACGACAACCGCAGCGGCTACGAAATTCAGGTGCTCGATTGTTTTGACAATCCGACCTATGCCGATGGTTCGACAGGTTCAATCTATGGTCAGTATCCGCCTCTGGTAAATGGCTGCCGCAAGCCAGGTGAATGGCAGAGCTACGACATCATCTTTGAAGCACCCATCTGGGATGAGGGTTGGATCGTTGCCCCCGCTTTCGTCACGGTCATGCACAATGGTCTGCTCTTGCACCATCGCCAGGAGTGCCTGGGCCCCACGGGGCATCGAAATGTCTGTCGCTATGCCGCGCCGGATCCCGATGTGGGCGCCCTGCGTCTACAAGATCATGGTGACGCCGTAC